>OMLO01003410.1_pt1 | contig 13107 bp, 11 predicted proteins | sample 1674811 | NCBI WGS metagenome assembly OMLO01 (sample SAMN06265003, study PRJEB25207) | coral metagenome | isolation source: Coral host | place: Mexico:La Bocana,Puerto Morelos, Mexico | collected 2008-11-13
CTCTCTAATTTTTGTATGCCTGGATCTTGAAAAACGATCAAACATTTTTGGAACATGTTACGGAATAATATGCAATAATAAGAAGTGAACACCGACCATGCCGCAAGCATTTTCACCACATGCACCAATTGATCGATAAAGGTAGGGTAGGATGTATTCACCCAACCCACCGTCGCTGATCCGCCCTACCTCCTGTCACATAAACGTAGTAGGGTGGTTTGGGTGGTGGTTGTTTGTTTAAAGCTCCATCACCCCCTGTGCCCTCAGCATTCTTGCACCCTACATGCCTAAAGAACTGAGATATCAATGCTGCCTCCAGCATATGGACCAAGTTCACACAATCAGACGTAGCTATTAGCCACATACTGGTGAATCCCTTGGTTTGGTAGGATTCAAATCTAATGGCAGGAGCTGCTGTGACACCTATTTTAAAACAACAAATTCGGATCCCTTCCTTCTCACGAAAAGCAGTGACTTTGTCGATACAATGGGCTAGCAGCCTTCCACAAGTTGGAAGGCGAACTGTTGGGGTCATGCAATGGTCATGAATCAATGTAGCTTGTTCTTCACGATGTTGCACCCCAGTAGCAACTGTAGCCTTGATGGGGCTTAGATTGAGACAACTTGGAAATATCAAAGTTTAAGAAAGCCACATTTACATCAACAAAAACCAGATGCACCTAGTCAATGTTTGGAAACACCCCCAAAAAATCAGATCGGAAAAACCTTCAAAAAAGCTGAGCTGAGGTGCAACTGCGCTGGGAATTTTCTGAGACAACTGTGGTGCAGGCGGGGTGGCAGCATCTATTTGGCAATTGGAGTCCCTGGTGAAGTATTCCAAATCAACCATGCTATCTTCAGAAATCTGGTTCCCTGAGACCATATCAGAGCTGATTGCAGCCTCCACCTTCAAACACCTAAGCCATTGATGGGAACATGATTCAAACAAAAAAATCGATTAACAATCAAACTAACTCCTGGTAAACATTTCTAAGTACGAATGTTACTAACAAGTTACTTGCTGGCTTGGGGTTCGACAACTCCAAGCCCAGCAGTGCGCTTCTTTCCAGTGCGGGGGCATGTGTAGGAAAGAAGTTCCATCAGCAGCTCATCCCCATCGTCATCCATGAGAGTTGCGGAGAAGAGTTTGTATCAAGAACTACTTCAATGAAACAAACACCCAAACATCACCTCCCAAAAAAGCATATTGTATATGTGTCTCTTCTTTCTGGGTTGGTATGGTTGATCAGTTGTTTATTTACAATGTTTGAATCAAGAATATCATGATTTTATGTGACCTCAAAGAGATTGAACAAATTTCTTGCCATCAAAAGGTTTTGAACAAGAAATGGAGCTGCAACCAATGTCGAAGTTTGGCAACATGAGAACTAGTAGGCTTCCCCTCCACATCGTTTCCTTCCAGGCTCTTCTGCGGGCCCCGACGCCATTTGCAATTAGGCGAGCACAGTGACGGAGGACTTGGTCAGGGTTTCCACCTGGCATTTCGTTTTTTAACCAGCTAAAAACTTGTTTTTCTTGGTGGTTATGTTTCCAGGTTCAGGTTTGGTATTGGAATCCCTTTAGAGCTGCCAAGTGTTGTTTTTCCTCACCATCGATTTCCTCACCATCAATCAAGATCATCTATTGCGAACTTGGCATGCGACTCATCACGTGCCCCACAACACATGCTTGTGAGTCTTTGCCACGCATGTCAATTGCTACCCCAAAAGTGGCCCCTGGTGACGATTCACCCTATGGACCACACACACCAAAAATATGACCCTAGTGGATCACTAGGTTTTGAAAGAAAGAAGGCCGTCTCACTCCTGGGCCTTTTGCATGATCCTCAAGTAGTTCCTGGGCGAATGAAACCAATGGGCCTATTAGGACCAATGCTTATGGTACTGGATTTTTGAAAGTGTTGGGCAACTTCTGCAGTGGTGACCTTGCTGCACCTGTGTGGCCATGAAATTGTTGGCAGGTAGAAGTGATGGGCACTAAGCACCTATCCACCCATGCCGTATTTCGATTACAAGGCACGCCACTGTCGTCAAACGGATGCGTTCATCCATCTTCTTTCGGAGCCTGAGTTGAGTGGTGAGGAACATGGAGCAGAAAGCAAAAACATGTTGGGAAATTACTGACCTGCATTTTGTTCTTGCAAACATTAGCTTTTCTCAACATGTGAGGGCTGATGTGGGAAAGTTAAATTTCAAGAAAGCTGTGCTCCAAGGGCCCAAGGGAACAAACTTTAAGTTGAGGAATTTGAGTTAGTCAAGAAGCTCGTTGATTTCAGAGGGACTCAAAGAGGTGTCATCCTTGAGAGATTTCAGGTCCATCTTTAGCGTATTGCACGTTTCGTATTCTGCTTCCAGGGTCTCAACGGCAGCCTCCAATGCCTGCACAGACCTCAATTGCTGGATGGTGTGTGTGTTTTCTACACTATGTAGCACACTAGTGTGGGAGTGGGTTGGATATCAAAGTAACTTAGCCCCATACTTGGAAACACGTTTGCCTTCCGAAGAATCTTCACTTTTACCAGAATCAACCAGGGCTGTCTCAAGTCGCTGGCACAACTCTGTAAGCTTTGAGGCTCTGCTAAGAAGACTTTCAGTGAATCGTCCGTACTTCTCATATTCCTGGTGAACAAAAGAAGGGATGGAACATCAAAATAACAAGCAAAATGATTGCAACATCCATCAACATCATATCAACATCTATTATACTAACTTGATCATTCTACTTTAAACATGCAGATTGGTCTATAGTCCTCCTTGGGTGTGTTCACCTTCTTAGCCTTTTCCTCTTTCTCAGAGGCATCACTCTCAACATCAGAAATTGCAGCCTTGACCCCAAGACGCTTGAAGCTGACATTGTCATCAGCAACCTCAGGTGCAGGAGTGGATCGAGGTGGTTTTCCTTGGTTGGCATTTACTATATGCAGGTGGGGTGCCTCAACATCACGTTGCTCGTTACGCTCCTCGTCTTCTGACAATTCCTCGTCCCCCTCCTCGTAAACCACATAGTATTTACGAAGCTTTTTGTCATACCGGTCTTTCCTTATACCGATCAAAGGGAATGGAATGAATGTATTCAGAAGGCTTGTGGATACTAAAACCAACCTGAAAGATGGTGCCATTTTTTATCATCTCTTTTAAGGAGAAGAAAAGGTACCTTTGATTTGAGAATCTCACAAGCCTTTCTGTACATACAAGGAAGGGTTTCAAAGAAAGTATGGTTAAGGATCGCGACTTTACCAAGAAAACACTTTAACCATGTACCTTGAGGGGTTCGTACCCAACCCACGGACTTGCAAGTAAGACTCTTGGTCAAGCGCTCAATGTTCCCTGCTTTTTCGCAATGCTCCACAACGGTCTTGATGTAGGCCCTTATGTAAGGCATGGGCTGGGCTAGCTTAAATTTTAAAAGCAAATGATCATTTGCATTTACAGTATATCATTTGTCAGCACTTCGACAATAGATGTATCCGCCAAAACTTACCGGTCAATAGACTCAAGTTCAATCAAATTTATCAACTCAAACAATAAGTCGACATATATAATTTGATCTTACAACTGGTACAGTATATTTGATATCTTACGTATTGAAAAATTCAGCAAAGAGTCGGGCTCCAATTGAGAACCTTCATCATGGCATCCTTTGTGAACCAACCACGCCTTTTGTGTTTTGATAGCTTGTTGGTCTTGGTCAAAGTTTTGGTGACCCTTGAGATGAAAATCTCCTGGCGCGGTTGAAAATAAGAGGAAAACAATCACCCAAAACACCCAAAAAGGAATCTATGTGTTTTTGAGGTGATATTGAAATCATTAGTTGAACAACCCGCTCCTTACTCCATCCTGCTGCCTCCAACTCGTCCATAAGTTTTTCACGTTCTTCCTTGCTACCGTTTTTCCACTTGAGATGGATCTGTTCGGGGACCGAGCAGCGACCACTCGGCTTCTTCTCACACAGCCGCCTTAACCTCTGAAGGCGAGCACCTTCTGTGGCCGGTGGTGCCAGTTCCGGCGGTGGAACCTTCACCAGCCTTTTTGGCGCCGGGACCACAGCTTTGGGATCAGGGGAAGGGGCATGGACTGTTGGTGGAGGTGTTTGATAAGGATTCCCCGAGCTGGAACTCTTACCCTTCTCCGCTTTGAGCTTGTTCATCTCTTCAGCCATCTTTTTGTTGGCCTAGATGGGGTGAATCAAACATTTATAAAAAATGTGTTGGTGAAAGTAATATCGATGTTAAGAATGTAACACATTGATCACGAGAATTCCCTAGCCTCCTGCAAGTCTGCAATGATCCGAGCTGGATCAGGATCCTTTTGGTCTTCCGGCGGTTGCTTCCCTTTCACCCTCTTTAGTACAGTGGGATTAGGGGATGGCTGATCAGACTTCTGTGGAGACCTAGAATGCTTGTCACCAGACCTGGCTTTGGCGGCGGCCTTCTGGGCCGCCTTTGGTTTCGCTTTTGCCTTTACCTTTTGAATCTCCTTTTCAGGGGCCTTGACATCACCAAAAGGCCAATAGATTAGATGTGGAGGAAAAAATGAAGCTGAAAACTAACAATCAAAGTCAATCAAGTAATAGTTGAGATGAGAGTCGACTTGGGTCTCCGCTTCCTCAATTGGAATGGTGTTGGTGCATTTGGATCTAAAGCTGGGGGAATGAAAATTTTCAGTGTTGAAACATATCACCAGCACACCCACCACAATAAGCACATAAGTGCATAAGGTAAGGCTCCGCTATCTCGGATTGTTCAGCAGCCTTCTTCAAAAGTGCGATCTTGCGCTCATACTCCTGGGTGAAAAAATGGTGACAGGAGTAGTGTCTATAATGGGTCCATCCATTGGGTATTCGTGAACAAGCTAAGTTTCTTTTTCCAGAAATGCAGGATTTTAAAAAACATATAGCTCATCTCAAAAAAATCTATCATAATATGATATAATTTCCCAACCCAAGACTGGAATTCCCCATCGGTTCCTTGATTTCATCCTCCAATTCAGTCTTGGTATAAGGCTCTTGTTTGATGGCTAACAAGTTTTGTTCACCATCTTTCAGCTCCGAGCAGCTCCACTGCTTGGAGGGGACAGGACGGATTTTTTTCCGACATCTCCCAACCACCCGACAAGCTGCAAGGCTACACACCTAAAGTTACAGCCAAATCCTTCGGCAGGCTTGGCTGGGGCAATGACTTGGGCATGGTTGGGGCAACAAACAGTCAAAAGATGTCAAGAGTACATTGGAAATGACAAAATCTTACGAAATCAATCAAAAATCAATCTTTGAGGGCAAAAGCCAAATACGGCTTTTGTACGCAAAAAGCACGTATTTCTGTACGCCAAAACACGTCCTTTTATCACCTAAACACGTCCTTTGTACGGGGTACACTTTCGGTACGGGTACGGTACGTGTTTTGTACGTACTTTGTACGTGCTTTGTACGTATTTCCCCTATGGTTATTCCAGCTGCTAAAATCATTGAATTTCATCGCAAAAAGAATCTTAGCGATCCTAGGGGAATGACATCCTTCTATCAGCTGTGACGTTTAAGCACATGTTCCAAAGATATGTCAGAACCTTTTTGTTTCTTCAAAGTCACGCTTGATAAATTGCTTCATTTGAAGCAATCGCCAAAACACTGCTGAATTGAAATGACTTGTATGCAAGATGATCGCCAACACCAACATCTCATTGCCCTCTTGAAATTCTAATTGTTGGATTTCTAGCATCTCAGGGTTCCCCAAATCAAAGCACCATGAAACTAATTGGGGTATTTGGGAACTACATTATATGATATATATGGACCATAGTTATTCCAACTGCTGGCTTGAGAAGTTGAAGTTGGTAGTCTTTGGCAGCTTTACAACTTACCATGAGCATGTGGTTGGAAAAAGATGTCTTAGTTGACCCAACCGTAAATCTTTCGATCCACGCAAGTATGCAAAGACCGATGATAACCGTGCATCGTCCCACCAATCTGTTTGCTTCCAAGGGAGAGTTTCAAACAAATGAAGCCCCAAACTGATATTTCTTTCTTCTATGGCCGCACCAAACCACAGGGTCCGCTTGGAACAAAAGCGGCCATGAAGCCGGGCAACTTTGGCTCCAAAGTTTGGAGGATAAATCCTCAAGCAGAAGCTGAGGTGTGGCAGGTGAAGGCTAAATATTACAAGTTAAAGTACCTGGGCTTACCAGTATTTTAGAATTTCATATCTATGATTCAAAAATTTAAAAGGCAAACAATTTCAACCAACAACTTGCTGCATCGGATGCAAGGGTCTGGGTTGATTTTAAATGCTGTGATCCACAAAACGCAGTTTGACCACGTCGGTTGCGGTAGGTTTTTGATGACTTGATGACACCATTCTTCTTTTTGATGTGGGCTTTGATCATCCGCCCCAAGTCTAAAAGCTTGATGGTTCGACAATTGCTCCATCCTATATGTCTCTTGGGGGTCGGCGCCCCATAGCTACAAGCCCACCATGAAGCTTCAAACACCTGAAGAGGGTTAGCAGGAGTAGGATGTACCCAGGGGTTCAATCTTTTTTTTCATATCCCAACAAGGGGGGTATGAAAACCAGATTTCATAACCCAAAAAAGGAAGTATTAACACAAGATGTCCTACCCCAAAAATAATGGTGGTATGAATCATGAACACCAGATTTCATACACTAGGGCAGAGGGTATGAACAGTAGACACTCCAAAGCCAAAGTGTTTGAAAAGGTCAGGTTCTAAAGCTTTCCGATACCCCACCTTCAAATATATGTGAAGTTTGGGTTTCGAAATGTTTTGAACATGCCAGCACCAAAATAGAAAGTGGAAACGCTATATCATTTGTAGAATATATCGGTATATGTCAAATGATGCTCCGGTACTCAGTAGCCTGAAGAAATCACATGAAGACACCATACTTCTATACCTTGGGGCCGGTGGTAGTTTGCCATGAAGACCCTTTGAATTGATGATGCCTACATATGAATTCATTCTCATACATGTTATAGTTTTGGCAAAGAACATATATATGTTTATCCCTTTTTATGTTTCGCCACAACCCAACCTCCGGTAACAACCTCCAAAGAAGCCGGATGCGGGGGTGCCAAACAACCTGTGATGATCTTGGCTGCTCTATCAACCAGCCACCTCCCATCGCTGAGACCACCATCACCAACAGCGCGGTCCTGGTGAAAGGCCACCAGGGCATGTGAGATGCGGAAAGGGTGTTTGATGCTCAAAATGGTAAAAAGCAACCATGTACAATTTTGTTCTTCCAAGACTAAAGGATTTCATTCAATTGCACCAACACCACCATGTGGCAGTTTGAGGAACCAACATCATCCAACATCAACTGTCTTATAGCTCATGTATTAAAGCGCTATCATGCAAATATAGATGTTCTATTTTCTGGAAACTATGTTTTTTCAAGGGTTACGTGGCGGCTTCCTTCCAATGCAGGAAACACTTCTTCTAATTCCATTCAACCCATATATGGAAATTCTCCTTGATGTCATTTGATTGCCGTCAGTCACAAAACGGTATTGCTCCATGCCAAGTGGAAACCATGGCGCACGGTTGTGGGTACCCTGCGATACGGTCACCCATGAACTGCATACCAGACCAAATAGGGCAAAAAAACAGTCCATCTTCGCATTTAAGATCGTCAGCAAAATCAACCTTAATTTGGGGTCTGGATGGAATGAAGAATAATGATGGTACTGCTCAAGTTTCAAAAAGAAGTTGGGAAATAAAGTGAACACTGAAATTCAACACATGCTTCAAATGCTGCTAGAAAACGCAAACCCACTGTCTGAAAGTATGTCCATTGCATCCTGCTTCCCCGGTAGCGGTTTGCCAAGTTCCAAATCAAAAGCAGCAGTGGGAATGCCGTTCACTCGCATGTGCTTGCTCACAAAGCCCTTCCCGGAGAACACCTCGATGAAGCCATACGCCTCCAAAGTTCAATTCGTGGGATTGTTGAAAGCAAACCACACGAATGTGCAGTTGTAACTACTGTAAGCCGATAAAGTGATATATGAATTTTACAACTGAGGTTGTATAATGTACATGGCATGTATATATTTATGAGTGACCTGAAAATTAGAATGCTATGAGTGAAACACTTCAGCAAGCTACCATAAGTTCCATCTTTACTTTATTGTCCACTCACCTTCATTCCACAACCTCACAACCGACCCCAATTCCCCAAACCTCGCTGAAGACTGTCAATTCTTGATTCAAGGCCAGAAGCATCACGCATGCCATGAGGGCCTAAGTTGCAGGAAGCAAGAACGGTCGAGCTTGTCTCGGGGTTTAAGGGTTTATGGGCTGATTTTTTGAAGGGTGGTAACCATGGATGTGTCTTTGGATGCTATATAGTATTTTTTGTATGGGTATCAACGTTTCTTTGCCTAGTCACCTTGGGGGCACCAATCAAGTAGAGCCGCTGCAGCACTATATTCAGTTTGCCCTGTTTCATTGGATCCATCCGCTCCATTGTTGAAGCGAAAGGGTTTGGACCCAAACAACCAGGTAACACCTTGGAAGCTTCTAGAACCAAAATGGCTGTATTGAAACATAAGTCTTGTTTGTGACTCCCAGAGTTGCAACCATACACGCAGAAGTAGTGATAATAGCTCTATGTTTTTTCTTCCAAGAGCAGGCAATACATTTTTATCAACTAAACTGTGATACTAGTTTTTTTTTAAATTGTTCTATCTCCTCAACATGTTTGATTTGATGATGGCTCTTGATGGTTCTATGTTTCAACTACCTTTTGAAGTTGCACGACTTCACAACAGAACCACACCCGGAAAATCCCTCAACAAGCCAGCCCTGCGAAGGTCGTTGGGCAAAATGGCAACATCATCAGCCATGGCCTTGGGAGCCGGATGCAGAGGGTATACATAGAGGTCGAACTCACACCAAACAATATGAGATATTGTATGGATCGCACATGTGGTAAATTCTTGGGCATGGGTACCACATCATTTCTATTGCTGTAAACACCTGGGCACTTTGAAGCAAATATTCACTCTTTAAATATCCGACGAAGGAGGAGTTTGGGAGTTTTTGGGATGCTGCATTTTCACAAGTCAGCGTCAACGGTGGCGAAAAAAAAAGCAGTGACACAGAAAGTTAAATCACTGGCTGTCAAACGCAATCAAGTATACCCGGTGCAGCCCCAATCCAAGATCAACGAAATATGAACAAAACTAATTGAGTCATACTGATAAGTTGGCTGGGATTGTTAAGCACATGAGCGAGTATCTAGTAAACTTTTTGAAATAGCTTCCACATTGGGGCAGGCACCCTTCACTTGACCACATCTTCCTTTCAAGCCCTACCGCTGTGAAGACCCTGAACGTTTCCCCTAGACTACTGAATGTGGTTGGCTTTGATGAAAACCAACTTTGAATTTAAGATAATATCTTCAGCTCCAAAAGCATTGAATGCTGGCTGTCCCAGAAAAATCAAACACCATACCATACTGTAGGACTAACGCTATAAGTAAATAACACTAAGAAAGAACACTGCTTAAGTTTGGACTGGGATTGGGAATAAACAAACATGACACCCGAAGTACATTACCACTATCTGGGATTTTGCCATTGCACTTTGAGAAAATCTAAATCTCATCAATGGCTGAAGCCGGAATCACTCCCTCCTCGCGAAGGGAATCTAGATAGTTCAATGCCGCAGTTCGGGCATGTTCGTTGATGTTGCCCTCATTCACCTCAACATCCACCCATGCAGCCGTGGTGAACTTCCAGAAGTAATCCTGCAAAAGCTACGTTGTCTGTGTGCAGATAGGTGTTTCAATGTGTTGCCATGTTTGACCCCTTGGTCCCTTCAGGTTGTATCATACCAGCAGCGTTTAATTTTTCCAGATTCCAAGAAAATGAGAAGATGGGGTGGGAGCTAGACTTAATAACACCAAACCTGTTTACTTTTTCCTTAACCAAAACCCTAGTCATTACCGTTTCATGTTCCTAGGTCCAAGGTATTTTTCCCCATTGGCAGGTTTCCATCACAAATGATTTTAAAACATGCATCTATTAAATTTACATTTGATATGAGATATGCCGTTTTTTACAAAAAAAACAAAGTATAAATTGTGATAGACCATGAAAGCTTAGGTCCTCATGGCTTGAATAGCCAACTGAATGAGCAACCAACTTGGGCTTGATCTCCCCAAGAAAAACTTCCTTAAGGGCCACCCACTTGACCTTCCCAAACGCGGATGTTGGCTGGATACGCCGAGCAAAAGTTGCAGGCTCCCCACCAGTGCGTTTTCTCGTCCTGGGACCCTCTCCATCACCTGTCTTCTGAACCTTCCTCTTGGGTTCTGGGATCTTGGCTGGCTCTTTCTCAGTCCTTTTCTTCTTGGGTGGTTGGGATCTTTTGGTCCCCTCTGGGTCTTCTTGTGTTGCCTTCACCTGCTTCTTTTTCTTGCCTGGAGGGGTGGGTGTAGGGGTCAAAGCTGGTTCTTCTCGTGTATCTTCCGTCTTCTCCTCCTCTACCACCGCCTCACCTTCTTCTTTCTCTTCTTCTTCACCTTCACCTTCTTCCCCATCTTCACCCTTGACCCCTGGATCATCACTCTTCTCTTCTTCTTCTTCTGTTGCCTTACCCTTACCCTTAGCCTTGGCTTTGGCCTTTCCCCGGCCTTTTCCCCTGCCTTTTCCCCGGCCCCTTCCCCTGCCCCTGCCCTTACCTGGCTTCGTTTCCCCTCCCTCAGCGCCTTCTTCAGCTCGTAGCTGAAGTTGAGATCGGCGACTTACCTTGGCACAAACTGCTGGAATGCGAAAGACAACAACATTTTAAGTGGTCAAGGGATGGGGTAGGGAAGTGAATATTTGTGCCAAACAAAACCAACATGATTGAAAAGGTTGACATTCTTTTGTGGGCATGTTTATGTCAAGTTACGATTGGAGCAGTTGGAACCTCAACTTGCATTCCCTCAAACTCTTTAGCTAACTGTTCCAGGTCAGGCTGAAAGCCAGGTTGGGTCTCCATTCCATCACTTCCAAATGGCATGCTGTCCAACACCAACTGCGGCTGGGATTGCTTGCGTTGCAAGGACATGAAAGCTTTCCTGAGATACACGTGGAAGTAGAAGGTTCAATGCATCTATGAACTCCAGACCCCAAGTTATTTTCTCTTCTAGTCACTCTAGTCTATATTGCCTATATTCCATCCTATTTCATCTATTGCAGTTGGCTTACCGCTAAGAAGTTGCATCCATCCAAGACAGTTAAAACAGAACACACAAAAGAAAGTGAAAACCTTTCATTCTTAGAGCCTACTGTTTTTGAAAGGCCCAAGTTTCTGGGAAACTTGTTGTTTCTTAGCAGCCAACAACTGGGCACTAAGTTCACTGATCTTGTCCTCTATCTCCGCCCTTGAGGTTGCCATCCCAAGAAGTTTTCCCAACTCCGCATCGTTTTTCATGTTCTTGTCTGGGGGGCTCTTGTCTGGGCTATCTTCAATGTCTACCACATCTTGAACAGGAGTAGGATCAGGCTCAAAAAAAGTATTCTCATCCGGTTGGCTGGCTGCTACTATGTCCCCTTCCGGTTGGCTGGCTGCTACTATGTCCCCTTCTTCTAGCTGAGATGGATCAGGCTCCTGAGGAGTAATGCTAGTGTCATCCTGGTCATTGTCCGAGTCAACCTCCTCCACAGCAACTTCCTCGTCCTCAATCTCACTCTGTTGGTCTTGGGAGTCTTCCTCCTATGCAGTTGAGGGAGTTGATGGTTTCAGAAAAGGTGATGCAATAACCCAAGGTCTTGCATTTTGATATTATTTTTCTTGCCCTGCTATATTAATACTATTTGTTTTTATCTACATGTTTGAGGTTATGAGCTTGACATGGGAGAAAAATCTTGAGCAGGTTTGACCGAGTAACAAGAGTGGAAATTGGTGTGTGTGTGTGTGTGTGATGGGACTCTTTTCTACAACCCTTATTCCACTTTTTCCCCAGAGCTCTCCTTCACTTTCTTCAAAAAGACTGGCACATTCGAAAAGGCCATGGACTGTAGAGTACGGAATAGAGTGGATCGGCAAACCTGTTCTCGAGTAAGTTTCCGCTTGATAAGAACCATGAATGCCTTCGCCAATTTGGCTTCCTTCTTGAGCTCATGGGTTGAGGGGCAAGCAAGTTTGAACTTCAAATACAGCTCTCGAATCCTTATACTGATGAAGTTGGTGTAAGAAAGTTCTTTCCCCATAGAGTTTAGTGGTACCAAGCTTTGGTACAATGATTATTGGAGAGAACAAGGGAAACATATTTTTTTAAGGATTTTGAACCAACCAACAAATTTCTCAACCAAAAGTGAGGGTCTGCTTCTTGAGATCGGGAACCGTGAACATCCCAAGCTCCCCTGTGGCTTGCTCAAGCCGCATCACCAAAGGTCGCAAAACCTCATGGTTCATGTCAGCGCAAGTGACTGTTGCCTTGGGCTCAGTCTTCCTGGGTTCTGGTAAAAAGAGACGGCAGTGGTTACGCATCCTGCCACGGATGACATCACTAGCATCCCAGTCATCCACCAACCCCTCTAAAGATGCCATGGTGAATCCACCAGCGAATTGGAAACGAGTTTGATCAAAATGGGCTACCATAAACGCAAAGGTGTTTGTCATGACGCTTTGATTTGGGGTTAGATAGGATAGCATGACAAACCAATATTGATTTCAGCTAATAAGAGTCTCAGCTGAAATTTGGAAAAAATGCAGACTAAACTATAAACACAAATCTTTAGAACATTTTAGAATGCAGAGGGTATCCAACTTTCCAACTGGCACCAGTTCCACTTGGCTTCTGAGGTCCCTGGCTGGTTCACCCAGCAAGCAACCCGGGGAGATCCCGGGAGCAAAAAGACGCTGCAGAGCGTGGAAGATGGAACGGAGGGATTTGATTTATCTATGGGGGCCCTGAAAGTAGATCTGATCATTGATGTTCATTGGGCAACTTGGGTGGATACACTTTTTATTGTATCCTGTAGAATATCTGATGGCATAGTTGGCCACTGTTGGCCATGATAAGTCTGATTTTGGATTTCCCATGAAGTGGGATTCTTAGAGGCAATAGATTATATAGATTCC
>OMLO01003411.1_pt1 | contig 13105 bp, 10 predicted proteins | sample 1674811 | NCBI WGS metagenome assembly OMLO01 (sample SAMN06265003, study PRJEB25207) | coral metagenome | isolation source: Coral host | place: Mexico:La Bocana,Puerto Morelos, Mexico | collected 2008-11-13
CAGATTTTAATGTTTTTGGTACAAAAGAACCTGGACACATTGTGGTTTAAATACCATCAAGATGAAGAGACTAGAAAGAAATGTTATATGAATATGGATGTTGGTCAAATATGTGTGATGGAAAAAATCTGTCAAACATCTCCAGTTATTATTAAGTGACCAGAGCGGGACTTGAACCCACGCCCTTCGGACTTCAATCCATAAACCTTTTTCGTTATAGCAGAGTAAATTTCTCTAAGAAGACCCTATATTTAATTTTTCGACGGTTTCAAATTTTAATTGATTTGACTACCATTCTTAACGACACGGAATCACCCAGCTTAAATGAAAGATTAGTTCATCTAAAGCTATTCAACCAAATTTCCTTACCGTTTCTATCAATAGTAAAAGCCCCCCCTCGGTTTCCACTCCAAATTGCATACATCATCTTTTCATTATCTTTTACATCTGCATCAGTAGCGGTCACTTGGATGATACTCTGATTGAATGGTAAATTCTCGCTAATGCTTTTGTTATACACCGCTGGCTGAAACTTTGGACAGTTGTCATCAACATCAATGACTTTGATCGTGACGTCAGCTGATGACGACAATCGCGGGTCCCCATGATCGCTAACACTAACTTTCAATGTGTAGCGATCTTGCTTTTCTCGGTCAAGTGGTTTAAGCGCTGTAACTTCTCCGGTTGTTCTATTTATAGAGAAAACATCTGAGTACTCAATTGTAGTGAAGTTAAACTCGAGCTCCGCATTTATTCCGACATCAGCGTCCGTGGCAATAATACGCATGACAGAGCTACCAGCGGGGGAATTTTCTAAGATGGCGCCCTGAAGAGAGGACGAGTTGAACAGCGGTCTATTGTCGTTTGCGTCGTTAACCGTGATTTTAAGTTGTACGGATGTGCTTTGCTGCGGACTGCCTAAATCACTTGCTGTGATAGTTAAAGTGTAAGAGTCGCGCCTTTCCCGGTCGACGCTTTTAGAGACCGTAACAACACCTGAAACAAGAATGCAGGGTTAAGTAAAGCAAGGAAAGACAAAGAGACACGAGGAAAGGAGAGGTGACGAGATGAGCTAGGTTGAGGTTAAGAAAACATGAAATGATTTGAGAGATCTGATAGCTCCCCTTCAGTGGGATGCTGGTCTATCGCAAGCTGCCCCACTCTCCGTACCCTCGCTACCAATTAAAACACTTTAAAAGAGGCTTTGAAAGGAAAGTATCAAGATATTACCCAGCGCTCGACCCGTTGTTCGCCGTTAGCTTCAAATCATTGAGAACAAACTAAGAGCCGATGGCATTTCCTTCCAGGAAAGGGGTGACTATTGATTCGTGCCAAGTGCATCCACTTAAATCCAAATGATTGCACTGCGCAATCACGGTGTTTTTATTTATTTTGGCCCGGGAACAAGGTTTTTAACTTGAAGGAAACCTGAAAATAGTAGTTTACTAAGATAGAAAAACACCCAAAAGATGATAATATCCCATTAGGAAACAAGAACGGAGAAGAATAACACGGATTATAAACGACAAACTTGCAAAATTTGGACTAAACTTTTCAGTTTGCGCAAACCACGGCAGAAGCTTTTTTAACAAACGTGTCACATCACTAGCAGCACTTACCCGTCCCATTGCCAATATCAAACGAGCCATCGTCATTTCCGGCTGTAATACTGTAGATAACCACTCCATTAAGTCCAGCATCACTATCGACAGCATGCATTTCCTTAACGACAGTCCCAGATGTCACGTCTTCAGTCACGTTGACAACGTACACGGACTGTCCAAATATGGGTGCGTTGTCGTTTACATCTGATACCGTCACGTGAACGATGATTGGCATCGAGCTGCGCTGCGGCTGACCATGATCAAAGGCCTCGCATGTCAAGGCATAGTCTGAAATATTCTCTCTGTCGAGTTTCTTATTGGTTTTTATGACACCAAAGTCGGGAACGATTACAAAGGCAGACATGTAATTCCCAGACGTTATTCTGTAAGATATTCTGGCATTGCTCCCGGAATCTGCATCATGAGCAATGATCTGTGTAACAAAGGATGAAATAGCTGATGCTTCAGAAATGACAAACTTGAGAGAGGAGGCGTTGAAAACGGGTGGATTGTCATTCTTGTCTGTCACGTTTACCATGACGGTAGCAAACCCAGTTAGAGCCGGTTCACCGCCGTCAATCACTTTTACAGTGATGACGTAACTGTCGATCATTTCTCGGTCCAGTACATCTGCGGTGGTAATCATCCCCGAGGCTAAATCTACGCTAAATGCGTCGCTATGGTTACCAGGTTGAACAGATTCTATGGAATATGTCAGCTGTCCAAAGGGATCGACGTCCAAGGCAGTGACTGTGATGACAGGTGTCAAGGCGGCAGAATTTTCTGCGACACTTGCGAAGTAATTTGCTTGCTTGAAGGATGGTTTGTTGTCGTTCTCATTGATGATCTCAATGATCACGCTGGCGAACGAAGTGAACTTGGAATCCGTAGCAGAAACGGTTAAGTTAAATACCGGGGTGTTCTCAAAGTCTATTGAATTTGTTACGTTAATGATACCGGTTCGCGAGTCTATAACGAAGTATGACGGAGAGTTTCCTGCCGTGATACTGTAAGTGATGGCTGCATTTAGACCAGTGTCTTTATCACTCGCTCTCACTTGAACAACGTCAGCAAAGGCAGGGATGTTCTCCTTCACAGAACCTAAAAACAAATGCATTCATACATCTCAGTTTAGGAAATTTCTAAGGAAAAAAAATTCTTAAGACAACAATAAAGTTGTTTCATAACAAAATTTGTTGAAAAACTTCTGAAGTGTAAAAGAAACATAACATTCAGGGGCGTGTGAGTGAATTTTGAACCATTTCCTCTCTATAGATTCAATTAAGAGAAATCGGCATACCAGCCACATTGTCACGTGACAGTTAGCGTGTTGTCACGTGACGTTTAAGAAACTAAAAAATTAAATACGTTAGAGACAAAAATCGCGATTCATATTTGAAAAATATAATACACGTACAAACCTCGGAATTCTTGAGCATCAAATTCAGGCGGATTATCGTTTTGGTCTCCAACAGTAATATAGAAGTCGTTTTCGGTTTTCATTGCTGGTGTCCCTTGGTCGGATGCCAGTAACGTCAGCTTATAACTGGCTGTTTCCTCTCGATCGATTTTCCCGTTGACCGTTATCTTGCCAGAAATTGGGTTTAACTGGAACACATTGTCTTTGTTGCCTTTGACGATTGAATAGCGCACTTGACCGTTACTACCAGCATCAGAGTCTGTTGCAGAAATCGAGCCCACATTCGTACCTCGAGCGGAATTTTCCACAATGGTAAAATTTACCACGTTGACAAATGTGGGACTGTTGTCGTTCTCGTCCAGGACTGTGAAATTGACGCGGAGAAAGTCGCTTTTTGGTTTCGCAGCATTGTCTGACGCGCTGAGGAGCAAACTGTAGAAAGTGACTGATTCTCGGTCGAGATTTTGCTTGACAGAGAGAAATCCGGTGGAGTTATCTATCGCAAATGCATCATTCGTGTTCCCGGATACAATGGAGAACGTGACAAGTCCGTTAGTACCATCGTCCGGATCTGTGGCGGTCACACGAAGAATGTTTGTGTTGATGGCGGTGTTTTCAAGAACGGATGCCTCGTAGAAAGGCAGCGAGAATTTAGGCGCGTTGTCATTTTCATCTAGCACGTTTACAGTCACTGACACTGTGGATGACAGCGAAGGTGTTCCGCCGTCTTTCGCGGTGATCACCAGTTTGTAAGACGCAGCGTCTTCGCGGTCAAGCCTCTCAGAAGTAGTTATAACTCCGGTGTTAGAATCGATTGTAAATTTATTGCTATCGCCTGATGTTATCTTGTAAGTGATAAGCGAGTTCACACCTTTGTCTTTATCCGTAGCAGTAACGTTAGCAATCAGCTGTCCTGTTAAGAAATTTATGAGAGAGCTGCTACATTAACCACCTGAGTAAAATTAAGACTTGAAATTATACTGGATGAGTAGATGTGGAATAAATGGGGATTTTTTGGTTGAAACTCTTTAAACCCACGGTTAACGTAAATCTTTTTCTTAACTATCAAGACAGTTCCCCAATAGTGATCATTCGTTAAATTCTCATATTCTGAGAAATAAAGTACGTACTGATTTCCCGAGGAGAAATTAAATTTTGGTCACTCTTGAGACTTACGTTTTAGGTCAATCTCTGAAGTTTTCTATATTCATTTTGAAGTTCTTACTGATTTCATTCCGTGACACAGTGGCACGATTAAAAACTGGATCGATACTAACTACTAGACCCATCCAACCTGAATTACTCGCCTATGGACCGAGTCTATTGATTGGGTAGTGTGCATCTCATCCAAGTCGATGATTGGGTAGTGTGCATCTCATCCATCCTCATAATACTTCACCAGAAGCCACTCCTAATTTCCAACCCCCCCCCCCCACCACAAACTCATATCCTATACTCCTATTCCTAAAATCAGTTTGTTTATTTGTTCAGTTGTGCTGGTTAAATAGCTTTCATTGAGGAGGCTTTCGATGAGGCTACCATGATCCCTGTTTCAATAAATTGACACAAACAAAGGTCATACCTGATGGAAGGTTTTCCATGATATTCTTAGAATAACTCGCTTGTGTGAATTCCGGTGCATTATCATTCACGTCAATCACCTGGATAGTTGCATTGTGGGTAACGGATTTAAGGCCCGTATCGGTAGCTTTCACAGCCAAAATGTACTTTTCAGTTGTTTCACGATCAAGCTTTGCGGCAACCGTTATGAGTCCACTCTTGATATGAATTTCAAAAGCGCCGCCCTTGTTTCCACTCAATATATCAAACTTAAGTTCATTTCCATCGGCGTCTGTCGCGTTCAGCCGCACAACGTGTGTTCCCACGGCAACGTCTTCGCGGATCTCCGACACTTGTGACGAAGTCTGAAAAACAGGAACGTTGTCGTCTACGTTTAAGACGGTGATGTTGACTTGCGCAGTTGCCGAGTTTGCTGGAGATCCACCATCCCTTGCGGTGACAATGAGGATGTAAGAACTGGTCTTTTCGTAGTCCAGGGGCGTGGCGGTGTGAATGAATCCACGAGAATCGATGGTGAAATTATCTCTGCCCTTTCCTTGGAGATCAAACTGCAGCTGGCCATTTGTTCCTTCATCGGCGTCCGTTGCTTCCACCTAAAAAAGGAATGAAATCTCACTTAGCTTTTCTCAGAAGTCAAATACTCAATAAAACTTTTCATCGTCCCTTCAAAGCGCTTTAAAATGTCACATGAAAGTGCTGCTCAATGGCTTTCATTTGAATGGTCACACACCAGGGTTTCCTTAGGAGTTTTAACTACATTTGGGTTAATTGGGCTATTTTGATGGGTATATTTAGATGTCATTCCTCATAGTGAACTATAACAGCAACTGCCCACCTTAAGGACGGTAGAACCAGATGAGGCATCCTCACTTATACTGCCATAAAACATCTGCTGACTGAACACGGGCGCATTATCATTGACGTCATCAATTATGACCCTGACAACGACACTAGCCGACAACGAGGGCGTCCCAGAGTCCTTTGCTATCACTGTAAGCGAGAACGCGGCTTGAACTTCACGGTCCAGAGCTGATTTAACAGTAATGACACCGGACGAAGGGTCGATCTTAAAACTGGAGAGAAGAAAATAATAACAGTGAAGTCAAGAGAGAAACTAGCGTGTTTGGTGGTAAATTCCTTCCTTTTGCTTCTTCTCAACATTTCTTCTAAACACAGCTAATGAAGTTAGCTGCGATGAAGTTTGCCATCTTAGCATGGCCAGACTGACCATTCTGTAGTTTGTGTGAAAACATAAAAAAGAGACATTGAGAACATGTCTTAACTAACAATGTGAATGCTCAGGGAAAAACCGGGTTTTTTAAATGTAGCCTGTTTCGTACCACAGAGGCAAAATGAATTAGTGAGCGCGCACAAAAAAAAAAACATGGAAGAAAGGACCTTTTTTAAACTATTTGTCACGTCCTTTATCGTTTATCCTTTATCGATGAGGTTTTCATTTTATTTTGTACGTTTCCCAACGTTTTGTGTGCCTGCTATGCAACTGTGTAAACCTCCAACGCTTAAAACACTCCGTTCACGACATGTGGGATTGAATCTAACTCGAAAACTACGTTTTATACCTAACGAAGTCACGATTAAGAGAAAGAGATAAAGAACGGAAGGCAGAAATACTACGAGGTCGAAAATCAGTGCTCCAGTCTTACCTGTCACGGGAATTTCCTGCGGAAATGTGATAAGTTACCATTCCGTTAGGCCCGGCATCTTTATCGGTCGCTGTCACTGAGCCAACCACATGTAACTTCGCTGCGTTTTCTAGCACGTGAAATGTGTACATGGATTCATTAAAGATTGGCGCGTTATCATTTTCGTCCAGAATATAAACTACCACGGACGTTGTAGCACTAAGTGAAGACTTGTAAGCTTTTGACAGCCCGTCCTGTGCCTTCACTGTCAAGTTGTACACAGAAATGGTTTCTCTGTCCAATGTACGGTCGGTGATTATTTCTCCCGTGCCCTGAGGAAAGACAGTTTTGAACTATAATGAATGGCGAGGAATTATAAAGAAGAAGTAAAGAAATGAAGAATAACAAGGACTAAAGAAAGAACGGAAAACAAACAATAAACAAACGAGTTAGGAACAAAAGCGAATCAACTTCGAACAAGTGGCGACGACCAACGAACAACCGAACAAACGAACGATGAAAAAAACGAACAAAAAATAACAACGAAAATTCAATAAAGACAAATATTCATAAATCACGAATGATGTAAATGGTGTAGGTAGAATAATATAGAAAATTAAATTTGATAGCGGCTTTTAGAAATGTCATATTTCAAATTAACAATTTAAATATTGAATATTTCGGTACTAAAAACACAGAAATCGCGTGATTTGTTGTCGGAATACTAAGGTAAATGTGGAAATCCGTTTCAGAATTTACGTTTAAATTTCTTTTAATTTCTTTTTTAACTAACCGTGTTTATCCCGAAAGCTTTACCAGTGTCTCCTGTTATTATAGAGTAAAACAGCTGACCATTCGCACCGGAGTCTGGATCACTAGCGGTGACGTAACACACAGCAACACCGCTGGCTAGGTTTTCAGCAACAGTGCAGTTATACAATGACTTTGGAAACGACGGCGGGTTGTCATTGACGTCATTGACTGTCACTGTGACATCAACCGATGACGACAAAGAAGGGCTGCCATGATCACTTGCGGTCACAATGAGAGCGTAAGAAACCTTCGTCTCGTGATCAATGGTCTGATTAAGTGTAATTTCACCAGTCTTTCCATTCAAGTTAAACTTGCCTTCTTCATTACCGGTCTTGATATGATAAGTTATCTCCTTATTTTTACCAATGTCGTTGTCTTTAGCGAACACTTTTTCCACAGAGGTCCCAGGAGATGTGTCCTCGTCGATAAACGCACTGTAGCCGCCTGGCTTGTCAAAGAGAGGTTTGTTGTCGTTGACATCCGTAATCGTTATTTTAACATCCACGACAGAATCTTTTGACGGGTTTCCACCATCGCGAGCTTCCACTTTCAGAGTATAGAGATCCTTGGTTTCCCTATCGAGTTTTGAGTGAACACTGATGACGCCTGAAAGGAAGTGAAATAAATCAATCATAAAAAGTGATCAATTTATAATCTCTGCTATTTCAGGCCGAGTTGAGTTGAAACCTTGAATCTCAATAATTTTTTACGACTTCTTACATCGACAGCATGCATCCAATTAGCTGTAACATGGCTTTTTCCACATGACTATGAGTTCTCTGTTGTGTACACTGTAACTAAGTTGATACTGACCTGTATTCCCGTCAATGGCGAATGCTTTGCCGACATTTCCACCTGTGATGGAGTACACCACTCTCCCTCTGGGTCCCGAGTCCATGTCTGTCGCATACACTTCCCCAACCCTCCCCCGCAAAGCAGCTCCTTCGCTGACAGTAAAGCTATAACTGGACTGATTGAACGTGGGCGTATGATCATTCACGTCTTCAATGTTAACCTTCACGGACACCAAAGCTGATTTTGAGGGTTTTCCATTGTCCGCTGCCTCTACCATCAAGTTGTATTGTGTCTTTCTTTCAAAGTCAGGTGAGTTTTTGATCAGCAGGTTGCCTGTAGAAAAAATAACCATATTTACTTAGTGTTATTCATATCTACATGTAAAGCGTGCAGCAAGGGGGGGGAGGTGGCGAGCAAGGTCGTGCAAAAAGTAAAAATAAATACATAGTTATCACGAGGTGCTGATGAAATAGAGCGTTTTCACTCACGTGGCCAACACGCATGCTATTTAATTGGAACAAAAGAAAGTGTTTGCATTACTCCCACAGGATTGGTATGAGACACCGACATGACCGCTGTATGTTCCGTGACGTCATGTGAAAATGTTCTATTAACGCGCGAGCAAAGAGAATTTACATTTTTATCATCGAAATAAACGAGAGACTTTCCTTTCTTCTTCTCCCAGGGTTTTCTAACCGAATATGTTAACTTGAGCAGGAACAAATTTGCAAGACAAACCAATCCTAAATGGCATACAGAAGAAACGATTTGATATTGCCATATGATTACCTTTTGCATCGATTTCAAAAGCATCTCCAGTGTTGCCTTTGGTGATGTTATATGAAATTTCACCGTTTGACCCAGAATCTAAATCTGTAGCTGTTACCTGAAACACAATGTTTGGTCGTTTAGTTAACACAATTTCAACCTGACGAAAGCAAATCCATTCTTGATATATGTATATATATTTCCTTTCCACCACTCACCCCAACTAAAACGCCATCACCAAGAAATTTAAGACCAAAACTGCCTAATAACTGTGAAGTAAAGAGCACTTTCTACTTGAAGCTGAGCATAACTGTAGGAACTTTGAGTATTAAAAGATACTGTCAAACCTCTACCAACGGCCACCTTTATACTGCTGCCGACCCCCTTATGGAGAGGTTCGAGCGTATTGTAAATTTTAGGTGTTTTTTCCGGGTACTCCGGTTTTCCCCTCTCCTCAAAAAGAAACACGCTAACAAATACTGTTTCGGTTTACACTTAATAAAAATATTTCTCTTCCGCAGTTCGCTGAACGAAAACGAAAGACGAGAGCTTACGAAAATTCTCTGTTCTCTCACACAACACTTTCCCTCGCCCAGAGAACGGTCTCTTATTGATTACTACTAGACTTTGAATTTTCCCGCCCAACTAACAACCAATCAAAAACTCCCAATGGGGCAACGTCATCAGTGATGGAATTTTGAGCTCGAGGAGATGAAGAATGAAGCGCCCAAAAAATACTCCTATTTATTTAGACTGGTCAGAGCTTGGATCCAATATACCTTAAAGAAAGATTTTCCTTTCGCTGTATTTTCTCGCACTGTCGCTTGGTATGATGACATGCTGAACACTGGCGTATTGTCGTTCTCGTCTTGGACTTGGATTTGGAGCTGTCCGGAGGAAGACAGGGGCGGATTGCCTCTGTCTGTTACCCGGATGTTAAGTGTATAACTCGTCCTGTAGGGGAAGCAATATAGAGAGTTAGAAGACTGTCCACAGAAAATACGTTCGCTGATTGGTTTAAAATCGTGTTTCTATTAAACAATTTGATTTTAAGCTCCTGGTCGTTCAAAACTTTCTCTAAATCCTCTTCACAGACACCTTTGGAAACGCGAAGAAGTTGCCGTCATTTTGTAAACAAGCGCTCACTGCTACACTTCTCACTATCTACAACAGAATATCATGATAAATAGTGAGTAGCGCAGCCAATCAGAGAACGGTATTCGGGATAGAACGCTAGTATAAGATTTATACTAAAACTCGATAGAAACAGATAAATAACACGAGCTGTTGACGTAATTATGGAGCGAGTAAAGGGAATTGACATTTTCATGATCAAAGTGAACAGCCTTACCTTGTTTCATAATCCAGTTTGCGGGCAAGCGTTAAAGTGCCTGTTTTTGCCTCAAGATTAAACGAGTTCTGTTCATTCCCTGTGTCTATGTAATATCGCAGAGCAGCATTTACACCTGAAAGCATGAAATAAATCTCTCTTACTAAGGAAGACCAAAGAAAAAATTAAGAAAAGTTCAAACCGGAAAACGGCGAAATATTTTAGGGGTAGACAACGGATGCGTGTTACCAGCCTCCTCAAGAGACCTTTCAAAGTAAAAGTATTATTCACCTTGATCTTTGTCAGACGCAGAAACAGAGAATAAAGTATCTCCAATATTCTTTCCTTCAGTCACTTGTTCTGTTGCCGGTAAGTTGTTGATTTCAGGGCTGTTATCGTTGATATCTAAGATTGTAATATCCACCGTGGTAGTGTCGTGAAGCGGGCTTTGTCCATGATCAGTGACTCGCACGGTGAGGCTGTACGATGCCTTGGTCTCTCTGTCAAACTTCGTTCTACTCGAGATAGTTCCAGTCTTTTGATCGATTGAAAATGCGTCAGCGTCGCCACCAGATTGTAAACTGTACGACAACTCGGAGTTTGTTCCTGCGTCGGCATCTGAAAGACACAATCGACATTACAAAAAATTCGTTTTCGGTATTAATTACGGCCGTTCGTTAGTGAAGTATTAATTCGCCCCCCCCTCTTCACCCCACCCTCCCTCCCCACACAAAACAAAGATATTAGTCCAGAGATATTAGTCCATCCCCCACCACACTCTCCCCGGAATATATTACACTTGTATCATCTTTTCAGCTTCTTTCAGTATCATCTTTTCAGCTTATCAGCTTTTCATCTTTTGAGCGTATAGCGTCCTGCCAAAGAACACAACACAACGGGCACGGCCGCCAAGCACAATGAAGGACTGCTTGCCCCGATATTCAGGCGCAGAAACCATCATCAGGCCACCGCGATGCGCGCCTCGGCATAACAGCAACAAACGAACAAAAAAACAAGGAGCAGTTAAATCACTTGAGTAAACAAAAGACTCACCAGAAGCGAAAACTTGCAGAACGGTGCTCCCCACAGCAATGTTTTCGTATACAGAAGCCTTGTATGACTGGAAAGCGAATCTTGGACTCTCGTCATTGACATCAAGAACCTCGACCTGTATTCGTGTCGATACCTTTAGCGCTGGCTTCCCACAGTCCTGCACCGTGATAACTGCAGTGTAATATGATTTAAATTCACGGTCTAATTTTGAAAGAACTGTAATTTGTCCACTGTTGCTTATGGCGAAAACTTTCGTGCTCTGTGACTGTTCTGTGGTGATCTTGTAAGTTAAAGAGTTACAGCTCGTGTCGGAATCTTGGGCTTGAATCACGCCCAGCTGGGCGTTAAGATTGTTATTTTCAACCACAGTGAACTTACAAGTGTTATTATTTGCGCAGGCTTTTACGAAGTATGGCGGCTCATTTACATCTTGAACGATGACTGTAAGTGTTGCAGTGTCACTCTTACGAGGCTGTCCGCCATCTTGAACTTTTATTCCCAGCGTATATCTACTTTTGTCTTCGAAGTTTAACACCCGGGTAGTTCTGACTTCCCCTTTGCTGTCAATGATGAATCTGTTGCCGTCATTTCCTGACGTAATGCTGTAACTAAGCTGAGCGTTTGTGCCAGTATCTTTGTCAGTAGCAGTAACCATGGCAACAAAGGTACCGCTGGGTCTTTCTTCTAGAACAGTTGCAGAATACTGGGCACGGTCGAAAGCTGGCGCATTGTCATTTATGTCGTTCACGTTGACCAATACGACTGCACGACCTTTGTGGCAGCTGTTTTGTTTGTTCTGTCCAAGAACTGTTAGACGGTACGATTCTCGTGCCTCGCGGTCTAATGTTTTTGATGTTTTGATTCGTCCAGTGTCTTGGTCAATTGTAAAACATCCTGGGTTCCCCTCGACAATACTGTATTTGAGCCTATTGAGAATAAGTAAGAGATTTGTATATAATAATAAGTTAGTATTATATATTGTTACAGGTATTATACCATTTAGTTTTAGAAGAATTGTATACTGCATCAATCTGATTGGTTGAGACATCATGCACTATCAGCTACTAGTGTGAAATAACTCTGCGTCGTCTTAGAAACGGCAACGTTTTTCCAACGTGTCGAAGGATCATTTAAAAACAAAGTGGTCATAAAATTTTCTAAGAAGAATAGAAAAAAAAAGAATTCATAATTGTTTTTTTTTTATTTTCAATGTGGGCGAAAAAAACTAGTACGCGCAAACATTTCAAATAGAGATGCAGTCTACATGATATTTCTAATCCGATAATTTTTTATATACTCAATAGAACCGTTATAGCAAAGAGTATTCCTTGCAACTAAGGCCAACCAAAGAACGTGATTTTCCCACTGGTATAACATTCTTGAGCATGCGTACTTGTAAGAGTATGGTGTGAGTTTCTTATCCAGCACCGTGACAGGCGCGGACTGTTCTTCCGTGACACTGGTCACGTAAGTGTCTTGGGTAAAGAGAGCATCCCACATGGACAGCTTGAATTTGTTGCTTTGCTGTTGGCCTTGAACAGCGACATACACGATCTGCGAACGAACAAATGTAGATTTCTAACAAAATTCAAGTTTAACTATTTTTGTTGCTGGCAAATCGGCTTGCAGATATGAAAAAGCCGACAATACCTAGCAGCAAAAAAGAGATAGACTATCCCATGCCATCCCATCCCATGCGGTGGTAACAGAAGTACTTCTAGTCGCTCTTTGACTCAGTGACTCACCTTGTTGGATGTCGACAGTGAGAGGGAAATGGCGCGAGGGGAGACATTGCTTTCATTCTTTGACGAGGCAGGATCCATGGGGCCCGGGTTGGTGCTGGATAGTGATGCATAGAGATGAGAGATTCCTGCCAAAAAAAGGAAGAAAAATTGCGACTAAGACCTTAACCACAACTGAATATTGAAAGCCAGTACCTGCAACTTTTCAGAGTATCCACATTGCAGAAGGTGGAAGCGGGGAACAGCACTGCATTTTAAAGGAATGGCATTGCTCTTTAAAGCTTTAGTTGCAAAACACAGTCAGATAATTTGTTGCATTGGGTGTCCCATGGGCTTTTGTCCACCATTGAGGTTAG
>OMLO01003412.1_pt1 | contig 13104 bp, 8 predicted proteins | sample 1674811 | NCBI WGS metagenome assembly OMLO01 (sample SAMN06265003, study PRJEB25207) | coral metagenome | isolation source: Coral host | place: Mexico:La Bocana,Puerto Morelos, Mexico | collected 2008-11-13
GTGAAAGAAAAATTAATTGTTATTCACCCACATTGAGCGACGCCCTTCAATTTCTCTCGGGGCTATTTAATCAAGGGCTTAGCTACTCAACCCTTAATACTGCTCGCTCTGCATTATCTACCATTGTTACGATAGACGGGGTTGAAAGCTTTGGTAGCAATCATATTGTAACACGGTTTATGAAAGGGGTATTTGAATCGCGTAGACCCAAACCTAGATATGACAAAATTTGGGATGTCTCAGTAGTTTTAAAACATTTATCCTCGTTATACCCCAATGAAGAATTGTCTCTTAAGGATTTAACGCACAAGGTCCTTATGCTTATTTTATTAGTCTCGAGCCAACGAGGGCAATCGATACACTACCTAGATCTACAGCATCTTAACATGGAGGAGGATAATTATTCCTTTGACGTCGCTGAGCATATCAAGACCAGTACCCCCAGAAGCCCATATACAAGGATTGACATTGCTGCCTATGAGCCAGACAGTAAAATTTGCCCATTATCTTGTTTGAAAGCATACATCCACAAGACCAAAGACTTGCGTAATAACGAAACAAAATTGTTTATTAGTTATGTTAGGCCCCATAAGCCTGTATCTAGGGACACGATTTCTAGATGGACTAAGGAAACCCTTAGACTTTGCGGTATTGATACTAAGGTGTTCACAGCTCATAGCACCAGGTCAGCATCTGTTTCCAAAGCACATGATAAGGACGTCCCTGTCCATGAGATCATGGCTAAGGCAGGCTGGAAGTCTGCAGAGACCTTCCGTAAATACTACAACAAACCGGTTATTCAAGGAAACAAACTAGCCTCCGCTATCCTTGCCCAGTGAAAACTTTGTTATGTTTTTGGTATATTGTGAGTGCATTTTGCTTGTTTTGTTACTGTTAGACAATGTATTGCAAACATGGTTATCATTGCTTATGCTCAACCTCTTACTGTTTGTGTGGATTTCATGCCTCTTGTTCCAGTGCATGTCGTATGGGTGCATCAACGCTTTAAAGTCTCATGGGATCTCTGCCTTCTGGTCATGTGATAGAATTGGAAAATTAAACGAGACTTACCTTAAGTTGAAGTTTGATTGAGATTCTATCACATGACATCAGAAGGCGAGAGATCACATGCCCTCCACTATGACACCCACCCTCTCAGGCACTTTGGTTGCCGGTCTTTTCCTATTTGGGTTTTTTCAGCCTGTATACTAATTTGGATGCACCCAATACGTGGCTTTTAATTATGACTTGCGCAAGCGCCGTGCTATCTCATGTGATCTCTCGCCTTCTGATGTCATGTGATAGAATCTCAATCAAACTTCAACTTAAGGTAAGTCTCGTTTAATTTTCCAATTATTATTGAAGAAAACGGACAACTATTTTTAAAGACATGTTTCGGCATGCTTATGCTTTACCTTTATGCTTTACCTTTAGAAAAGGTCATTAACTTCCTTTCACAAAATAACAAAAGAGGCGAACACCGGCGGAAAATAGCCAAGCTCATACATACTAATGCGTTAAGAAAAACGCAAAAAACGCGAAGTGTTAACGCTGTCTAACGCTGTCTAACGCAGTAAAATGCACGCGCGTGTTTAACCCTTCGCGTTGTTAACACGTTATTAACACAAATTTTGGTTCGTGTATTTCTGATCGAGTGGTACTGTATGTTGTAATAGGTTGACTATAACAATCGCAAAACAACGTGTCACGGTCACACAGCAACTAGTCTCCTAGTTTCCTATCACCTTCTGGTCTGTGGACTCCTTAAAATGTATAATAGGAAGCAAAAGAGTAACGTCTGACATGCAGGAATCCTACTACTATGTAACACTTGATTTAACCTAATGGTGAATTAGTTCTAGATAAACAGCTATTTCGGGGGAGGGTTTTATGGGTGACATTTTGAAGTTTGAAGCATCCTTGCAAAACCTCCTTCCCTCCTCCAACTACTCTAACAGCTGTCAAGAGAGACTGCTTACAAGCTTGAGGGATCTTTTTTAACCCCCACTCTTTATCAGTCATGAAAGGATTGATGCTGTGTATGCCAAGTCAGGTCTCAAGTTTATGGAGGGGGCAAACCCATAAAAGGTTTGCATGACAAGATACAGCTGTAGGTTACTTCAGTGTAAAGTGCTGTATATGCTGTACATTTGTTATGGGTGATCAACCAGATGAAACACAAGAGTTTAGAAAAGAGGACCTGAATGTGATAGTTAAATGTTGAAAAATTGCAAAAATATTTGATATTGGTAAAAAGGTCTATTAGTGATGCAAAATTAAATTTCTTGTTTTTATTACAGGTATCCTTGCCAGAGTAACTGAAGAAGATAAATCTGATATGCAAAAGTTAGGTTATGAGTATATCAGGTTAGCAATGAAGAACTTTTGTATCCATTATTTAAAGCATCAAAGTGGCCATAGCTATGGGATGCTAAACTTGGAAAATGTTTTACGAAGGACTGGGAACTGATTTTTTTCTTTTTTCTTTTTTTTTCTGATTTACTTCTTTAATTTATAAAATGCTCAATTTTGATACACCGATCTCTTCAATTTCCTTGTTACCGATTTACCGTATTTATTCGCCGATAAGCTGAGCGATTTTTGCAAAATATTTTACTCAGTTTTCAGAATTTTTTTACGAAAAGTACTACTGCAGCTACTTCGAGCCTGAGGGACTAGGCTGACAACACCATTTTCTCCCCAAAAGGTCTTTATTGTGGGCGCCATGTTTCTCACAATACCCTAGTTTTTTGTCATGTAGTATAGAGGATCGAAGGGACAAATCGTCAACCAAATTTGAACTTAAAACTACTGCAATTGCTACATGTATTTCTTCTAAGGCTATAAGAACTTGCAATCTACTCGTTTTCACTATTTCCTTAGTCTCTACCTATTGTGAACTAGATCTATTGACCATTTTCAAATAACTTACAGTAAGTACTTAAATATACGGCACAGCCAGCTACTTTGCCCTTGAGGGACTAGGCTGATAATGCCGTTGTCTCCCCAAAATTTAAACAGTTGTACAGCAATGGGGTGTGCAGCCTCTGTGTCTTTACAAAAATGGCTTAGTTCTTGAAAACCCAGGACTTAATTCTAATTTCATACAGCATAGGCTTGATCAAAGACTCGGTGTTTCCACCAGACCTCGCCATTGCAGGAATCCTGCATTGTAATCAATCATGAGCTCGTAAGGTGCAGGTAATCATAGAACGGTGTGGACCAAATCTACAAGCTTCCAAGGTCTTATTTTCATTCCTAAAACTGAGAAATTACTTATTTGAGACCTAAAAAGGTAAGAAAACACAAATCAATGTTTAGATGGCCTCAGAATGGAAGATGAAGGTGTACAGAGCCCTCAAACCTTTCTGGTGAAAAAGTTTGCCTTCCTTCAGCCACAGTGAAAACATGATTATTGGTGCACTTCCAAGTGAGTTTTGAATACAGTTCGCAGATTAAAGCAGGTTCCTGGACTTTAGAGAACAAAAATAGTAAAGTACAGTATTCGAAGTTGTAGTCAACTTTTGAAATGATTGGTAAAGCCATGCCTGATAAATTGACTGGAAAAGTTGTCGGCAAAAACTCTAGCTTTTTCCTCATCTTGAATGAAAATAATTATTTATTGTTATTGAACTTCTTGTAACGTTTGTTTTATTTGGTTGCCTTTATTTGAGAATTCTAATTTTTAAAAGTGAGCTGTATTCTTGCACGCCAGATGTCTGCAAATATAATTTATGCAGGTTTAGGGCAACCTCCACAGAATATAATTTCTTGTTTTCTCAGTTTTACACCTCAAGCTAAGTTTGTTTTGTTGATATTTTTTAACATTTCGACCCTTTATTTATTCAACTTCAAGTAAACGATGTCTTGAAACCTAATTTTGTGTCTGTGGTTATTGCGCATAAGGTTTATTTTTGTGCTTTCGCTCGCTCTGAAATATTCCAAAATAATTATTCATACAGGAGTGAATGGGTTTATGAGTTTGAGATGTTGAGTTTTGCTCACAAATTAAATAATACATAGAAGTAGTTAATGTGACAATTTTACTCTTTATTCCTATAAGGTTTGTAAGTGGATACTTTTGCTTTCCTCACCAAGGTATGCAACATGATAACCCTTGCTTCTTTGAAAATATAGGACAAGTTAAATTTCTCATGAAAAATCGAAGAATGAATTTTTTTCATTAAAATTGCAAATTTTCATTTAACTGACAACCAAGTACTAATGTGATTATCAAAAAGACACGTAAAGTCCTGGGTGAGTGCGTTTTTTTTCTGCAAATGAATATATGAAAGATCATATAATTTATTTGAACTGCGGAGAAAGATATGCAGTCATGATTGATCATTGCAGATATACACCCACTTTAAGCAGTTGTGAAATTAAAGCCTGAAAAAATTCATGCCTGAACAGGATTTAAACCCACAACCTTGGCAATACCAGTGCAGTGCTCACCAGAGCACAACAAAAAAAGAAACCTGCAAATCTGATGGAACTTAAGAACGGAGTTTTTCACATGAGCAGTACTAGAATTTGTGCATCTAACAATCCCAATAGTGCCCTGTGCACTAAATTGACTACATAATGTTGACAACATTGATGTTTTTACTTTTTGGGATGGTTTGGGGTGGCCTATGGAATTAAGGTGCAAAGGCAATAAGTTGAAATAAACTTTGATGTTGGTTTAATTAATTCATTTTAATAACCGGATCCAATATAAAACCAGCTCTTGGTCAGCAGTCAACTTCAGATAAACATGTGACCTTGATGAGCTATAAATTTGAGCCTGCAATATGATCAACTGATACTTTGTTTTGACAGTTATTAATTGACCATAACATGGATGTCCAATATCAAAGATGGATCAAGGGTGCATGTCTCTGTTAACCTATTACTGGCACTGTAGCTAGATAATCATAAGAATTACAATTTATTCGAATCTGATTGGTGCATAAACTGCTCTAGTTTGCACTAATTAATCTGGAAAGCTGTAACTGGACAGTGGCTGTAATCCGACCCCTTTAATCGGACAGTTGCATGAGCCAATCATTTTGAGCCCTTTTAACTGAATTCACCAATCACTTACAGTTATTACAGTCACTATAGTAACCAATTCAAGTTAGTGACTGTAAAACTGAGCAGGTCTATCTTTGGTGACTGTTTTCAGAGGTCAAATTATTCCTAGTTATCTAACAAAAAAGTGAAACAAACAGTCCATACAGTAGCCATAATCACTTATCTTTTTTGGTGATACACTAAACAGTTCATTTGCTGCTGCTTTTTGGGTTAAAATCCCTGAAAAACATGCAACTCACTGTGCTTCCCTTTGCACTCGAGTCGAAGGATCGTGTCCAAATAGAATGAGACCTCTCATTGGTCATTAGCACCTCCTATACTACATGTACATTTCAGACCATGCCCAACCTTCTTTGCATTGCTAGCATTAAAGTTTCGAAAGTGAGAACTGATTTTAGAGTGATAAAATACCATAAAAAGCCACATTAAAGCCCCCCAGATATAATCTCTTCTATTTACTAACAAAGATATAATTCAAGATATGAGCCCTGGCATAAGTTGCAATCACGCTCTGTGGACATTTCATGGCCTGGCAAACAGCAATTTTATGAGTAAACATGGTTACCACAGGTCAGAAAAAGGTCAAGGAATAAAATTTGTTAAAGGTCAGAGAAACATCAGGGAATTTTATTTTGAATAAGGGAAAATTGAAATAATTAAACTGTGGGTCACTGTGAAATCAACAATATTTTTCCTCAATAAAGAAGTGAAATTTGTAACTTGAGACCAGAAGCCGCTACAAGATTTGACACTATGTATTTATTTGGTCTGGGAAATGGTATTTTTTTCAGGGAAAAAAAGTCATGGAATTTTTTTAAGTGATGCTTGTGGCAACCATGGTAAAGGAAAGGAATTTTTGTTAAATTTAATTGACCCACAGAGTCCCACAGATAATGGCCAACAAGCAGTGAATTTTATTTCAAGTCAGTATGATTTGTAGGGTTTTGAACTTCTGGGATCAGCAGATGTACGGAGACCTGTATTTTGCACTTTGACCGTTTAGTAGAGCCATCAACATTGAATGATGTATTTAATTTGGCTACCATAGTTTGACAAGCTAGTTTCAATGTTAATGAGCTGACTGAACAATGGCTTAAGAGTCCTGGTAAGAGTCCAAACCAACAAACTTGGCTATGTATTAGTGAAATCAACCTATGGTGACCGTTTCTAGTTGCATAACAAACCACAGTCAAAGCCCTAACCCTGCTGATTAACCTTAGACTAATCTCTAATCCTAACTATAACCCTAACCACAAGAACGTTACGAAATCAGCATTCCACGGTTCCTTATGGAAAATGAAGATCTCAGCAGAATCTTATGGAATCAACATTTTACTGTCTGAAACAAACTCAACATCTTTGAGCCTACAAGTTGACGTGAAATCATCATTTCACTGTTTTTGAAGTGGAATCTCTGTGGTCACATGTTCTTATGAAATCAACATTTTACTTTTTTGAAGTGAAATCAACATCTTTGACCTTTCCTGTTGTCCTGAAATCCACATTTTAATCTCTGTAATGCATTTGACATTACAACAAATAAACATCTAAAGACATCACTAAGACAAGTGATTTATTTGGCATACATATAAGCAATTATATCTAAAAGACAAAATAGGCAAAATAGGATCATATTTTTCTATTATTCTGAAAACCATATGCAAAAATTCAGGCACTTTTGAGAAAAAAAATTCATACAAAATCATTACTTAGCATGGTTTTGCACCAAGCCCTTCAGTTATAAATGTTAGTGCTTGAATACCTCAATTCCAAACTTTGATATGTCTAAAGGTAAACTGGGTTGAGCTTCTAGGGAAGTTCCATTTTGTGACAATTTATTTCTCCTTGTGTTGCAGACTTGTAGTGTGTAATTTGTATCCGTTTGTGAAAACTGTTGCGAAAGAAGACTGCAGTGTAGCAGACGCTGTTGAAGAAATTGACATTGGTAATTAAGATGTAATCCTAATGTTTTTTGTCTAGTTTCTTTAATGGCCCCATGCACTGGTCTCTGTCGAACTTAGTACTCTTTTTACGTGCACAAAGTTCTGCTGTTTTAAATGGTGAGTATTTTATTCCTAAGGAGGCCATACATGAATCTACATGCTACTACTTGCAGAGAGCAATGGTCCGTTAGGTAACAGCCAAACCATTTGCTTTTTTACCACCTCAGACAATTCAGTGATGAAGTTATCTTTATGATTTGATGAAAGACATGGTGCCTTTTTCATTTCTCCTTCCTTCTTTACCTTCTCTTCCAACATTTTCCTTTATTTTCCTTTTGTGTACTCTCTTTATAACATGGAGGAATCCTTTTAAAATGCAATTTGAGAAATATAGACATACACCTTCTCATTTGTCAGTATCAACCTCTAAAGCCATGTGTTTTCTTTAGAATCTGATCAAGAAGCTTGAAAACAGCAATAATTTAAGCCCTATACAGACAATTCTTGTGCAAATACTCCGTTTACCTGCTTTTGACAGTGTGTAATAAACAAGTTTTACCCTCTGGGTTTTGATTTCCTTGCATTATGCAGAACTGACTTTTGTTGCACAAAAAGCTTCTCTAACTGCTTTTTTATTATTTCTTTTGTATCAGGTGGTGTTACCCTTTTAAGAGCAGCAGCTAAGAACCATGCACGTGTCACTGTCATCTGTGATCCTGCAGATTATGAAAGGTAACAGAAATAAAGATTATTTAATTGGGGAATTATGCTTTGGACACAATCAAACTTGAGATCCAGTAATCGCTGTGGTCTTACTGTACTTTAACTACACTGCTTCTCTGCACCTGTCAAAAATATCATCTGTTAGTTGATGGGTTGTAAACTTTTTGTGGTAACTCCATTCACTAGGGAATTTGTGGCCTTCCATGGGAAAGCATACATTAATGCTTATCCGTTAAATGCTTCAAAGCGTTTGTTAACCATTCAAATGGTTTAGAAATCGTTAGAAGCGTTAGAACAACTGTTAGAATTTTCTCTCTGGCCGTAAAAGTTGTTGGTAAAAGTAGTTAGAATTTTCTGTAAACAGTGTGTGAAATGTTCGCAAAACCATTAAATCTAAAGGTTAAGTGAATGGCATTTAAAGTATTCAAAAAGCTGTTAAATCCAAATTTTTATCAGTTAGCTCAGTGCTAGCAAGCATTTGGCTAAGCATTTAACTGAGTTCAAAATGATTGTCAGGGGTTGTTGGCAAGTCACATTTGTTTTTTATAAGTGAGTCATGATCTTAATATCATTCGCAAAAGAACATTTTTCTAATATTGGGTAATTTGGGGTTTCAACAAAATAAACGAGGAAGTAAGCAAGTGGCAATCAAGTTCGTTTATTCATTAAAATGAAGTTAACATGCATTACAAACATACCTTCTCTCCTGCAAATGCTAATGAACAACACGATAGCTACATTTCAAGTCACAGTTTCCAAGTCCTTTTTTATCAGTATTTTGCAAACAACATTTCTTTCTTTTCAGTATCAGTGCATGTTTGGCAAACTGGAAAATATTTTTTAACGTGAATGTCCAAAGTCACGTTTTCAATCGATCGCATGATGTAACACTCGTCCCCTGGGCAATCCGATTGTTATGTCGTTACAGCAACTATTGCTTGTTTGAACATAATCAGCAAATTACCAGCATTTTATCAGAATTTCAAGGACAATTGTGGAAGAAGTAGATATCAAACAGTCTGAAAGAGAAAATCTAATGACTGAGAAAGTGAAAGAATTCTTAAAAGTTAGCTGCAAATGCTCCAGAGGTCCAAAGGATTGTCCGTGTTCATCTCAGTTCACCAAAGAAGCAATCATCGCAAATTTAAATAATTGCCATGAACTGTCTTCATAAGAGCTAGACCTCGTAGTTTTGGCTAACATACAGGCTGTTACCCGCTTCAAAAATGTTGGACAGAAAAGAAACAGAAGCCCTTGTTGTAACTTTCTGTTCCAGTCAATGCTGATTTCCGGCAATATGTTTCTTATCTTGTATGGTATAAGCGACATCTGTTTTTGCTGATTTCGGGAACATTATGAGAACAGTGGCCTTTGATTGAGGGCACATGAAGACACCAAAAGGCTTCCTAAGAACTCTATTCCTTATGCAGTGGTCGAGGATGTTAAACTATTCCTTTCAAACTAAGCAGAGGAAAATGCAATTTCGTTTCCTGGTAGGATTCCAGGATATAAGGACGAAGATATTAAACTCTTGTCCTCCCACGAAACCGGCAAGATTGGTGTTTGGTGCACTTTTGAAGTCGCATGCAAAGCCACGGGAAAGCAGGCTGTTAGCTACCCAAAGTTTGGTGAACTATGGGAACAATTCCACCCAAACCTCATGGTAGCAAAACCTATGACTGATCTCTGCCTGACCTGTCTGTAAAATACAACAAAGCTTCTTCGAGCTGCAAATCTACCTGATCGTGAAAAATCTGATTGCGTTCAAAACATAACAGGAACATTTAACTTGTGTTGACTGAAAGCAATTGTTTACAAAGAGGCATATAAGGAGGCATCTGACACTTTTAAGGCAATTGAGAACACTTTTCGTGCACCGTGTTCTAATACAGGAACAGTGCATTCTTCCTTTGATTATGCACAGCAGGTGCATTACCCAAGCAACCCTATGGAGTCTGGCCCCTTCAAGATGCGAGGCCATCCCGAGGCAAGTAAATTATCTGATCGATGAAGCATCCAACATTGGCAAAGGAGCGAACTCTACTATAAGCTTTGTCAACCACTACTTTGCCAATCACGGTCTCAGAGAAACGCATGCTCACCTGCACGCGGGTAATTGTTCATGACAGAACAAGAATAACTTTTTCTTATAATGGTACTTTGCTTGGTGAATAATGACTGAACTCCACCAGGATATCACTTATTCACTTTTAATCACTGGACACACCAAATTTGCACCTGATTGCTGCTTTGGTATCATAAAGAAAGCTTACATGGTGAACTTTATTTCTTTTATTTACAAGCATACTGAAGTGATCAAGGAATCCAGTTATGTGGGCGTAAACAAAGTCCAACTAACTTAGAACAAACGCCTCTTAACAGATGTCAACCACTACCGGTGCCTTACAAATGACTTATCCACGACGTAAACAAAACCGACAAACGGACTTCTAACAGACCGAATTAATTTGACTAACAATAGACTACAGTTCAACAGACTACAATAGACGGATCGAAACCGACCTATGACTGATGACAAACTTTACATGAGTCTTTCAGCCAATACCATCATGGCTAAACTGACCAATCAGTTTCAACGAACCAGACATATAACATCATCGCCTGACAAACACTTTTCACTTGACTCTGAAGATGACTTCCGCTCAGGTTGTTGAAACATCAGTCACCAACAACAGTTCTTTTCAGAACTACCTTCACCCGGACGATCACACTATACGAAGTACTGATACTCCTGGGTTCAAACCATTTACAATGTAAAGTCCAATTAGTCGGAACTCGTGATTGCAGAGTCATTGTGCCAGTATATATGACTGGGCGTCCTTTCTTGGGAGATATTTAAAAAAAATCCCAAACATTTTGAAGTACCACCACTTTCGGTTCTTAGGGGATGAACTTGGTAAAGTTTTCTGTAAAGAGCAATGCTCTTCTGTTGAACAATCATTTATATCGTTGAAAGACCCAACAGTCGTCCACCACCAGCTGTTCTTCCTGCAAAGATTACTCCAGAAGGCTTAAACGATGAGAGAAAGACTTATTTGTACCGTGAAACAAGGCAATTTTGTAAATTCGGGACAGAAGACCTTGTGGCGCCAGCACCATTGACAGACTGTTATTATTTTGTATATAGGTCAGACACGCTTCTTATGTTAGATATGGCAAAACCCGTTTTGAATTGCATTACAGAAAAAAGAAAATGTTAACTAAAGATAATAACAGGTAGTTACTTCAATTCTTCCAAGCATGAATGAAAAAAAAAGGTGAAAGGCTGCCATTTTTGATTCAACGCCAAAGATGTTAACGCACCGCACGTTCTTCAGTGACTTTAAAGAGAATTCTAGTGAATTCTTTAGTCGTAATGGAAAAAGAAAATTTCAAGTTACAAGAAGTTTTTAACCTTAAATTCTTTGAAAGCGCGTGGCTCAAATGAATAAATAGTGCCACGAAAGGCCGCCATTGTTAACGCAATGCAATAGTTTTTGGGGTTTCAACAAAGTAAAAGATGCAGTTGTCACTTCAAAATTGAATGGGGAAGTCAGAGTCTGTATCAACCCAAGACCCCTGAATGAGTCAATTAATCAAAGTAACTATCCAAACTATGCAAACCTTGTACATTTAGTTCAAAGGTGCAGTGAGATGGACATCAAATTAAACAAAGAACACAATCATTAATACACATTTGTAAGACAATTGATTTTGTGGACTGACCACAAACCTCTGGTATTGATTTACAAGAAGCTTCTCGCTTCAGCCCCAAAGCATCTCCAGAGACTCTATTATGACTCCAGCAGTACGGTACAAGCCTGGCTCTGAAATGTATCTGGCTATCACTCTATCCTAGAGCTTTCCTCGAGCACTATCCAGTCCAAGGCTGAATAGGGAGCTGAAACTATCCATTTAACTGACTTTTTCCCGATCATGGAGCCTCAGCTGAGGGGATTCAAGCAGAAATGGCTCAAGATAACACTCTTCAACAGCTAAAGGAAACGATCATCAGTGGATGGCCTGACATGAAAAAAGAAGTCCCCACATGTCTCCATCCCTATTTCTTAGTTAGTGATGAGCTGTCAGTGCAGGATAGTCTAATCTTCAAAGATCAGCACTGTGACATTCCCTTTAGTGTACACACAAAGATTAATCATAAGATGCATAAAGCCCACACCTGAATTCAAAGTTGCCTCTCACAAGCAAGAGAAACCATGTATTGGCCAGGAATGTATTCCGACCTAACTGACCACATTTCGAAGAGCGACATCTGTTCATCTTATCAGTCAAACCAAGCAAGGGAGCCTCTCATCTCTCATGAGTTTGCTGATCTACCTTGGCAAAAGATTGAAGCAGATGTTTTGACACTTGATGGTACCGACCACCTATGTGTGGTTCATTACTATTCAAGCTACTTCAAAGTACCGCTCAGAACTAAGCGAACGGAAATTCTCATTAATAACATGTTAACAACAATTTCTACGACCTACTTAAGCGAGGCACCTGGCACCCATCACAATGGTGAAAGAGTGGAAAGGAGTAAAAATAAGGGATGGGAGGGGGGAAGACGCTAAATAAAGCGCTCCACAGTCCACTGCACGCTCCACAAAGAACTCTCCGATCATAGTGGTGTACAAAGCTGCCACGTACCATGTGAGCCTGCTCTTATAAGATTGACTGCTGGATTCCCGCTGAGCTTGCAGGGCAGCTTGACTGCTTAACTTGTGAACCGCTTGACCGCTAAGCTTATGAACGGTTCGACTGTTAAGTTTGTGGACTGCTTGACCGCTAAGCTTGTGAACCCCTTGACCGCTAAGCTTAGGAACCGCTTGACTGTTAAGCTTAGGAACTGATTGACCCTAAAGCTTATGAACTGCTTGACCACTAAGCTTGTGGACCCCTTGACTGCTAAGCTTTACGGTGGTTAACTTAGTTAAATTGCATTTAACCAAATTATGTGTATCTTTGTGGTATACAGAATAATAAAAAGTTGAACAATAATCGATAATTAAAACCTGTGCAGGCTAGTACCTTTCAAATTATTTATTATCAAAGCAAGTTTATGGTTATGCTCAAGGCACTCAGTGGAGGGCGTGAAAGATCTAGAATTGTACACTTTGAAATTATATACATGTCACGGCACTAGTTATCGCATTTGGGTTAGTGAGTTCAAAGTTTCAGACTAACTGTGATGGTTTGATGAAAAACTGTTTCAATTTGTTTGTCACCCTATCATCATTAAGGCACCTTGTTTCAGTGGTCGAGGACCCCGAAAATATTTTTAAGTATATTTTATGGAACAACAGAGATATAAAGATTGACGGCAAGAGTGTCTTTTATAAACATTTTTTTGACAATA
>OMLO01003414.1_pt1 | contig 13102 bp, 10 predicted proteins | sample 1674811 | NCBI WGS metagenome assembly OMLO01 (sample SAMN06265003, study PRJEB25207) | coral metagenome | isolation source: Coral host | place: Mexico:La Bocana,Puerto Morelos, Mexico | collected 2008-11-13
GCGCCAAAGGATAAATAGCTTAAAAGTAATGGTGAATTAGGTATAGGCTCTTGAAAACTGTGTTCGGCCACCTTAAAGTGAGTCAGACTGATTATCAAGAATATACACCAATCTGCCATTTACCATTAGCTACTATTACAGACTGCATTATGTCAAGCTGTCTTGCTAGTAACAGCCCCATGTATTCCTAATAAACGAAGCCACAGTTGACTGTTAAAATCAAACCTTGATAAATGTAGGCTTGATATCACATTTCCTGAGATTAAACAAATTTTTATTCCCCCCCCCCCTGTATATTGTAACCAAACAAACTTGCTGAAATAACCTTTCATACATAACTTTTAAAATGGATCTACTAAGTTCTGCAACCTCCAGGGGCTTTTAAAAACTCCCTAATTCCTTGGGTGCCTATGTTTGTAAACATTGTTGACATCACTATTACTCATTTCTCAGTTTTATTTTGTTAGTCTTATGTTAAGGTTTCTGCCAGTGTTGGAAAAGCTTGGAAGGCAAAGCATAATTTTGATCATTGTAAATCACTGAGTTTATCCCTGTCTTAAACATTGCTCAGTAAGGTTCCCTTTACATGGAAAGGGGATGATCCTCACTCTAGGATGATCTGAGTGCAACGTGTTTTTCAATGATCATCTTCGTCTATGTTTACATGCAGAGGGTTGCATTGGGCCCTAGTGCTAGGATCATCTTAGTGGAGTGATCATCTTACTTCCATTCAAGGGAGCCCTAGGGCTTCTTCACACCCACTTGCCATCTTGAAAGCAAATATGGCCCTGTGAACAAAGTTGTAATAAACAGCATGGTGGCAGCTTTGCAATCGAATTAAAAGCTCAAAATTAAGGTTGTTAATTTCAAAAGCATGTATGTGAGTGAGCTTAATGATACCCGCATCACTGAGAAAAATAATGCTGGAAAGAATGATGAATTATGTTGAGGTGCTATAAGCTGCATTAACGAGTCAAAGTCAGTATTAGAGTTCAGTGTTGTTGTCTTTGATCCCAGAATCTTCATTTTACATGTAAACCATTGTAACTTTCTAGGATGATCCTATCACTAGAATGGTCCTCTTTCAATGTAAGGGAGGCCTAAGTGTTGTAATTCAGTTAAAGGATTTTTGGGCTATCTGCCCTGTTACTGTAAGGGCTGCAGGATCTGCACAATGATCTGAAGTGCCCTTACTGTAAGGAAGAAATGTCAGACCTTGGTTTCGTTCATTTGGCTGGTGATTGTTTCATGTAAAGAAGTCAGCATTGTAGTTATTCTGACTTGTGAAAAAACATGTTCAAGCAACAGCATGTGGTGCGAGCATTTTTGTATTTATATTGTTTTAAAAAAAAGCCTAGAAAGCATTTGTTGTCCTAGTTATGAAATGATCGCGGGCTCCTGGCAAGCATGGGTTTTAATAACATGATGCATGCAATGCATGAATGTCGAGCAAAATAATAAATTATTGTAAATGGAGAGCACTTATTAGCGTCTTGGGGGAAAAAGAAAGAAAAAACAAGTCGGAGGGAGAAAAGAAAAAAGAAAATTTGCGCGTTTGTCAGGCCGAGTCTTGAACTCTTGCCCTTCATGCTTTCCCAGCTTTCCAATACAGTATACAAATGCAATGAGCTAACTTAGCACATAGGTCCGCAAAGCGTGTATGTGTCTGGAGCATTATACATTATTGTATTGCGGATTCGGGCAGTGATTACAGCGTGATTTTAAGAGGTTTAAATAAGGGATAGAAGAAAGAAATTTATTTTTGTAAACAATCCAACAGTTCATCTTCATCTTTTCTGCTTATACTGATGCATGTACTTCATCATGCAAAATAGTTGTCGCCTCAAAGAGGCCTTTGATTTACAACGGGTCTCCTTCTACACAATCTAATGGCAAGGTAAATGAAAAAAATCAATGGATAGGAAGTTTTCCATTCCAAACGAATGTGGTGTATTTTACATAATATACCACTTAATTTCTACTCGACTTACTGTTTTTCAGTGAACATTTCAATGATTTTCCAACATCCCAATCCCGATGGTTCTCTCTCACGGCAGGTATATTTACAAGTAAACTTTGACTTACTTCTTGACCGTTTGGACACTTTTTCGTCTCCATACCTGCTAGTATTTAAGCTTAAATTAGTACCCAGGTATTTGTTGTACTGAATAGACACAAAAGTGCTTTGTTCTTGTGTGATCTTGTCAATTGCACTGATGTGCAGTTTCTATTTCAATCTGGCGTCGGGCTCGAACTCCGTGGTTGCTATTCCAACGTCAGGCTCGGGCGGTCTCGTTCGGTCTGACTAATTACTGTACGAACAGTGTCTACACCTGAGTGAGTGACACATTTGCATATCGGAGTCCCCGCAAGAAACCCGTTTCAATGCTTCGCGTTTCCACAAGTTTAAAAAGTAGGTGCTGTATAGCCGCATGTGAGTACTACTTAAAAGTACAATTGTTCTTCATATGCAGCAGTGTGAATAAGAATGCATGCAAATAGTTAGATAATGAATATTGAATGCTTGTAAGCCTTGTTAAAGGGTCTTTGAATTTGCCCAAACTGAGGAAAAACGAAATGGTTCTTAGGCTATTTTTAATATATTTAAATTCTAAACAAAATACATGAATTATTCATCCCTCAACTTTGTTGTGATTTCTTGAAGTTAGAATTGTAGTACATCGAAAATGGCCTATTAGTGTTGCCAACGTAACGGTTAACAAAATTAAGTGTACAACTATCAGCAGTGTATGGTGTATGAAAGTAATCAGTAAACAAACATTGGACAATCAGAAACAGTTTTCATTAACTGATGGAACAAAATTTGCGGTAAACAGCATATCGGTAGTGCTATAGATCATAGCAACAATTCTGAGGTTGATTGATAGTACCAGTATTATGGCAGAAGTAAAGGCAGCCCTTTGCAACTGGACAGGTACCTCATTCTTGTGATACATTAGTGCCTTTTTAATAAAATAGTGATAACAGTTACACCAGTGAGTAAGAGTAACAAGATCCTCAAGGCCATGAGGTACCAAGAGGCACTCTACTTTGAAATATCAAGCCTCATTTATGTCCTTTCATCCTTGCTAAATCCTCTCAATAAGTTGTTTGCCATAGTCAATTATTTTGATTATTTCAATTCTCAAAATGCAACCTTTCAGGGACATGCAGTATTGATTCGGTCAACCAAGTAACCAGCCACACCCACTTGAAGAACTACGATTGATTTACAAAACAACTTTGTCCGATCTATTTAAAAGAAGTTGTCCTTATTTTTTGTATCTGTTAGTAACAAGAACAAAACATATTGAATGCATTATTAAACAATTCAAATTGGTTTTTCGTTTTATCCAGAGACTGCTAGGTCAAAATGCTGCCCCCTGCCTGCATTTTTCGAGACCTTAATCACAGGTTTTCACTATTCAAACCCCCCAGCCCACAAATAACATAATTTTTTTATATTTTCCTAGTTTAAATACCAGGTCCCTAATAAAGGCCGGGTCTTCCTGGTAGTTTCATTAATAAACTGCCAAAGTCAAGTAAATGCCTGATCAATGAAGCTACTTTTGAAATAAATGCTAGGACTGTTAAATCATGAAAGAGGCACAAAAGAGGTGCAAAAATCTGTGGACAAACGTATTTGGGCAAATTTGACAAAATTTTCTAACAAGTAACTTTTGTTTTTGTTTTTGTATTTTTAAGCCTATTGCATTAAGTCAAGTTGGTGCAGCTCCAACTATAAAACGAAGCCAGGTTAGCATCCTACAGCGGATCAATATGAATGCAGTCAGAGGGTTGAAGCTTGAGGTACCAGATGCTCTGCAGCGTTTGACAAAGCTTGAACAAGCTGTAAATGGAGTAGTTCAAAGACTTTTAAACTTTGTCACAGTCAAATGGAGGAATCCTACTGTTCTCAAGCCCCAGCTAGCAGATATCAGGGACATTGCTGGTAAGGCAAAGGTAGCCTTGCGATTATTAACAGAATTTGCTCTCAGTTCTCTAGTCAATGCAAGAAATCTACCAAACCAGGAGCTTAGTGGGAAGCTAAGCAGAGCAGTTGAGCCATTACTGGAGACATATTATGCAGTGAAGTTGGCATTGCAAAGACTTGATGACAATGGCTGGGATGTTGCTTTGGACAAAGGTGACAAAACGCATGATGAACTTGATCTGATTATGGTGCATATCCGTTCTGTTAATGAAAACTCACAAATTTTAGCGTCAATTATTCGTACTGCTGCAATGATACTGTACAACACTCCATCCAAGAGAAACAAAGTAGAGCACACCTTGCACAGCTCCAAGAAATCAAATGAAGAGTACCAAGCTCAAAGAGTGAAGAAAAGCAAAATGTCTGTGGTAGAATCAGAACAGTCAGAAGTCATAAGAGAGATTGTCGATACTAATTACAAAACTTCAGCTAATGGTGGGAAGTGGAGTCCTTCAACTGTGCGTCGTGTCTGTGGGATGGACACACCCAAGCGGAATAGTAATGGCAGCGATAGACTTGCAGGTGATGAAGAAGACGTGGCACCAAAGCTTCCATTACGTTTGCAGTCAGTTAAAGGCAAACAGATAGATTCTATTTTAGAAGAGTCAAAATCCCCTCCACCACCTCCCCAGAGAAAAGACAGCAGTGAAAAGTGTCAACATCTGAGGCAGAAAAGCATTGACAAGTTTCCTCTTGAAACAAATGGGCAAACATCAGGACCACCTCCAAAGCCAAAGTTAGACAGGAGAAACACGTCAAGGAAGAGTTATAAGATTCCTTTGTATTCCGAGCAAAGACGTGATAAAGGGGACATTGTTTGGAGAGAGCATAGAAGTGAAACAGAGCCATCAACACCCAGACGGAAATGCAATTCCGATCCAACACAGTTACATGACAACAAACATAAAGAAGAAGACCAAACATCGTCAGAGAAACACAAATTAGTTACATTGATGAAACAGAGCATAGTTCACATCTCGGACTCGGATTTGCCACAAAGTTTAAAACAATCAAGGGATGGCCAGTCGTGGGGTATTAAACTTGAAGAGAGAGGAAATTTGTGCTTACATGATGACAGCGCAGTCATTAAACCACTGCAGCAGCATCTTCCTTTGAATTTGAGGAAAGACAATAGCACATCCAATGGATGTATGGTATCTCTGAATGATCGGGAACTTTTTGAATTCTATAAATATGAGATTGATGCACAATTATTTGTGTTGAGTGAAGCTGTGAAAGGTTTTTTTGCTGTTGTTGACAAGAGTGAAAGTCCCAAGGTGTTTGTGTCCAGTAGCAAGTTTATTGTGCTGGGTGCACATAAATTTGTCTACATCGGTGACACTTTAAGTAAGAGAATTAAGCATGGTGATTTGAGGGGTGAAGTGGTAGCTGTGACTAACAAACTGTCAAACTGCATCAAGAGTTTAGTGACTGCAACAAAATCTGCAGCACTGCAGTATCCAGCGTCCAATGCCATGCGTGAGATGGGTGAAGCTGTAGTTGTTGTTAACAATGTTGCTGTTGAACTGTATCAGATTGTGAAGAAAACCACAAAGAGTTCCCAAGACAACTTTGGGCACAAGCTTTAAATACGTCTTGTTTGTTTAATGATAGAAATGTTTGGAGTCAGTTACAACTTATATTATTTCCTTCAATGAAATTGATAGACATTGTTCTACACAATGTATTTAGTACAAAGAAACATTGTACTCCCAAACATGAAGGCAAAAATACTTGGCAAAAAGCCGTTTACCAAATGTTAATTAGCCGAATATTCACCCTTAAAGAAGGAGAAATAGACAGAGTTTTCGACTTCTCGTTCTTCTGGCTGGGGTTCAAACGGATAGGAGCTTATCAACTTGGGGGCCAAACAACAGGTCTTTCTTGTAGCAATTTAACACCAAACGTTGGATGATTCAAGGTCTGACCAAGCATTGGATAGCCAGGTTCAAAGACAGTCTGCTCCCACAGTAGAGAGTATAGGACTTAGACATGTCTGGTTGCACCACTTACCTGTACCTGTATGACTTTTCTCTGGCTTTCACGGTCAGTTGATTTCGGTTGCGTATCTAGGACGACGTCAACGGAAAACGATTGCTTTAGGCGAACTATTGAGGCCGAGGAACTGTGCACTGCAAGCCAAGAAAAATAACGTCTACAAGAAAAATAACTTAAAACTCACTTGTTCAAATAACACCCAGAATGGTCCATAAATGTCTGGTTAATGACTTGTTATTACCGCAAAGACTTTTCCATTCGTTAATATCACTTAACGAGTTGTTAAGGGTAGTTTTGTTGGCCATAAATCCTATATTAGACATTTCTGATTCCTTAAATTCCCCGATTTGATTCCTTGTGGATAGCCTTTAAGTATCCTCAAGACACTGAAGTTGAGAATAGTCTGCTTCCAGATTTTGAGAGATTTGTAACGTGATAATGTTCCCACTACCATGTCGAGAATTGTAATTGGAATGTGCTCAATAATTTCTTGATCACTCGGCTTTCTGCTAAGTTTCATACGTGCCAGCATTAAATACAAGTCGTAATTGTTGTGATTTTTGTTACTCTCAACTGTATATATTTATCATATTGTAGTGCAGTGGAAATCCGCCTTGCGGTCACCTGGTTATTGCGACCAGTTATTTTTGTACCGGCGAATGTACATACATTCTCTTATTAGAAAACACTGTTAATCCGGCCACCCCGTTAATACGGCCAATAGCGGCATTCTATATAATCCTTTAAAATTTTACCTCGTTAATACGGCCACTCGAACCAAATATGCATTCATACTCGACCTAAAAAAAAATATATCAGGAAATACTGTCTTCTATTCAAAGAGCATGTAACATGTCAATGACATCTTTCCATATAGTTAATGTTGTGCGTACTAATTGGAGTTTTAATTTTTTGGAAAAGATATCTGCATTCCGGATGCTTATTCAGTTGTTAGAAGTGCAATTGCAATACATATGTATATCCGTCTAGGCGTCACGTCTAGGCGTCACTTAGATATGTGTAGTTTAACAATCTGGAAATTGACCGTACCCCTTCAATTCAGCAACCACATTAATACGACCAAATTGGTGACCATATTAACGGGGTTCCACTGTACATTTAATGTTGAGATTTGACCATGTTACTGTAAGTAGTTTCAACTGATCTGTAAAATAATGTTTTCAATATAATATTGTGAACTTGGATTACACACATTTCATTTACAGACAGTTAGAAGACTCGCTCTATACTATTTGCAAGAAATTCAATTTTACTGATAGATTAAATGACAGTGAAAGGACTTAGGGCATGGACATCCTATGATAAATTTCTTGATCATCTTGTATTGAATCTCCAGGAAAAAAAGTGGGAAAATTGTTGGTTTTGACTTTGTTATGCAATACTAAGAGCATAGTGTAATGCTTATTTAAATTTTCAAAAGTTAAGGTGGCTCTGAACCCCATGTACAGATTTTTGTGAAACTTAGCCAAAAGTTGCATGCTATCGTGCTTATCAAATTTTGATAATAGTAAAACATTTCACCGTGCCCTGTTTAAATTATAAGCCCCTAAAGCTATAATTAAAGGTGTTTTTAACAAATAAAACTGTTGCCATGGTAACCTATTGTGTCACGAAAATAATATCAACGTGTACGCCATTGACCGGGCAGTATTGTGATAACGCGATTGTAGCATCGGCGGATTAAGAGTGGTCCTAATGAACGATCCAAACCTAAGTTTTGTGGAGGTATTTTTAGCTATGTTCGTAGTAACCGTGCTGACGTTGGTGCGGGTAATCTGTAATGTCTCACGATTGAAGTTACTAAACCCTGCTGAAAGCCACACCTTGTTGTCTACCTGCTACCGGCCTCCACAATCAATCTACTTTGATAAAATTGACGCCGAAAATTTGGAGCTATATCTTCTAAGCCACTTACGAGTGAGTGTCGGCAAGAATCAAGCAAAATCAGAAATTAGCGGCAAAAATGTCAAAAAATTAGTAGTCCATATTGAACTATTCATCGATATGTGGTTCATTTCTCAAAGATATTTTTGTTTTGGCGGAAAACGGCGATTCCAGATTTCAAGGCCAGATGTGAGAAAACTAGGCTTGAAAATGGGCAGTTTTGAAGAAAACGCATGTCTCAAGTAAAAAGCCAGAAGATATCCATATGCAATCAGCTTATTCTAAAACTTTTTCAGGTTTTACATTGTTATTTCTATGACATTTGAAAACAATTCGGACATTGTGCGAGATCTAGAAGAGACCCCCATGTTTCTTTACGGAAATCACTACCTAACTTGAAAAAATAATTTACCAATATATGTCGAGACCAAAGCTTGGAGTTCAACACCAACTCACAGATGTTGTAGGAGTCATATATGATTGGTTGTGAATGCTGAATGCTGACTTCAGACAAAACCTTGTCACTAAGTACACTCTGAAGGTCTTCTCCTGGAGTCTCGTCCTCACTATCATGCTCGTCTGCCTCGAGAGTTCGCTTGGCAGCAGCAAGACGAGAGAAGTAACCGCTAATATGCTGGCTTGTGAGAAAATCCCCATAGTAAAATAGTTTCGCCCCATTGCCATCTTTTGCAGTCCTCATGGCTTTAGAGACTTCAGTCGGGTCCACTTTCTTTCCTGTTCTCTCTCAATTTGAAACTTGACGTTGAGGTACTTCTTTTGGTTTTCAGTAAACCTCGTGCGACGGGGCTTTGACGATTTCAGTGCCCATCCCATCGAAAGAGTTGTTGGCACAGTTGGTAGTGATGATCTATTTCCTTCCAGGACCGTTGGGCAATTACTCGCCCTACATTCCAGTTTAGTCGCGTATTCTATCATGGCCTTGTCAAAGAGCGTTTCATACTCTAGTGCAGGCTTGTGCTTTCCTCAGTCCAAGTGTTTAACAAGCGACGAATGCCGTGTAAACGTCTTGGCACATCCCTCTTCTGGGCATGTGAATAATCGACACTTGTTAGTAGCATCAACATCAACGGTTGACTCATCTGATGACTCGTCTACACAGTCTGAGTTGCCTTCTACCTCAGTTACAGGGGTTCGGCCACCTGTTCGTCTGGGTTTTAGCGGAATAAAGTCTCGCTGGTCGAGGGTCTGATCTCCATTGTTCTGATTCTGATTGCCGTAGTATAGGTTGCTGACAAAGCTCGCTTCCTCCCACTTGAAACTCTTGTTGGATAGAACATTGGGAGGACTGCACATCTTCACACTTACGCCGCGCACACCCCTGGAAGACTCGATAGCTTCCTTCATCTGTCCTTCATCTGTGCAGCAGTCTCAGTGTCGCCATGTGCGACTTTATAGTGGCTGCCTTACGATCACAAGCGCCCTTCCCTCCCTGTGGCTCAGAAAAGTCAATCCGACAGATCTGAAGGCCATGACGTTTGGTTATCTGAGGAGCTACTGTATAATCACGGTCTGCGCGCAGTGATAACATCCAGCGTTGTCGTTTCGAATGTAAATGGTCTGCAGTTGTGGCATAATAGTCTTGAGCTGACTGAAGACGTCATCAAGTATGGGTAACACCGAGCTACTGTCTTGAGCAGTAGCAATCTCAAACACATGGACGAATGTCATCATCTCCATTTCACCGCTGTCGCCAATGCTGTATGCCACGATATACCTCTTTTACCAAACCAATCAGATTGGTTTTTCCGGTACTTACGTGGAAGATATTTCATTGCCCAGTCAAGTACTAAAAGAATGGACAAGGCGCTGAGGCTGCTCAAGATGTCAAGTCTGCATTCATCCTGATTTACAGACCGCAATAAATGGGCTTTCCAGCATTCAACGCAAGTTTGGCCTGGGAAATAACAAACGCGAGTTCTTTTTTTTCATTGTCCGAGCATTTAACTGTCACTAAGCCTTCCTCGATCTCTCTCACTAGAGACGAAAACAAGCAAGCAGCGGTCACAGCTGTCAAAGTGGGCGTGGTCACAAGTCATAGAATAGTTTGGGTTGTCAGGATCACTCAGAACGTCACCCTGCGAGCAGGGTCTCTTTTATTTTCTTTTTGCTTTAATTCTTATTGCACGGAGAAAGAGGGTCTGCACAAATCTGCTTTATCTTTTTAAGTCGCCGTAGCCCCAATTCTTGGACTAGTCAGTCCGGTTTACTGTGGTCAAGCTGGTTTTTCTAGCGCGAGCATCAATTTTTACGAGAAACCGAAGGTCCAAACTGAGCCCACTGCAAGCCGGGGAAAGGAGACCGTTCAAAAACGCTTGATGATGTTCTGCTTCGTGTTGTGAAAAAACGCGTAAGCCAAAACCTACACTGTCTTAGTTTATTTGCGACAGATAACGTAGGAACGTTTTCACGTCTATGACCTATAACATTTTTGCTCGCAGACGAAAGTTTCAATTTCTTCTTGGCTGTTTCCTTCGTCTTATCCAGTTCCAACTCGTTCCTAATTTAACACTTTGAATTCGATGTTCATTAGCTCGCCAGGGTAATAGAATTCACTCTCCGAGAGTGTTCATGCATCATTTTCAGCAGGTCAGTACAATTTTCGAAAAAAAAAAAGAGCAATGGCGTTGTGGGAGGCGCGGTGGCCTCATGGTTAGTGCGCTTGTTCCCGGAGCGATCTTCGAGCCCTAGCTGGGGTCACTGTGTTGTGTTCTTGGGCAAGACACTTAACTCTCACAGTCCCTCTCTTCACCCAGGGGTATAAATGGGTTCCTGCGAATTGTTGGGGAATAGCGGGGGAATGACCTGCGATAGACTAGCATCCTGGCCTGGGGAAGTAGAAATACTCCTAGCCGCTGCATGCTACAGAAACCGGGATGAGGTCCGGCAAGGCTTCACTTTTTTAAAATAAAAATTTACCTTTCGCTTTATTTTTGCAGGTAAGTAATCAGCCCATGGAAATTATAGGAGAATTATGCCCAAGATCTAGCCAATAAGAGCACGTATTATATCGGTTACAAACGCAGGCCATGTAATAAAATGAAATCAAATATAAAATTGGGTTATATCGAAGCAATCTTGGATGGACTGTGGAAATTCGTTTTTACACATCCATGCAACAATTACAATAACAACAGCGTTACCTTGAAATCCCCTTTGAGATACCGCTTAGCTACTTTGAGCTTCTCTTTTTTATCTTTAGCCCAAAACAGACCCGGGCCGCAGTTAGCACCAAGTTTCTCAGCGGCTAGCTCAAGTTCCCCGAATGCCTTGGCCCCCTGTGCGCTAACATATTCCAACCCCTGTAATGATTTCCTCCCAGAGGCCGAGCAGACATGCAAAACACTGTAAAGAGTGTTGCGTTTCCATTGGTTTGAAACCCTCTTCACTGCATAGCTCCTCGTATTGGGAAATGATCTGTGCAGTAATGACACTTCGTATGACATTCGGTATCGTCAGTTCCTCATTAGATGATAATTTCAGCTTTTTCTCGCCAAAAGGAAGGTCCTGGACGATGTGCGTGCTTGTAATGAAGTTCAGGAAGTGGCTTAGTTGCCCTGGTGCTACATACATCCGAGTGTGTTGTGTAGTCGGCACCACGGCTCCACGACCATGAAGAAGCTAGTGGTGTCTGGCAATGTCAAACCTATAGCGTGTCAGATCAGGTATCCATTTCTTTAGGCTTGACTGTAGAATACCCTGCCACTTCGAAGCTAACCCCCAAAATTGACCAGATACGCGGATACGTGGATACTAAGATGGAAAGAAGAGAGACCATGGAGAAGAAGCTATAAGCGATAGGAGTGGATACGCGGATACGCGGATACGAACTTCGCGAATTAAAAAACAAAACATTACTCTGATCGTTCTGTCAGAAATACTATTTTACCATTACACCTATCGTTTAGTCAGAAATACTAGTTCAAAGCAAATTTTCGTGTCATACTATTCTAATTTGTAAACACGTGCAACATCCTTCAGAAATACGATAAACAAATCTTTTCCACTGTTAACGTACCGCCAAATAAATTCGGCCAGATGACTGACGAATAATGTTCTTTCTTCCTTCCATGCGTAGGAAGGTTCACTTTCATCTGCCTCCAGTGTCCTTCCTGTTTATTTGTGCCATAACCCTCAGGACTACCGAGCTCTACAGAGTGGTTTACAGTTTTGTGAATGTATCCGTACTTGTTTAATTTCACATACGCTTCCCAGCAGTCGCTCACTATGGTGGTGCCTGGTTCAATCCGTTTTTAGTCGTGGATACGCGAAGCGTAGAAACAACTATTAGAATGGGGCAGAATATGCAAATGTATCACTCACTCAGATGTAAACAAATCGATATGTCGACGACAGACCAATTGATATCGATCAAACAACGCCAGATTACACTTTTCTTCGAGAGAGTTCGGCAGCACATCATGCATGTGCAGTCAAAACTGATTATGAGCATATTGAATGCGAAGAGTCTTCCACTCCTCGAGATGTTTACTCATCGATCCTCCAAGCTCACGGGTTTTTTTTTTTTTTGAAATAGTGAACCTTTTACGAGCGAATCTTACTCGCGAAACTTTGAGCGAACCGATGAGCACTCATATCATCAAACGCAAGCTCGGATAAAACTACTGGAACATCAGTATAGGAAAACTGACCAGTTCATAATATCCAATGAACAGCTTCGTGAGGCGAAGTAGAACGAAACGCAGTTAGAAGACTTACCGGTTGGTAACAGAAGTCATGGAAAATTACAGAAACAAAGAAGAAGGTCAAAGTTCACTCGTATTAGCAAAGGCGCCCGCCGTGATAGAGAACCATCGAGATTACCGTGGAGGGTGTCTGGAAAACCCGAATAGCGAATAGCGAATAGTCGCGAATAGTACGAATAGTACGAATAGTGCGAATAGTGGCGAATAGTGGCGAATAGTGGCGAATAGTGGCTTCAACACTTTACGGAACAGAAAACCACAACTCAAATAAAATATGCATGAAAAATCCAGCGATAAAAATACTGCACTCGACTCGAACGCTAATTAAAATGAATCGATGATAGCTTATTATAATAATTGAAACAATTTTTTCGCCCAAAATTATAATAACAACTACAAACTATACTGCATAGATGATGAAATTCAAACGACTACTTGCCTTGGAAACAATATATCTGCAAAATACAATTCCTCCGGCTTG
>OMLO01003416.1_pt1 | contig 13100 bp, 15 predicted proteins | sample 1674811 | NCBI WGS metagenome assembly OMLO01 (sample SAMN06265003, study PRJEB25207) | coral metagenome | isolation source: Coral host | place: Mexico:La Bocana,Puerto Morelos, Mexico | collected 2008-11-13
CTCTTCCGATCTTGGCAGCATTTTTTATCCCTAAACCAAGGCAATAGCTGAAATGTAGAAGTGGTACGAGGTGGGCCCCTACCAGGGGCCCAAGTGGAACCATTGATGTAATTACACGGGAAAAGTTCACTTCCAGTTTGATGGCAACCCTAAAAAGTTTGGTGAAAGCCAGCATTGCCCAAAAAACAAGCAAAGATTCTAGGACTAGGATCCTCTCCTAAGCATCATTGCTCCGACGATTTTCGGGTAAAGTAGATTTACTCACACCCCCTGAGAACTACCATAATTTAGGGTGATGTTGTGTGAGGTCGCTATAATTTGACCAGATTAAGCTGTGTTTTTTGTGTTCCCCCAGTTCCAAACGGGGCCCTGTTTTTTTCCAGGCGAACCAGCCATTAGTATTTTCCTGGAGAAATTGGCCACCTGAGAATTGCTGGCATCTTCCTGCACTGCTTCCAGCCTGGCTTCAATTGGATGTGCTTGTTAGATGTTTGGAAAACTACATCCCCCGGAAAAACGGAACGAATTCGTCCCGTAAAAAATGGGACCAGGTCGATAGGGAAATGTATCTTCAACCACTGCGTCCAAATTACCATCCAACCACCAAACCTCCAGGAGGTATGACTGAAAGATTAGGGTTAGATGTTGAATTCTCCTGTTGTTTCATGTGATTTTTGTTCACCCTTTCCACACCAAACCTACAAACACCTCACAGTCTAGGAGAGGTCTAAGACTCTACAACCCTAAAGGGTTAACATTGACACTGAAAATAAGGAGTTGTAAAAAGTACTCTCCCTGAAACTAACAATTCGCACCTTTTGCACCAAACCCTAAGGCTCCATAGGATGTCATGGGGTGTGAAAACCACCTGTTTTAAGGCCCCAGGTGTCGGATGACCACTGATAAAGGTTGAAGCTAAGTAAGTGCTAAGACACTGGTCAACTAAACAGTTGAGTATGTGATAGGATTGATTCACTTGATCCAAGTGTGTTGAAGGGCCACTGAGACTCCCAATCCCAAAGCAGCCTAAGACACTCAGATGTTTTCCATGGACCACCAACGTAACGCCAGCCAAAAATGGCTGTGAGGTTTGAACCATATGTTCACATGCGGAAACAACGTTTACACTCTTGAAATACATCCCTAGAGCAAACAGAAAGGCAACTCTTGATTCTACCTGTCGCCTGGTCGGATTTCACATCGACCATTCTCTTTCTTGCCTTCTTTTGCTCTAGCATACCATCTCGATTTTTCTAAAAACAAACAAAACCAAACGCCGAACCCTACTCGTTCCCCTGCACCTTAAGTTGTCGTTTCTTCTTCGCAGACATGAAGGAACTGTCAAACGTGATACAAATTTCCTTTTGTTTCAAACTATAGAGCGCCCTAGTCATTTATAAGGTTACTTATAACTCATTTACTAAGTATCTAAGTGTTCTGTATCTTTATCTAACTCAGATGTAACTAGTTAGCAAAAAGTTAGCAAAAGTTAGCTGGTTTGAAAATTTTAGATGTTTTGACATGGTTGTGATTTTTCTCTTTTTCTAGCAAATTCTTCATTTTTTCAGGATAGATTGGTAGGTTTTTGCTGAAATGAAAGGACTTTCTGTGTAACATGTTTTTTTTTGAATGGATTATTTTTTTTGAAATCATTTCTGTAGCGGTATATTTCAAACCGCTTCATTTGAGCACTTTTTGTCACATCGTTTGATGTGTTTGATGTTCAAATTCTAATTTTTATATTTTAGTGTGAAGATGTATTCTGGAAGCTGCAGCGGTATTAACCGCTCATTGTGTTGGAGAAAAGTGTTTTGCATCATGTTCTTCAAGGACATGGAGAAAAGAAATAAGTTTTTGAGGTTCAAAGACCTATAAGAAGTCATGGCCGAGCAATGGTTGAAAGCTTTGCGAGCTGCTGACACCTTTTTGCGTCAAATCCAACGGTTGGATTTTGCTCGGAGCGCAGAAGAGAAGCAGGTGTTGCAACTTTGTAATCATTTCCAGAAGTTAAAACTTATAGATTGTGAAGACAGTAGTCTTTTGACTCAAGCGGTCAATGCTACGGTGCATTTTGCACAGGAGTCACGGGACAAATTGTTGCAATGCATAGTGGAAGGCATGGACAAGTTTGACAAAGAGCCATCTCAAAAGAAAAAAAAATCTTGCTTACAAGATTATACAAATTTGTGTCATATGATTCCGCAGCGGGTTTGGAATTTGATCTTGGATGATAGCAGAAGTACTGCGGAAACTTTGGAAAGTGTAGTGATGTGGGCTGGGGCTTTGGGTTTGAAACATCCCAGTGAACCGACTATGGGTGGCTTGGTGGCTTTAGCATTCTGGAAATCTTGGTCTGTGAAGCCTGTGAGTAATAGTCACAAGCATTACGCCTACACTCTTGGCAAGAAGGTTATCAGAGAAATGTTGGCTCGTTTTGACATTTCAGATGAACGATTGTTGCACCTACCTCAAAGATTTGAAGAACTACCAATTGCGCTGCAAGAAGTTTTTGTTGATGAGATCCTTGGTTTATACATCATTCATCGTGAATCCTTTTTCTAGTAGTTGAATGTTTTAAAGAACAGGGCCTACTTTCCTGAAGCGGTCTCAATCGCTATTTTAATTTCGATTCGTTTTTAACTGATCTTTTTGTTTATGAAGCGGTATCAATCGCTTAAGCTGTGCTTTTCTTTGTTGGACGATCGAAGTGAAGTTCTAAGGAAACCGCTGCCTTGCAGCACTGCTTGTGCGTCCATGTGTCAGGGAATGGTGCTGAGAAAGACCAACAGTCAAATCAACCAAGTCTCCAAGGATGAGATTCAAGGTTTGCTCAGGTCACCTCTTGCTTCTATGGATCCTCGTTCTGCGATCTTGTCAGCAAGTTCTTTGACCAGATTGGACTCTAGAGAGTCTGTCCGTACGGATTCCCAGGAGAGCTTGGCCATTGAAGTCTTGCAACCAAGCACTGCCCAGAAGTCTATCATGGCACCGCATATGCAAGAACAAAGTGCTGTGCCTCTTGCTTTGGCTCACAAAGAGATGCTGCCAAAGACTGAGAAGCCTACTTGTGCTTTGCCGCAACAAGTTGTTCCTGATAGTCGACCAAAAGCTAAAGAGGTACCTGATACTACGCCACCTGGAGAAAAAGATCAAACTGCAGTGAAAAAGAGGAATCCAGAATCTGTGCTGCAAGATTTGAAAAAGAAACTGGAAGACAAAAAGCTGAAAGAACAAAAGCCTGAAAAACCGCAGGCCAAAAAGAAAAACGATGAAAGCAAAAAAAGAAAAGACCTCAAAGGATGGGACGAAAAAAGAGGCCAGAGGTTCTGTCTCTGAGCAAAATACTGTCAAGAATCCAGCCAAAGACAGTAAAAAAGAACAAGTGACCAAAAAAAAAGGGAAAAGTGGAACAAGATGCTGTCTCAAAACTTGCGGATGCAGACAGTCATGGGTCAGCAACTACTGAGTCTTCCAAGAGAAAGGCAAAAAAGGGCAAAGTGGAACAAGATGCTGTCCAAAAACTTGCGTCAGCAGACAGTCATGGGTCAGCAACTACCGAGTCTTCAAAGAGAAAGGCCACTGTGGATCTGTCAGAGTTTTACCAGAAGTTAGACAAGCCTGAAGATACACCTTGTCCTTGGCCTTGGTTTGACGACAAAGCCACTTTGTTACAGAAATATCCCGCCGATACCATGAAAAGATTCACTTCAAGGTCATACCACCTGACTTTCTCGACCTTGGTGAAAAAGATGGGATTTGATTGTGCTCAGGCCAAAGCTTGCGCACAACACGTGCACAAGAAGGCTCGCATGCAGTGGGACAAAATGTTTCCCATGGATGGCGCTTAGCCAATTTTTGGATCTTGATTTTGTGTATATAGCGTTTGTAGGCGCTCGGTGTTAATTTCTCATATTCTATGACCTGGCTCACTGTTTGCATAGATTCAGTGGAGATTTGCATTGTGTCCAAAACAGTTCTTATGTTTCATTTCTGTGTAGCGGTTTAAATCGCTTGCTGTTGATAGTAGCGGTCCTAATCGCTTTTTGATTATAGTTCATTTTGTGTCCTGCAGCGGTGGTAATCGCTCATCATATTAATGGCAGCGGTGTAAACCGCTATTGTGATGCTTTCAATGAATTACACAAGAAAATACTTCTGCTGGGAATATTTAGGCTTAGAAGCAAAAGTGTAGCTTGAACTGCAAACATGGCAGAGACTCAAGTGGAGAATCAGGAGACTCAACTCCCTGAACCTGAAAGTGCTGCTGAGGATAAAAACACAGATCCCCAGGAATCTGTCGTTCCTGCGTCGCCTTGTTCAGAAGTGGCTATCTCTGTGGTGCCAAAGTTGAATGGAAAGCCAGTTGAAGCCTTTTCCTGGCCAGAGCTCAACGTCCTGCCAGCTGCTGTCCAATACTGTCAGTGTTGTGGCCAAGTAGTCCAAAAAACTGTAGCTTCAGAAGCTCAGCGTAAAAAAGGTCATGCAAAGCTGATGTGTCCGACCTGCAAGAATATCACGTCCACTTTGTACAAAAGATGCAATATGGAGGATTTGAAGCTGAAGGAAATGGACCCTGACCAGGCTGGATACCAAAAAAAACACAATATCATTTTTGTGGATCCATCAGTAGTTATTTGTTAACATTCTTTTCCTGCACAGGTGAAGCAATTCTACCTTGAAGCTGCTCGAGTGAAAGATGACAAAGGCCAACTGGAGTGGAAAAAAATCAGAGCCGTCCTGATTGAAAAAATGACCTCTGTTGAGATCAACCGTCAAACGGTCTCGGTGAGTGGCAAGTACCACCCATTGAGTGTATGGGGTCAAAAAGGCTATGATGTCAAACGTATTGAAGAAGCAGCTGATTGGCGTGAGTCGGATCTGTTGCTTGTCTTTTTGATTTCTGGGGCCTGGCAGCGGTCTAAATCGCAAATGTAGCGGTATCAATCGCTTTTGTTGGGCGAGGAACAACTGAATGACCTTGTTACATTGCTAAGGTTTGGCAAGGTCTATCGCATTCCTACATTGCAGATCACCATAGACAAGATCACTGAAGAAGTTCGTGAACGTGTGCTACAAGCTGAGCGAAAGGCTACAAAGAAACGCATCTTGCCTGCAAAGTTTTATGATGGTATCTCTGTTTCTAATATTAGATATGTCTTGCAAATGTAGCGGTATCAACCGCTTTTTTTCTTGTCAAGAAGGTATATAGCGTTTCTGATTGCTATCTCTTTGAAAAGTTTTTGGCGCAAAAAAGGAACTGCACACGTCTTGCTTGCTGAGCAATGGAGCCTGAAGCCCCAGAGGAAAGACTTGAGAAGAGGGCGCACTTCATAGCGCTAAATAAAGCCAAAGATGTGTACAAAGTGTACAAACTTGTGAAAACGAGTGACGATCCGGGCACACCAAGAATGGATCTTCCAACAAAAAAACTGTGGGAACATGAAGTGTATAAGTGGAGATGCGCCATGAAGTCGGTTCACAAACAATGTGCAGCTGGCCACCAGTGAACATAATTAATGGATCTTAAGGCGTGGTCTTAACTACGCCACAACAAAAGGTTGCACGCAACCCTACGACAAAAAGATGTATCTGTTTGTACGTACCTTTTTCCTTTGCTCTGTAGCGGTTTCAACCGCTTTTGTTTTTCCAGCATCTTGCTTTGTGGAATGTTTAGTTCGATTTGCTGGTATGTTTTTTTCTTAGGTCGAGCTCCAACCAAGAAGTCGAAAACGAAGAACCAGGATGAAGCTGAAGAAGAGGATGCAGAAGCTGAAGATGAAGAAGATCCCTTTGATGATCTGGTTTCAGTGTCTTCTGAGGATAGCAAAGGCAAGAGCAAAGGCCGCTCTTCTGGTTCCAAGCGCTCTGCTCCGAAGGTTAAAGTTGATCAAGCCACCAAAGATGAAGCCAGGAAAAGCAACAATCCCATTTTGGGAATCTGCAAGAAAGCAGTGCGACTCCTGGATCCCGCTGTCAAGGAAGGATCAAAAGCTAGCAGATCCAAATACTGCAGTGAAGAACTGAAAGAAGAACATGCTGCTGCCAAGAAATTGCTAAAAGAAGCCAATGGCCTTTTGAAAAAAGGGCCTGAACATACCAAGATGGGAAAGAAGATCTCAGATTTCAGCATGCCTTTGGAAGGTGTCAAGGAGCTGGCCAAGAAGATCACTGAGAAGGCCAAGGGTGTCAACAACTTGGCCTCTACTTTGTCCAAGGTCGATGAAGAGAGCTTGAAAAAGGTCAAGGAAGCGGTCAGCAGGCAGGAGGAGGCTCCGGACGTTTCCTGAATGATCTTTTTTTGACAACAATATACAGGACTGTGTTACGTGAACACATTCTATGGATTGAGGATTTTGGTTCGCAAGTGAAGCCGCTGGATTGTTCCGATGCCGTGGTCACACCCAAAAAAAAAAAGAGCGATTTTTTTTCCTGTAGATCTGCAGCGGTGTCAATCGCTTGAATTTACTTCACGGGTAGGTGCATGTGGTAATTGAAATGTGCGTACCTCTAATGACATACTGACCACGCGACCGGGTCACCCCACACAACCCTTCGCCATGCTCCACCACCCCTGCGCTATGCCTGCGCCATCCCTCCGCCTCCACCCTTCACCATCCCTGCGCCACCCTTCGCTGTCATTTCCTTGTCCTGCGCCAACCCTTCGCCATTCCGCTTGTCCCTCCGCCAACCCTGCGCCATGCCCTGCGCCATCCCTTCGCCATCCCACCTTCCCTTCGCCACCCTGCGCTGTTCCTCCGCTGTCCCTGCGCCAGTCTTACTTTTTGACATGAATTCCATATCGTAGCAATGTACTGTTATTAGAAATAGTACTTCGGTCACAAAATGGAAAACCCCCCAAAAAAACTCATGGCAGCGGTTTCAACCGCTTCAGACAAGTTGGGCCAAGGAAGCGGTTTCAACCGCTGCAGGTTCAAACATGGAAGCGGTTTCAACCGCTGCAGGTTCAAACATGGAAGCGGTTTCAACCGCTGCAGGTTGAAACAGGTTCTCACATGGAAGCGGTTGTAACCGCTGCAGGTTCTAACATGGAAGCGGTGACAACCGCTCAAATGGCTGGAATAACACAAAGCAAGAGTGATGATCCATTTCTATTTGTCTGCTATCTTTTGGGTCAAAGGATCCTGACATGCAGCTGACTGCATAGGTTGCTTCTGACGAAATGTCAGAAGAACCAAAAAACACAAGGTTTACGAACCAGCCATGCTTCTGCCGATGTACCCTGGTATATCAAGAGAGCTATGGCCTCACTTGGCAGACCTGCCTGTGGCGTACCAAGTGGAACATCGCCGCGAAGAAGGTGATGCTGATGGCAATGCTACTGGTGGCAAGGAGCCTCTACAAGGAGCCTCTAGTGGAGCTACGAGTGCTGATGGTGCGGCTGGTAGTAGCAGTGACCGTCTAGGAGGTGAAGGTGGAGCTGCAGCTTCTTCAGATAGCTTTTGGCGAAAAGACTACTTGCCGAAGGTGAAGACGAAAGCTAGGCCACCCAAGAAGCTCGAGCCTACACCGAAGAACAGCCCCGCACCGAAGAGTGGACCTGGATGGCGATTACAAGTATCGCGAGAGGAGCCGCAACCTAGCGGCATGCTGGGGGCCTTCACAGGTATACCAGAAAACCCTGAGGTGGAGGAGCACACGGCGGAGGAGTTGAACTACTATCGCCAAGAAGATGAACGTCAAGTTACTGTGAATCCACAACAGAGGGGAGCGTGGCCCCGATGGAATGAGTGGATCCGGCAACAAAAGGCGGAGACCGGGCCTGACCAAGAAAACAAAAGTGCTGCCAACGAGTCTGATGATGATCAGACCTGGGGCGCTTGGGAACCGCTGCCAACCAAGGAAGAAGAAGATACGGTTCCCTCAAGAGCCGGCGCTTGGCTGGACTACGAGTGGAAGGGCATCCCGAACAGCAAACGACAAAGATGGGCTGCCGAGAGAGGCGGCTGGAGGAAAAAACGTGGTGGATCCTCCCAGTCGTTTTTTTGTGCCAAATTCCACAAGGATCATGGCCAGTCTCACAGCTGGTACTTCCGTAACGGCTAAGGTGTGAAAAAAAGAAAGGGGAGAGCGTCTGGGTGTAATGCGTCAAGGAAGCGGTACTAATCGCTTACGTCTTTTTTGTGTTGCAAGGGAGCGGTATTAATCGCTTTTGTTTGGCAAGGCAGCGGTTCTAATCGCTTTTTTTTTTAGGGGGTGGGTTCACTGCAGCTGTTGCAATCGCTCAAACTTTGCAAGGAAGCGGTTCTAATCGCTATAGTTAGGTTTTTGCTCTGTAGCGGTTCTAATCGCTTCAAAGTTTGTTATCTTGTAAAGGTTCACAACGCAGTGTTTTCGATCGCTCTTGTTTGGCTTCTTGCTTTGCAGCGGCTCATCAAAAATTGCGGTGGTTCAAGTCCGTATACTGAGATGAAACGTCGTCGAACTGAAAGGGCGAACAACTTTTACAAAGTGGTCGGCATACCTGGAATTAGCGACTCGGCCATTCAAAAGGTTTTGGATCGCCTCCAAAGTCACACAGTCGACCCGGACAAAGGCACGCACGGTCGTCCACATACAAGACGTTTTCCTGCATTGCTGAGATGTGTTGAGGAAACCAAAGAACATGGACTCTGCACAGTTGACCTACAAAAGTACATATCTTGTTTGACTGAAGGACGGCCTGAATTTTTAGAATTTTTGAAACGGCATTTGCTTCCTGTACAAGTTCATGAAGGACACGTACCTGGAATCATTTATTTAGACGAAGTTGTACCAGGCAATGTGTTACGACCTGACAATGAACGTCGGTCCTTTTGTTGTTATTTCACGTTCCTGCCTCTGTGCCCTTTCCGCCAAGAGGCTTTCTGGTTTCCGATTGCAGTGCTTAGAAGTGTTGATGTCGACACTTACACAGATGGAATGCCCCAAATTTTCTCGCAGATACTACGTGGTCTATTAAATTCTTTGGCTGGTCTCGTGCTAGGCGATACTTTGGTGGTTTGCGAAGAGATGTACTTTCTTGGAGATGAAGACGCTTTAAAAAAATGCGTTAGCCACAAAGGTGCCTCGGGCAAACGTCCGTGCATCAAATGTGGCAATGTCATATCCAAAGGATCTGCCGTTCCTGGCTATGTGGACATTACTTGCTCTGATGCTGCATGTTTGCAACCTGCATGTGATGTAGAGGTCCTGGACATGTTTTCTCATTTGCGCAACATTCGCCACAACAAATCCAAACTGTCGGAAGCTGAAATGTTGAGTGGCTGGAAATATGCACCTACAGCTTGGATCTTTGACGATGCTCTATGGTCTTTATTGAAACCTTCTCACGTGGTGTACGACGCTATGCACAACATTTGGTGCAATGGCATTGCTGCTCAGGAGATCGGACTTTTTTTTACGGCCGTGCACGATAAGGCGTCCATTACCCGTGCTGATCTGGAAGAAGCTTTGAAGGCCAGCTCGTGGAAAATGACCAAATCCATACAAGGTTATCAAGGTTCTGCGCAGGCCTTGGTCAACAAACATGTGCTGAAGCTAAATTCTGATTATCGTGGAGACGCAAATCAGACAGCTTCTTTGCTTCCCTTGTTGGCCTATTTTGCTGAAATAACGCTTTGTGGTGTACCTGAACTACATTTGGAATGCCAAAGTTTGAAAGCCTTGAACAATATGGCCAATGCAGTGTTACAAGCCAAAGCTACGCCGCAAAACTTTGATTTCATTCGCTATTTACAAGAAGACCATCTCCGCGCTTTCCAAAAAAGCTATGGAAGTGATGCTGTCAGACCAAAACATCACTACAATCTACACGTTGAAGAGCAGTTGCTGCGACAAAAAATGGTTCTGGACTGCTGGCCAACAGAAAGAAAGAATAAGACTTTCAAATTGAATTTAGCTCCAAATTTGAAGAAGCTGCAAGGCTTTACTAAAAGCCTTTTGTTGAGATGGTTGGAAATTGACAAAGATAAAATCATGAGAATGAGATTGCCAAGCACTGGGATCACTGCTGAGCTGAAGGAGCAGGTCTACAAGAATGTCACATTTGCGCAGAATCTTTGCCACCTCACAGGCACCATCATGAAGGACGAAGTACTGATCTTCGACTCCAAAGAAGCATACCTTGTCACTGGTGCGTACAAACTTTCAGAACAACATCTGGGTTGTCTGGTTGAGATTCTGGAGCCTTTGGATCACGGAGACAACATGTCTTGGAGCAAGTGGCGGAAAACCTATGAGTTAAGGACGCTGCAAATTGATATGTGCATCAATCACCTTCGTAGCTCTTGGATCAGTGCAAACGAGGATGACACCTTGCTGATCTTGCGTTAGTAAAAGGCAATTTACTGGCGAACTTTGCTTTGTAGCGGTTGTAATCGCTCAGTGCCCTTGCGATTGCAATGCAGCGGTTTTAATCGCTATATGTTTACTTGTAGTGAATTTTTCTGAAGCGGTCACAATCGCTAGCATGAAAACAAGTAACGGTTCTCACCGCTTTGTCAAACAGCAACATGCGTTTATTTTGACTTTTTTGTTGAACAAGCCTGCAAAGCTAGCTAATGTCTTCGTGATCATCAGTGGATCAAAACGATTCTGGTACTCAACATAATAAGGAAAAAATGGAGGATCCTTGGACCCGTGAGCAGACAGCGCACGAAAACTGGCTGGAGCTCATGTCCCAAATGATGTTTTTGGAATGTTGGTCATGTCACTTAGATACAGCTCGCTACCACCTCGTGGAGTCCATGGTATGGGCTCAGAGATACCACGGTGGTGCTTTCCAGTTGCAGAGACAGCTTGACGTGATGCGCACCATGGAAGAGAGTTTGGGCAGCTTTATCCAATGGATAGAGCAAGAAAAGGCCAGGTTGCGTCGTGAGCTCTGGAACCGACGTCCTTTACCGCGGACACCTTTCCAACTATAAACTTATAGTACCGTGAAGAAGCAGCAATGGTGAAAAAAAACATGTGTAGCGGCCAATGCAGCGGTGTCAACCGCTCAATGCAGCTTGAAGCGGTATAGCAACCGCTCAGTGTGGCAGTAACCTTCTGTAGCGGCACAGTCGCTCTTTCATGTTTTTCACGGACAAATTCCCCATTGTAGAAAAAAACCATGCTCGTGACATTTTTGTCTCGAATGTATAAAGTTCAGTATACGGACATAAGTTTTCGTAAGTTCTGGCCGTACGGTCGCTTTGTGTCCCTGACCCGTGTCAACACCAAGCCATGGAGCGTAGACCTACCTTCTTGGAAGTTTTAGTGGGACAGTTGCATCGTCTTAGTGTCGCGGATTTGCTGTTATTGATTCATGCCACCGTAGCAGAGCTCCAATCACGGTTCTTCATTCCTCCTCGAGTTGGGGAACAAGGAGACATTGATGCTGACCTAGACCGCTTGAGAGACCAAGTGCTGCCATGAAGACCCGGATGAGTCCGAAGTTTGATATATGCTTAGCAATGATGAAACAAAGTAGTGCTGCCATGAAGACACCACCGAGTCTCAAGATTGATATATGCTTGACAGTGGATGAAAAAAAATTGCTTTCATGGACTGCGGTCTCAATCACCTGAAGCGGTATCTACCGCTGTAGCAATCCCGTCTGGCCTGAAGCGGTACCAACCGCTGTGAAAAAACAGATGTTTGTATTCTCGCATTAGCAGCATTTTCTAATACTGAAGCGGCGCAAACCGCTGATGTTTCTGTCAGCTGAAGCGGTGCAAACCGCTTAAAAATCCATGCTAAAAAATTCATGTTGTAGAAAAAACTTGCAAAAACCTTTTTTTTTTCAAAAAACAAAGTGATCAAAAAAAAGGCCCCGAAACCACTTACAAAAAGTTACTCGATACTTATAAGTGTTTGCTAACTATTTCTAACTTCTAGTATTTTCTACTTATAAGTGCCTAAGTAACCTTATAAATGACAAGGGCTCTCTATAGAAACCTCTAAAATTTTGTCGACACAAAACAACTTCGTAAGGTCATCGGCTAATTGTTGATCACTATCAACCCATCTTAAAACCGCATTAATGGCACTAGATCTTTCCTTAATATTGATCACTTCCAAACACAACCGTTTTTCTTCAAGTTGCAAACCTGCTGAAGTAATCCGGGTCACCGAATCGTATAAGTTCTTGGCATCGCAGACCACTGCTGATGGTATGGTAGAGATCTGTTGATCCGCACACGATACGCTGAGTCCCGACTCATGATACACTTCATAGTACAACTGTTTGACAAACTCCAAATCATCATATGCGTTAGCACATGCTTGAACTTCCGCAGAAGTAGAACTACGGGAAACCCTCTTAAGTTTACGACTATGAGATCCCAAAATCGAAAAGGGGGCCCTTTTTCCTTCCAAAACCCTAGAGTCCGTCAAAACAGTCAATGATCCTCCCTGAGAAGAACCATCCCGCCGGTTTGCCCAACTTGCGTCGGAAAACGTTACTACCACAGGTTTCTCAATTCTACTAGTAAAAGTCAAACCAAGTTCCGAATAACATCTTTGGAGTCTACACAACTTGTTAGTTTGCAAAATATCTCCCACAGTAGCCGACTGTGAGCAACCCTGTAGAATCGATGTGGTAGCAGCCATCCATGGCGCCGTTTGATTTGCACGCCATGCTAGTCCACCTAATAGTCCTTTCATGGCCTTACGTTCTTCCTCGGTTGCCTCAAGTTGTTCCTCTTGTTTACGTTCTCTACTTAGATTCACTTCACTAAGTCCTAAGGAGTACCTTTCTTGAGACATGACAATTTCACCACACTGTTTTTGTTTCAACTCACACCCACAAAAAGTCACCGTTTCGTTTCTCGCGTTTTTCCAACTCCCAAAAGGAAACAATTTTCGCAATTCTTGAATTTTCTCATCATACAGCTCACCTTCCCCGGAAGTAACAATATCATCAACATGTATCCCCAAAATACCTTGCAATTTATTTTTGTGATACAAACGCCAAAGACATGGTTCCAGCTTCGACTGACACCACCCTCCAGTTCTCAACTCCTTTGCGAGCTTCTCAGCCCACTGTCTGGGAGCGTTCAAGAGCCCATATATGGCCTTTCTAATTCTACATATTTGTTGGGGGGTCATGTTCAACA
>OMLO01003417.1_pt1 | contig 13099 bp, 5 predicted proteins | sample 1674811 | NCBI WGS metagenome assembly OMLO01 (sample SAMN06265003, study PRJEB25207) | coral metagenome | isolation source: Coral host | place: Mexico:La Bocana,Puerto Morelos, Mexico | collected 2008-11-13
CGTGCACTATCGGGATTTGGAGCACGCTTACGTATACTGAATTTGATTGCGCGGCTCTGCTAGCTATGTTATAATAAGGGTTAAGAGACAAAGGAATTTAATTTTTACCTGAATTTAATTTTTAACTACAACATATACATTTACTCAAAGTGGAGAGCTTTACTAAAAATTATGTCCGTTATTAGAATTTCTACAAAAACATTAGGTTTGATGTCACATGTTGTTTTCATTTGATTTCGATTTTGAATTTTACAACTAGTTACAATTTTCTTAATCCTTTTTTTCCGATCATGGCAGTTAAATATGAGACATAGAAAATATCTATTTAATTAAATTAATTAAAAATAAAAATAAATTAATTAAAATAATTTTGTTCTACTGGCTTTATCATATTGCTACTCACAGAAACAATTAATTTAAGACATTATTAAGACAACATACAAAAAATATCTCACCAGCTGAGGGTATTTTATGATCTTAGAAACAATTTTTCCTCTTGTGATGTAATATCTGCAAATATAAAAGGTTTATTAAATGTCTTATATATTTAGGGTGAAAAAAAACCCAGTTGACCCAAATTTCATTGCCAGCAATTTAACATAGCTAAGCCTTAGAAGTTCTTAATACCTTTGACAGAGTTCATTTATTGCGATCAGACAAACAAGGAAAGGTCTGAAAAGAATTGTTGTTGGTGACTGAGATTTGAGCAGAAGTTACTTTCCATGGTTAAGTGAAAAGTGTTTGTCATTTTAAGGTGTTACTTATAATTCTAGTCTGTAAAACTAGTTGGTCAGTTCTAGCCATTTGCTATAATGTAATGTTAAAATGAATGTGCCTTCAAATATTAACCCTTCAATGAACCCATTGAACAACTGAATGAATGAGTACCTTGATATCTGGTCCAAAAATGTTGCTGCTTCTCCTTCAATTCTCTGTACTTCACTTAGAGTTTCTTCCTATAAAAGTAAAAATGATTAAAGAGTTCATAAAAGGTTTGACATCCAACGCTAGTGGTTGGCTCCTCACGAGACTGTATACAGTATCTAGATGTACTCACAATATAGTTTCTGTGAAGTTTGACCCTATCATTTCACACATTTTATGTACTACTATATACCCACATTCAGCTCTGATCATTGCTTGTGTGTTTTACCTGAATGGAGACACCAAAGTTATTTCCGTCTTCAATTCTGGGAATTAATAACTGAATCCACATCTTCACCTAACAACACACAACAATTTACAACATGGTAAATAACTGGTACAAAGCAAAAGCGTCCAAACAAAACCAGATACAAAAAAACAGCGGGCCAGGTGGCTTTTGATTAATGACCTACATACCGTATTGCACTTCTCCATCAGTGTCTGAATTTTGGGTTTTAACAAATCAATCACTTGCAAGAGGTACTGTAAATATAAATAAACGCTCACTCAGAAAGATGCAAAGAATAAAATAATCAAGCATGAATGCTGGGTGTTACTAATTGAACACCAAAACATTGTGCAGAAGTTGTATGATAAGAGCCCTGGTTGGGGACATTGCGTTGTGTTGGGCAAGACACTTTACTCTCACAGTGCCTCTCTCCATCAAGGGTATTATTTAATGTTAAGGGTTAACCCTGTGATAGACTAGGGGGGGGGGGGGTAGAAATACTCCTAGTCACTTCAGCCTACAGAAACTGGGATAAGCTCCGAGCTGATGGGCCAATTGGCTTACAGTATATGCAGACTTTACTTTTACCATATGATTAGTTGAACACTATTGATTATAGAACTATTTACCTTGTTGCAGGGTACATGGGCATGCAGAGCTAACCAGGAGAACAAAAAATCATGTCAGATAAAAAAAACATGTATTTATGTATTAAATTGACATTGGTATGCTCAGAAAAGACAATAGACGCTGGTACGGAGGTGTTCATAAGCCAGATCATATGAAATGTCGATTGACACCCGTGATTGACAATCAATCAACATCTCAATTGACACTTGACGAACATCTTGATTGCTTCTCGGTCAACACTTGATCAACATTTCAAATCGACACCTGTTATACACTCTATCATCAGTTGGTCGATGGTCAGCTGAGGGTTGATGGACTCCTATATATCAAATGACTGCTAAAGTGCTAAACAAATTTTCCATTACTCACATGCGGAAGCATGTTTTGATACATGATCATGAGCTTCAGCCACTTTTCTTTTCTTATGGCTGGGCTAAAAAATTAAAATTTAATAACATAATTTGTTAATAGCGGACATTGATTTATTAAATTTTAAATTAAAAGTCTAGTAAAATACATTTTGGAGGCTAGTGAGAATGGCTTTTGGGCATGTAAATTGCAGATATACCTTATACAAAGGCTAGGAAGCTCAGAAATTGGTTTAATTTCTTTCTACCCTTATTCGTGACAACTTTCTCCATCAGTTACATGCAGATAGTAATCATGAATTGATACACATGGGTGCAGAGAAGAAACCATCATAAAAATTTAACACTGAAAGTTAACAGATAACAGGTTGACTGCCTCATTGGCATGAATTTGATTTCTCCTGTAAATCTGATTACTCTTGAAAATCTGATTTCTGCTATCACTAAGTAGCTGTAAGATCAAGTCTTGCATTAAGGGTTGTCCCTAAGTTCCAGCTGCCAGCAAAATTTGACGGCTGATAAAGAGGTGATCACTGATTTTGGAGGGTGTCTTGTTAAAGGACAACAAAACGGTTTAAGGCTAGACACATACAATCTTATCATTTGATATCTAAACCAAATCAAACTGTCTAAATGAAAAGTTTGGAATAAACTTCTGACCAACTTGAACTTGTATAACTTGGTGCCACTACAACGAGTACAGAAATTAAACCAAAATCTTGTCTTGTCTTGTTTAGCATGTTGCCTTTCTTTGCCATCTTTTAAATGTAAAGCTTGGTAGCCCCACAATCAAGGCATTGCAAAAGATTGGGGACAAAATTTTTTTTCCAGGTCTCTCCTGAAAATGGTGACCAGCTAAATCAAGATCTTAGCCGGGAGACTATTTTCTTAGCTGCAACCCTGTACATTGCAACTACAAGGTGGGAAGCATAGAGGATTACGTGACGAACCCGTAAGAACATCTGCGTAGGAGGCTACATAGAGGTCTAATGTTGGAAATGTTGATTGTAAGATCAAGACTTAATAAACTGCTACAGTTGCAAAATGGTTATGGCTTCAGACTTTGGATAATGCAGTGAAGATCCAATCCCTGACCAGTGTAGAATTCTTAAGCAAGACACCTAGATTATGTGTCCTAAAGACATCCGTGGTTCATACCCTTGATTGACCCTTGATCAACATCTTGTTCGATACTCGGTCAACACTGGGCCAAAGAAAAATGCACTTATCTGGATGCATGATATTGATCACTCTAAACAAACTCACCTCCACATCATTGTGGGCATCATTTTTATAAACAGGCATGGTTACCGCTTTCTGTACTCTGTCAACAGACTCCATTGTGAACATGTCAGACTGAAAAAAAAGCACACCATCAATTCTTGATATGCTGAAGATAACTGTTTGTGTTTCTTTGCTGTTGCTTTATATTTAATGTACCACTTCACTATAAGCTATGGAAGAAGAATCTCCAGTCTGTTGATGTTGAATAGTTTTGTTCCATGTGAGTGCCCACTCCCCCTGTAAACTAAAAATAAAGGTCTTAATATCAATGATGTTGCTAATTAATAACTATTAAATACTGAGAGATGAGATGAGTTGTTTAATGTCATTGTCAAATTTTGATGATAATAAACATCTCAAAATCTAAAAGAAAGGTGTACAAATTCATTATGACTAAGTAATAAACACCAAAAATTGTTTTTGTCTTGCCAAAATATCATTCCAGAACCCATGGTTCTCTAGATGTTATTTTCGTTCTTAAGTATTTAGTCTGAGTATAAATTTATACCTATTTGAGCCTGATATGAATCTTCATTCCACAAACTGAAACATGAACATGAAGCACGTGGGTGCAACTATCAGTCACTCGAAAGATGACCAGGATATACAAAAGTCACATTTACCTTTAGAAGCTTATCTAGTTCAAAAACCCTGTCTGGAAAGAAATTTTTCACTGAATCTTCCGCCTGAAACAGAAACGAAACATTCAATTGAACTAATGAAAAAGTAACAAACTGCTTAACATTTGATCTTCCTATCTACGTCATGGCCTGGTACATTTAGTCATAAAATCGACGAGCCAAGCACATACATACCTCTTTTCTGACGGTTTCGTGAAAATCTGTGAGCTGAAATCCATAAAAGAGAACAAATGGCAAAAAGTACAAAGGTGTACGAATTTTGAATTGTACAAAAAAAGCTTCATTAGCCGAAATTTGCCGGCAAGATAAGTTTTAAGAAAGTGGTCTCGTGAGTTTTTCTGAAATATGAGTTATCATACATGAAGTGGCAAAAAGGAAAACAAGAAAGTACGAAATTGTTCCTTACCTTTCCTTTAGACGAGTTCATATTAAAATCTGAGATGTAGAAACCACGAGGAAATTGGAAAATGAGTGAAAATTAATGATAACCTTACGCAAACAGTCAATTTCGCGGCTTTTTTTCAACGAAGACCGCTGGACACCTTAGCTGCATTACCATGATGCAGTTCGGGTAAGTGATTCAGTTGAGCCAAGTCCCCTGTCAACCCACAGGAGAATGAGACTACCTACATAGTGTTTGTTTTGCAGAAAAAAACATCCGATGAAGTGACTATAGTCTTGCATCGGTATCGGTAACGCAAGCTAAATCCGAGCAGTTTGACAGTAAGGTCTTCGTTAATCCCTGCTTAGTGCTTGAAAGTATTCTCGCTTGGAAGTCAAGCTTGATAACTGCCCGAAAAAATGAGCGATGATAAGTTTCGCGATGTTGTTGCTACATGGGATATCGCCCTCGCAGATGGCAAACATAGAATTCAGTTTGAACACGGAACCACGACTGGAAAGCGAGTGATCGTAGTTGACAATGTAGAAGTTATACGGAATAATTGGATGTTTAGACTTGTGGGAAAGGAGAGTTTTAATGTCGGTGGAAAAAGAGCAACCATCCACATTGAAGCTGTTAGTGGTTTTCAGTACGAGTACACTTTGGAAATTGATGGCAAGCCGCTCAAAAAGTTCGTGGAAAACCGAAAGAAAACTGCGAAAGTGTGGACGTTTCTGTTGGATGGAGTAGAAACACGAATGGTACTAGGTAAGTCTTCAAAGGGGCTGTGGCTAAATTGCGTTGATCAAAATTTATCTATGTATTTCGGTGTACAATTTCATTAGGGTTTGACGTTTTAAAGCCAGGCAGTCAGCCGGTGTACTGATCAGAACTGCAAGACAAGCGTGTGTACACGCAAAGTTAACTCGGTCGGTGTCGACGAAGTAAAAAAAAAAAACATTCCTTCTCCAGGCGCGACGGTTCACTACAAAACTGTGTATATTAACTGTTCGAACTGTGACATGTTACCTATATACGATGCGATACTAGGGGATTGCAGTTTGCTGTAATTATCAGTTTTGCAATTCAATTATCACACTGATAAACAGCTGTCATTATTCATTTCAGCTGCGTAATTTAAAAGTAAGTTATCTGACTGTCAGTTAGTTTTGAAACCCTATGAAAGTCCTGTAACCTTGTAGATGCCTCATTAAAAAAAAATCATGAATTTTAATATGAATCTAATTTGAAACATTTTGATTTTAAAGACAGTTGGTTCTGTATTATTTCTTGTTGCTGTCAACTACTCAAAAGACCTTTTCATGGTTTCTCATACCATCTTGCTTGGGGGGCGAACACTGCAAAAATTGCAGTTTATGTACTAAATTCATAGATATTTCAAATGGTATTATGACTATCTTTTAATAAACTGCTCAATAATTTGATGACAGAGTGTTTCTGTGACAGATCAAGCCTCCCAAATTTTGAGCTTGGTGTTTCTTTTAATAAAGTGCTCAAAATTGCAACTGATACATGTATGGTTGCCAGTGCGACTAGAATTTAATCTTTGGTAACCAAAAATACTGGTTTGGTTGCCATAATGGTGACTTCATATCTCCCAAGTGTTGCTGATCAATAAAATTAACAATTATTTTGTCAGACATTAGGTCCTTCCAGAAAATCATATTGAAAGATCTTTGCTTCTAAAACATTAAAGAAAAGTAGTTAGTCAGTCCTTTTGCTGTGCTGTATTGGATGGATGGCCCTGTTTGAAATAGCCCAATAATGCATTGCAAACCCTTGAGCATTGAGTACGTCATGTATATGCAGTTTGTCTTTTGTAATGCACAGATCCTTTCTATAAAATTCTTGAAAATATTCCTTTTGATCTCTTATTTTACAGATGTTTTGCGTCCTTTTTTGAATAACATTCCAAGAATATGAAAAATGTTTATGTTAAATAATTAGCTATCATGCTAATAAATTATGCTAATTAATTATACTAATTAGTATCCAGTCCAATTAATGAGGTGTCTGACCAAAGTGAACATTTGAAGGGACACATGTCCTGTGAAAGGAAAAAAAAATTCCAGCACTGCTACACCTGTCTAATGTAAGCTATCTGACCACTAAAGGAGTGTTTGATTTTCTAGAGAAAGACACCATGGAAGTGTGGGTGAATGGAGTTGTCGTGGAAACCGCTGTAAGTGTAAAAAAAACCTTGTTATGGAATAAAATTGACAGTGGTGAGGAGTACAAATGTACTGATGTCTTTGTCAAGTCCAAAAGCAGCTGGGTACAGCCCAGGCTAACAAAGATATTTCCAAGCTTAGGATATTTGTCAGTTTAGATAACAAGTGAATTTTCCATCTGCACTTTTTAGATATTTAAGTTTGATTTATTGAACATTGCCCAATTCTAAGATTTGAAAATCAAAATAAAAAAACATGCTCATTTAGAAGAAATGAGATACTGAAGCAGAGTATATTTTCTGGTGATCACAAGCTTTCAATACTGTCACTGCGTCTTTCTCAAGTGAATATGCCAGGAATCTGTTTGTCACACAAACGTACCAAGTCAGTGCCTAAACATACCCATTTAGGACCAGAAGTTCAAATCCACAGTCTTGACTGAGCATTGGGGACTGGCACAGAATTTCCAACACCTTACAAAATCTCCTTTCTTATAATGTTTACTACAGAGTTGGGGAACAATATCTTTACTTGATGTTCTGCATGTATGCAGTCCTCACCACCATATATGTCAACAGAACATTTTGGGGTTCTCTAAATACTGTGTTTTGAAAGTTGTGTATCAATGTGTGTACACTTCCAATTTTTTCCAGGTGGGGTGGTGGAGGGTCAAACTAAAAGACTTTACATGGGAGGGGTATGGATAAAAAGTTCCCAAAATTATCCATACCTCTCCCATGTAAGGTTTTTTAGTTTGACCATCCACTGCCCACATTGAAATTATTTTTGTCAAAAAAAAAGTATTAAATGCTCTCTCAATGCATGGATTATTTTCAGGGTGAATTTGTAGAAGACGGAACAGAAACCCATTTCACTTGGGGGAACCACACGTGTTACATCAAAGCCATCAGCTCAGGCAAGAAAAAGGATGGAATTATTCATTCACTTATTATAGATGACAATGAAATACCCGAGACAGCTGATGAATGAACTGTTTACATTGCAAGTCTTATGCAGTCTCTTGTACTTTGTTTGTGTATTCAGTAAATTATAAAATTTTACATGATGATGCAAGCCAAAAAAATTTTTTTTTCTTTTTTTTTTCCCTGGAAATTCACTTTGGAACCCAGTTTATAAGGGCAACAAAGGGACACACTAAAGTGTCTGAATCATTAAGTGGACTGTCAGAATAAACTTCATAGACAAAGCACTCAGGGTTGCCACAGTCAGGGAAAAACCAGAGAAAAACAATGATTTTTAAAGGTCAGGGAAAAGTCAGGGAACGTCAGAGAAAATCTTAGATGTTTGTTAAAATCAGTGAAAAGTCAGGGAATTGTGCAAAATGATCAATTTTATACTATTTGAGTGATGCATGCTGGAGTAGTAGTTTTGGCCAGCAGTTTTTGTTCTTTTTTCTTACTTGCCAAGCTAATTCAAGGTCAATGAACATTGTTCAGAGGTCAGTGAAATGTCAGAGAAAATTCAGAGAACCTTTTAGATTCTGATGAGTGATAACCCTGGAAGGCATTATTAATGCAACTGGAACTACCATATTTCTAACTTACTATAACTCAAGGTGGCTCAAAACAGTTTCAGCGTTCACACTTTGATGGGTCATTATAACCACTCTTCAACACTTGATGCTACAATCATGGTATCAAAAAACTACCCAATTGTGTTATAATTTTTGTGATGCAATAGGTTACCATAGCAACAGTATGACCTGCTAAAAAATACCCTTATAGTTCAAATTAAACAGTAATTTTTTTATATTATTTTTTTATATATATCAGAGTGACCAGAGTGAAAATTCATGGTGGCTCTGAACCCTATGTACAGATTTTGCCAATAGTTGCATCTTATCCTACTTATCAAAATCTAATGACCCATCAAAGTCTACATGTAACTGCTGGAAACTGTGCACCACAGGTTCAAATTTGAAGCATGGATAGTTGGTGTTCATTATGTAAAGTGACTGCAGTGTCATCAGCAAAGAGCATATCTCTGATGAGGGTCTTGTACACCTTGGTGTTTGCTTGGTCTGAAGAGGCTTAAGAGTGGACCATCTGATCTGGTGTGTCTTGAAGCCTTATGTTCATTTGAATAGTAGAATGTCTCAATGATTAAACACCATAAGAAAGGCTTGGACAAACAAGTCACTCTTTTATGCTATTGCAATTAGTGATAATAAATACAGTGCCATAATAGTGTGATATGTTCGGTAATAATGAATTGGAACACCTGGCTAGGATAGTGGGGACTGATGTGATTCGTGCATGATGACCATTATGTACAGTGTGCAAGATGTCCAGGCTGAATCCATATAGCAAGGTTAACTGGATCACTCAGGTCAACCAAAAAAAGTGTCCATTGCCCATATTAACTGTGTCCAATGTCCAAGCAGTAAAATGAGAGAAAATATCATGAGCTTTCCACTGCAATGTGCAATACTTATTAGGCAGGCACACATAAAGTGGGGTTTCCTTGTAGCTTAGAAAACTGTACTTGTCGTTGTAAGATTTTAAATGATACACTTGAAAATTATTGTGGAAAGATATTTTATAATAATAATGTTTAATTATTATAATTATGTTGTAGAACCCAGTGTATCTGTTGTAGTTAAAATTAAATTCAGGTAAAAATTAAATTCCTGTCTCTTAACCCTTATTAGTTAAAATTATTTTTACCTGAATTTAATTTTTAACTACAACATATCCATTGGGCATTGATTCAAGTTATTCACCTAGTGACAGATGTGTGACTAATAAGTGATTAATTCTATTCTGTCATTAAGTTCTTGACTCAGTATAGGGCATACTCATGGATAAAAGTGACCAGTGAGGTGCATATGTGATCAGTGGTAGCCCCAGGAGGAACTCCCTATAAAAAGAGGGGTGCTTCTTGCACCTTTTATGAGTTTAAAAAGTGGATTTGGTACCTCTAAGGCTTTTCAGCCTTAGAAAGGTCAACAGTGGGAGCTTTCTCTCTCTTTATCTTTTAAAAAAAAGTCAATATCAGTTATGTGTTCAGCATTTAGAATTTGTACCTCCTGGAGGTGAAAAACAATTTCAAGCCACATCCACAAAACAGGATCTTGTTACCTTTTATTGGTTATTTTCAAAAATGTGTCTGACAACCCCCCCCCCCTTTCCTTTTCATATGGGAGACCCACCCCCAGGAACTTGTAGCTATATTGGAAGAATTTCTTTGACATGAGAGTTGTCATCATGTTACATCAAAGTATTGATAGAACTGACAGTTTCATCATATCATTTTAATCAAGAGTTTTCTTACATCCCCCTTATTCTGCGAATTTGTCAGATTCAGCTTGTGCTCATTCATGTTCTGTGTGGCTTACAACAGAGTGAATAAGAATCAAAACTTTTATTGACCTTGATTCTTGAAGTGTAATAATAATAGATGTACTGTCCAGCTAAAAAACTGTTAAATAGTCATTGTGTTTTGTTACTTTTTCAATTTGTAAACGAACTTACACAGTGAAACTTGAGTACCAATAAATCTCCATTATTTTTTGTGTCATTATCAATTGCTACATATACAGGACAGATCTAATATACTAATTCAAAGCTGTTGAAAAGGTATTGCAAAAAAACACATCAACAACTATGAAGGAAATGATGGTTTCATGACAAACGTCATCCAGATTAGTGTGTGACAGTGACTTGCTTAGCAGATGTGCCCTCATAGGAGTTAGGCATAGGAGTTAATTTCCCATCTTCTACCGAAGTGAGCAGGAGTGAAGACACACTTTGTTGGCTGACTTTTGTTTGTACTATGTAGAGGTGTTGGCTAAAACTGTGCCTGTTGTGGTGTAACCTAATTTTTAGTTGCAGTCCCTTTTGGAAATTGCCTACATGCACCTTGCATGGAACAAATCCATTTTAATCAGTGCTTTAACAGACTGTTTTTAGAGTCACCTAGCTATCAGTGCCTTCATTGAAAATTTAGAAGAGAAAAGGTTTTCCCTGTGTTTAAATTCAGGAAAACATACATAAATTGAGTTCAGTGACCCAGTTAATACAAATGAATACAAAAATATGTTGTTTTGCCTGTACAAATAACAGAGAATGTTCAAAACCAAACTGCTAAATTAGCAGTGTGGAAGCTCACTACAAACTTTAAGTTTTCCCATCCTTTTTCTTTTCGGTAAATGAATCTTCTACAAATTTGGAGAATCCCCTGTTACCCTCACTAGAATCCCTCTTTTTGTGATATGATTTTCTTGCACTGAATTCATCACCATATCCAGACTCCTTCAAATTGCGTTTTTCATTTTTTCTGTCTCTGGATTCCTTTTGTCTGAGTTCTTTCCTCTCCTCATCTTCTGAATTTCTGTAATTATATTTATCTTCTCTTCTGCCCAAATATTTTTCTGAGCGATTACTTCGGTCACTGTTATCCTTCCCCTCTTTATAATCTTTTACCCTTTCCTTGTAATTATGTTCCTCCTTCTTTCTGAGCTTTGTATCTTTAACCCTATTTCCAGAATCTTTGCAGTCCTCTTCTTTGCCCTTTTCTGTGACCTCTTTTTTAATCTTAAACTCTGTAAACTTTCTTGCAATGGGTTTAGTCTCTTCTTTAGTTTCTCCTTCATCAGATTTTGAGATTGTTCCAGGAAGTATCCCACCCTGTTCTGTACCCTTCACAAACCTGATCAGCAGTTTTGGCCTGAGAGCCGCTTTTATTCGTAAAGTATCGGCATACTCTATGACTTTTTCCAAAGTATCTTGCTGTTGTGTAGGTGTAGAAGTCAGTTGCTCATTATCAAATGAGACTCTTGTGTCTTCCTCCTCCATTTCATCTTCTTCCTCTTCACTACTTGATTCAGCAAAAGCTGAAGCAGTGGTCTTGGCAGGTTTGGATTTGACACCAAACTGCACAACATTTACACCTTTCTTCTTTCCGAGGCTGAAGGAAAGACCCTGTTTTGCAGGTGTAGTGTTAGCCGATGTCTCTGCCAGGTCTTGCTCCCCAGATGATGAACCCATTTTGAAGCTAAAAGGCTTCTTTGTTTGTTGATCTCCTGGTGGGGGAGGTGGTGGGGGAGGAACTGGTTCATCAGGGAGGGGAGGGGCAGGCTCTCTTGGTAGAGGGGGTGCAAAGTCACTAGGGGGTGGTGGTGGAACTGCCTGAAAGCCTCCCCGTACTGCTATTGGCTTGAAGCCAGAGGTTGCTGTACTGGACGAAGATCTGAACACTGTATTGAATCCTGCATCAGGTCTGTTGATACAAAGAAATAAACAGATGCAGGTAGCAGATAATCAAAAGGAATAGTAATAATGAGAGTTTGCCTATAGTTATTAAATTGATCCCTTGCTTAGTGCAAAGTATGTTTGTCTTCAAAAACTTAATTGTAAACAGCCATAAAGTACACAGTCACTGTGAAGTAAGAAATTTTATTATTACTGGTAGTTAACTTCAGGTAGAATTGTAACAAACCTTTTTGTTTGCAAAAAGAAGTTGCACTGTTCTCACTACATGTAGCTTGACAGTTGGTCAAAGGAAGCACAGAAGGAAAAAAAGACAGGGCTACCCACCATAAGCACTGTTCATTGGTATTACATGTATGTGTGTACCAACATGAAAAAATCATTTGAACCTGATAAGATTCTTGTCCAGGTATTTATTTTTCAAGCGGTATTTTTGGTTTGGAATGAAATGGTTGTAATTATTATTGTTCATACAGTGTATAATCAGAGGTGGTACACACACTAAGCTGTCTAAAAAGATGAAGGTAACATGACCTTAATTGACAGTACAACTACTGGTATTAAGCAACTTCATTACATGCCGCCCTTGTAGAGCAGACAAGTGCTCTGCACACCTGTCTTTGTTCTTACAAGTGCATACACAGTTCTGCTTAAAGATTATATTCAAACCATTCAAACCAGTACAACTTGCCATTCTTAGTTTACTTACCTTGATGCAGCCATAGATTTTCCAGAAATAAGGTGAAGCCTCTGCAATTCCTTTTCCATTTGTTTCTGTTCTTTCTTCTTCTTTGCATCTACAATAATATTAAAGTCAGGAGTAATTGCTTAGCATGATTACAATATTTACACTGGATCTTGTCCACTAAAGGCATCGGCAATTGAGTGTTGCTCATTACCCTTGAATGATACTCCATGAATAATCGATTGACACTCTATCAACATTTGATTGACATTCGATGGATATCTCAGTCGACAGTCGATTGAGAGTCAAATAATTTTTGCAGCCACACCATCAAGTGTCGATCTCTATGTATTGAAGGTCAACACTCGGCCAACTATGGACAGACTGGTGTTTTAACCCTTTCACTCCCACGGGCTTTTGCATTTTTAAAGCGATTTTCTGGATATAGACGCCCCATGAGCTTTCGTGACTCCATATTTAACATTACCATCAATAGTGCTGCTGTTCTAAAACACCCATGGCTCAAGTTTACT
>OMLO01003418.1_pt1 | contig 13095 bp, 4 predicted proteins | sample 1674811 | NCBI WGS metagenome assembly OMLO01 (sample SAMN06265003, study PRJEB25207) | coral metagenome | isolation source: Coral host | place: Mexico:La Bocana,Puerto Morelos, Mexico | collected 2008-11-13
TTTTGGACTACTTTGTGACAGTCTTGGCGTTACGGCTGCGTTAGTTCTTTGCTCCATAGAATTGAAACTTTTTCTCTTGGTCGAGCCCCATTTATGATTAATTAGGGTTATGAGAAATAACCATGACTCTTTAATGGCCTAGGTACAGCCATATGACTAATTTTTCAGTTGAAAACTGTACATAGCATTATATATCAGATCATAGATTATATGAGCATATTTTCTCGCCAAATAGAGGCCTTTTGCTCATATATTTTTATGAGGAATTTGGGGAAATAAAAATGACCGTGAATGTAAATAGCCCAGTAAGCTGCGAAAAACTTGATTTGTAATAAAGCTACTGTAACATTGTACCTAATAAGCTAATAAACATAGTATAAATGCAGTTGTGGTGTTCGGCTCAAATCATATTTTCCTTCAAGCGGGCAAGAACCCTTCCTAAAAAAGCCTGGTGGGTGATAATTGATACCGAAAATCGCACCTTTCTTCTACGATTCGGGGGTATATCAGCCGAGTTTGGTCGAGCCATGGTTCGTATTTTGTCGAGACGCGCTCGATATCCGCAGGTCTCTTGAGTTTGAGGGAGGAGCTCCTTTCCAGGGAGGGGTCCTATCATATATGAGCTATGTGGGTATATGCCGCTGTGAAGGGTGTGGTTTTCAGGCAGTTTAGTCTATGATAGCGTATAGAAATCAGACAGTTTGGTGTAGCATGGGGTATAATTTGCCGGGAAAGCGGACAGTGTATAAATAATTTAGTCTAGAACAAGCTGTTTTACCCGGGGTTTCATAACAGAAATTGAAACTTGGAGGTGACTTTCTAAGGTATTGGTTTAGTTAGCGAATGTTGGAATTCGACTACGATAATAATAAAATTTCCTCATGGTAAATTGCTGGTCTGGGATAGGGTAGGCGTTTTTGGTGCCAGTCCAGAATACGCGACAGTGAAAATTACCAACATACGTTTTTTTGCGTAGTTTAACGTACGTAAACTTTTATGTGACAGTGGAAATCCACCTCAATGTGCGAATCAAAAGGCTGCCTAAAGAGTATCGCTCACTGTTAGAAAAGATCACATATTTTACTTCTTTGTCATTTTATTTTATGTCATCCAGTTTTCTGAGAAACATTGGCCACCATAGTAGGGCGCGGCCTGGCTACCGGGTACCCAAGATTCCCGAACTGGACCTTATCCCTTGCCTGCGAACACAGACGGATTTCCGGCTTAATTTCTGTGTTCCCGGACTGCATAATCCCCCGGTCAGGGATAGTTTTGACCTTTGATTTGTTAGTGGAGAATTTCGGAAATTTGAGATTTTTATAAGGGGTTGTGACACGAAAACAGGAAGTATCGTATTAGCGCTTTGACGTAAAGAGATTTTGTGACTTTATGTCACGCGCTGAAAGGAAGCACAATATAATACTGTACGTGCTGTTGAACATATCCGTGCGAAATATTTTACAAGATGAAGTTGGGTTATATTGGCGATAGAGGGCATGATATTTTTAAAAATTCTTAGCCGCTATTTAATCAAGTCAAGCACGGTCTCTTGCTTTCGGCTTTCTCTGTTGACGATGGGACGTGCAATTTTGAATGCTCTTCATTAAATTATTTGTATGGCGCGGATGGCAATCGGAGGTTTTTCAGACGAAATTGAATATCTTAACTGGCGGTGAAACAATCCGTACATTTTGTTAATCCTGCAAAAATACAAAAACCTGCCTTCTTTGCTGTTAAATCATGCATTGTGAAATCGCCATCAGCTGATTTATAAGACAATTTATAGTATTTCAGAGTATTTGGGTCTGGATAATGCGGCCGCGGGGTATTATTCGAATAATCAGGTGACAGCCTGAGCGGGTTGAACCTTAGGTATCAATGGATATTTCATCTACATTTTCAGCTGATCTATTTTCAAAAATATTGACAATTTAAATCCTATGGTCATGTCATGCGACAAATTAATCTTGTCTCGTGCTGCTTGGGGGCATACCAAATTACAAGTTCACTCAAGGTCGCGGAGCACTGGAACTACACCGTTTTCTTTGTTGCTTCTGCGAAACATGTAAATTAACACTGCATTTATTTGGATCACACTTTTGCAATATATATTTTTTTCACATTAGCGCAGCTTCTCATATGTCCGTTTTAGAGAAAATGCTCGAAGAAATCGCCCGTCTAACAAACTTTTCGCCCGACCAGGTTTGTACGATTCCAGTAACGTTTTCTGGTTTCACTCATTACTCATAATTTATTCTAACAGCTGGGACAACGCTGAAATTAATCTGGCTGTTTTTTACTTCATTGCACATTCTAAGCTATGAACGTGCTGTCAAGTGAAATAATTTTTTTCGTTTCAGGTGAATTTTGTATTTTGTATGTTGTTATGTTTCCCACTTGGCGCTGTGTTCCGACTCGTTTTGCATCCCAGTCGTGTTTCTGCCGTCACAAGACGAGCTGTAGGCCTTGTGTGGGGTTTAATTTTAACGTGGTTTTGTTTTGAACGGTAAGATTGAATTATCAGCTTGCTTACAGTTTTTTGGAGGGGAAAAATACTTTATTCGCTAGGTTTTGTTTATACGAAGAAATGTTATCAATATTTAATGATATATTTTTCAAATGGCTGGTGGATTATTTGTTGAATTCTTTCTAAATGATAGCCTGCGAGAGTAATACGCCTTCTTCCGCTTAGTCAGACGTCGTTATTTTTGCAACCATTTCTTCGCTTGCTCTCTGTCACATTGTAAGAGCGACCTTTACAGGCCAACAGAATGTCAAGCAGTTGTTGTTTTTAGTAAGTTAATAAATTCACGTAATTAACATTAACCCTGTCGTTTCCGGGACTGAGCGGGGGGGGGGGGGGGAACTGTGGAATCTTCCCACACCCTCCTCCCCAAGAAAAAACACTCCCATGCTGCAAACTAACTCTCAACTTTGGTGCTTCTGAACTCTTTCTAGAAATAGTACTAGAAAAAAAAAATGTTTATACCCTCAAGCCTAACCTCCAAGCAGACTCAGTTTAAAAAAAATAGTTAAAAATGAGACAGGGAGCAAATGGGATGCAAAATGGGATGCAATAAACTTGAGCAGCTCTGAAAATGCCTGAAGTAATAATTTTTGTTTATTTTATTCTTCCTATGGCAGGCAAATTTTGATATTGATCAGTTTCAGTGCCATTTGTTATTTTCTCACATGGCTGTTGAACCCTTCAGTTGTTCACAGGTAAGCTGAATGTGCAATGTCTTTCAATTTTATGGGTAACATGGTATTAAACCACCTGGTAGGCATGGTGGCCCAGTGATTAGTAAGGTAGATCCCGATATCGAGTGGTCCAGGTTTGAACCTGGCAAGGGACATACGGTAACTCTCACAGAGCATCTCTCCACCCAGCTGTATGAAATGGGTACCAGTAAATTGAATGCTGCGATAACCCAGTTATAGACTAGAATCCAATTCAGGGGCGAGTACAAATACCCCTTATCATTGCATGCTGAAGAAACTGGGATAAGCTCAGGCAGGAGCCCAGGCTCAGGCTGTCTGTGCACTGGCCTAATGCAAACTTGAATTTGTTAGGGTTGAAAGGGGAGGATGGCGAGGGTGTGGGAAATCATCTCCATGAGTTCTTGTCAGCTGGTCAGGGCTCAAACCCAGACTGCTTAATTTCGGAGATGAGCGTACTAACCATGATGCCACCCTGCCATTAGTATGGGGGGTGGTCTAGTGGACCAGTAAAAGCAACAAATATACACCAGACAAGTTTTTAAAAATATATTCTCCACACTGAATGCTAAGCATTTTTTTTAATGTCAGCTGGGGGCATTTAGTGCTAGACAAATGCATCATTAACATGATGATCTGGCTGTTCTTATAGAATTGCTTGACAAGAATTATATAATATTCATAGGCCTTTTGCAATGATTGGACATGTGATTTTCTTTTCAAGAACACACCAATTTAGTGATTGGTACTTATCAGAAATGGAAAGAACACTTATTTTACAATACAATTTCTCCCTAATATTTTAACTCTCTTTCTGTCTCCAATAGTTAAATTACAGCAGCTTCCTTTTGTAGCGATTTAAATAACAAAATTTAAGCTTTCTGTGATACAAAATGTTCCACAATTTTTGTATTTTTGCAATATTGGCTGTGTGTTGGCCTTTTAAATCATGTGATCTTTCCAGTTCAGTTGTAATAACTTTGGAAATTATTGGTCACCTGACTAATCATGCAAAAAGCCCATTAATTTGGATTGTAGGGTTTAATTTGCTTAAACTTTCTTGCCCATATCTAACATAAAATTTTCTGTTAAGATATGTATTGGCAGTGTCCATGGGATTCCTGTCCGTCGCTCATCTCCACAGACAAATAACTGACTATGGAGGCTACACTTTGGATTATACAGGGTAAGTCTTTCTGTCTGTAAATTATAACACAGTATGTAATTTTCAAAATATATATGGTTACTTACTTCCTGCCACGTTCTGGTTGATAAAGTAAAACACACTGCTCCTTCTGTTTGCTACACACTGCTCCCATGCATGGGAGGGGAGTGTACACATGTGATGAGCACAAAGAGCATCTACACAGAAGGCTGTTAATGCCTTTTTATGTACTAGTTGCTATCTTTTACCACTGCCCTACAGGAAGCTAGATTTCAGTTCAGCTACATACAAGTCTTCCTATTAGTCAGTGTTTGGAGCATGTGGAAGGTCAAAAATCCAGCTCCTGCACTCGCCCCTGCAAGGGGTGAGTGCAAAGTCACGTCAGGCTGGTGCTTATTTCCTGCTTCTGTTACAAGAATCATCTATAAGTATTTCAGAATCTACTCCCTCCTCGGGATGGCAATCCATCACATTATTACACCGGCCCAATATTAAATTTACTGCTACCAGTTTATGCGTCCATAATCAAGTGTCTTCCCAAAAATACAACTCGGTGACCATGGACAGAACTGGAGACCTCTTGATCTGGAGTCCACTGCACTAACAATTAGCAACTGCTCCTTCTCATAATGTTCAATGTCCTAAGGCACAGGCATCATAATATGAGAAAAACACAAAACAGGAAATCCCAACTGACCCCTTTATTATATTTTTTCATGGCAGTCCACTGATGATCTTGGTACAAAGGACTACTTATGTGGCTTTCAGTGTCCATGATGGTGAGAGCAGCAAGTTTTTTTTTTATCTCATCAAGCAGCTATTCCAATTACTCGAAATTACGTTCAGAAAATCTTCTACAATTTTGTATTCAGTGGCTTCATTTTTAATTTTTTGGTAATTTCATTTGTACTTTTCTGATAGGCTTGGAAAGGGATGAAAGCAAACTCACAGAGGAACAAAAAAGAGAAAGGCTCAAGTTAGTTGTTAAACCTCATGACAATTCTGAAGGAGCAACTGCAGAATACTCTGCCACTATAATTGTTCAGGATTCTACTTGTGCACATATTTTTAAAGAACGAGATATGTGCAGGAATAAATTAACTCAAGTGGCAGGGTATTCTGCAGTTAAGCCGACCGGGAGGACCGTGTTTTCCGGTAGTTTTGAGTGGCCTTTTGTTTTATTACAAAATTAGCCAAAACTTAAGGCACCCCTTGGATTCTGCATGACGAATTTAATTTCAACCAAGACGGAAACATTCCAGTACAACTTCGATTAAAAAATAACTTTCTATTTCACCTACGAATCTCTCGATACTCGAGAGGCATCCAATTTGTCTATTACTGTTGGAACTATCTGAAAAATGAATATACAAGGCAGGGTTAAAGTTTTAAAAATTGACTGACATGTCTCAGGTTCTGTGGACAAAGACATGTACCAAGATTTATAACGCACATGCCATTGTTCCGGATCATTAAACCATTTGTTTGTGCCATTCCGTCGCCGTTGCCGTTTTGGTTTGCTTAAACTCCATTTTGTCATTGGGAAATCCTACACACCGTTTACAATTATATTAGTAAAAGGTAAAGCATTTCTGTTGTTTTGTGGCGGCCATTTTGAATTTGGTCAGAGGGAGCGCGAGCAACCTCGTTCCTACGCTCTCTTTCCACAGCCTCTCAACGACAAACCCTCGACAAGGAGGCAATGGAGATCCTGGGAACGTGGTCCGGGAAAATTCACAGATTCTCGGGAGATCCGATTGCTAACCGAGCATAAAAAAAAAAACTCGATCCGAGCGGCTTACGAGCGACGCTACGAACAATTTCTGTAGAAATTCTCGGTTCCAGATCTGCACTGGCTAACCGCTTATTTAAAGTTTAAAATGGCCGGGACAAACACAAGAATAATAATAATAATAATAATAATGGCATTTCGGGCAGTATATCCACAGGGTGGCTCTTCGCCTGCCCGATGCTAACTAAATTTAGAGGAAAGTTTATCTTTAAATCGATAATCTAAGCGAATATGAGGACTCCCTTTGCATTGCCACAACGGTCGCTTGCAAGTGAATTCTACACACGGGCATTCTAGTGCTACTCAAAATATTCTTAAAAAGCTATTCATGTCTGCTTTTAATATTTTTTTAATTTTCCTTTTTTTTGTGCAGAAAAGTCCCCTCTATCTTGGAATACTTCAGTTTCTTGTTCCACTACAGTATGATACTAGCAGGACCTGTTTGTACCTTCAGGGAATTTAATGATTTTATTGACGGATCAGATATCAGACCAAAGGTGATTTATTAAATATTTGACTAGCATTGTGTTAAGGTTTAAAATTAAACCGATACACTGTTTTCTAGCGAAATGTTTCTCAAATCCGATGTTCCCAGATTTTGCTTCAAACTACAAGCCACCTGCCGTTCTTCAAATGTGTGTCGTTCGCGTCAACATCTTCAGTTGCTTCCCGCCAAAATCACTTTCAGTGTGTGAAGTACTTGTTGTGGTATATACCGTGATTAACGCCCTTTGGCGGCAACTAGAGATTTCTTTGCAATGAAATATTTCCTGGTATTTACCACTCGAAGGCTCGAAATCATTTGTGAAATATCAACTTAATGGTTGTTTTACCCGTTTACACTACACCAGACGTGACGAATTAGTATAGAAAGTAAGCCTAACAGTAGAAAAAGAGCTGCGTTACCAAATTTCTTTGGCGTAGCTAGTGTGAACGGTACCTTAGCCAGCGTGACAGCGTAGTCTTTTAAAGTACAGTTTTGCAAGAAAGATTTTTAAAATTGAGCCACAACTGAAAAATAATAGTGAAATTATTATTCATAAATGTAAACTTTTATTTGATAGCACCCAGGCCAGGAAGAACCATCACCAATGGTGAGTTTTTTTTAAAATTGTATTCCCATTAACAATCATCATTGTGCTTGCGTGTTTTTGCATTGACTGCAACGGAGGCAGCCTTCTCTCAAGAACTCGTAGAGGTTCGGAAAAGATGATCCAAATATTGTTCGGTATTGTTCGGAAAAGACGGTAGGTTTGTTCGGAAAAAGACTATCGGTCTTGATCGGAGAAGATAATCGATGGGCATCTCTCTTGCTGCATTGACTGTGAATGAGACTGTAAACTGGGATCGGTCGGTCTGCTTTCTTCTCTGGTTTATAGCCAGTTTTCTAGCCTGCATAGCAACCGTTTCCGTACGAACCGAACGAAATCGGGCCGCGCGAAAGAGCTTTTTTCGAACTTCTTTGCTCTTGCCCCTTTTTCGCGTGGTCCGAATTGCTCTCGCCCCATTTTTCGCAGCGTCCGATTTCGTTTGACTCCTACACGCTTGCTACACAAGCTACCAGTTTTCAGACTTGCGTTCCCGCAGTGCCGTGAAAAAAGAGTTCCTGTCCCTGGATTCAGAAGAGTTTCATTTACTGTCAAAGTAACATGACATTTCTGTGTTTGGTTTATGCAGATTGATGTGCTAAGGAAAATAATGGCCACCTTGGTTTGTGTCACTGTTATTATTCTCACTGGATCAAATTATCCAATAGCCAGAAATGGAGGTAATGGAAAGTGATATTTTAAAATAAACTTTTTTTTTTCAGTCTTTTGCGACTAAAGCGAGCAGCTTACCCTATGCATTTTATTTATTTTTTATCGTCTCTTCTTCGAATTTTCGGAGGCGCGGTGGCCTCATGGTTAGTGCGCTCGTCTCCGGATCAAGCTGTCGAAGGTCGAGCCCTTACCGAGGACATTGTGTTTGCGTTCTTCTTTTCCACCCAGGTATATAAATGGGTACCGGCGAATTTAATGCTGGGGATAACCCTGCGATGGATTAGCATCGCATTCAGGGTGGAGTGTTAGTCACTTCATGCTACAGAAAGCGGAGATAAGCCAGATCGAGCGGCAGCCTGGTACTAGGCTGGTATGCAGACTTCACCTTAACCTTTTTCATACTAATTTTCTGTAAAGTAAAGCAGATATAAAAAAGAGATGTCCGTGTTTGTTTTTAGTTTGACTGATGTTGTTGGCCTACTATTATTAATTAACTCCCACACCCAACAAATCCATCTTGTATAGCCTCATAATTTACCTTGTACCTTGTACCTTTTACCCTAATTTCCAGCTTGATCCCGAACCTCTTTGTAGCGGAACTTTGCGATATCTTTCTAGACACCGTGACTAAATTTTGACGATTTATTTCTCAATATCGAGAGACCTAAGAATAAATTAGGTAGTTTAGCATCTTTCAACTTTCTTTTAATTGTATAGTTCTTTTTTAAGTTAGTGGCATTTTTTCCTTGCAGATCCAGAATTCATTAGGTCCCACCATTTTCTTTGGAGACTTTTGTACTCCTGGATCTCCATACTGTCCGTTAGAATGAGATATTACTTCGCTTTTACATTGGGTAAGAAGCAATTTGTGTGAACCTTCGTTTTGTTTAAGGCTTATTAGCAGCTCTCTTTCGGACTGCACCTAACGCACTAGGAACGGCGATAAAAACATAGTCTTGAAATCTTTCTCCGCAGTACAAATGTATTTTTTGCCTCAAACACAATCAAAAATTCAACAAATCATAATCGTTGATTGATGCGTTGTTAAATTGCTCCATCGCACTGTGGACGGGGCCTTAATTGAAATCAGGTTGGACACATTGTGTTCATTACACAACACATCAAATGATGCAGGTTCAAGTTTATATTACTTTCTGTTTTCCTGGAACCTTACATGAAGCCGCATCATTTGATGTGTTGTGTAATAAACACAGTGTGTCCAACCTGATTTTTAAGGTATCCCTTCTAGTCACAACCTTAATTTAACCTGCCAGAGTGAGAAATCGTGATTTTTTTTTGTGGTTTCAGCTGAGGCCGTTAATAACATGGGTGGACTGGGTTTTAATGGTTATGACGAGAATGGGAAAGCCAAGTGGAACCGCATCACTAATGTTAATATTCTCAAACTTGAGGTATGTTTATTCCATTCACGTATATAGCTGTATGTACGTAATGTGTTTCTTTGGAAAGGCCTCTGATTTTTATTGTCACGCTTAAGTCTTTTCTTTCTAAGACGGAAAAATCCAACTGTGGTAACGCTGAAGATGCAGGAGACGGGGCCTACGGTTTAAAATCCTAAGAAACCTTGAAGGTCTAACTATTTGCAGATGTAATTGCAAAGACAGCACATTCTCCTCAGTAATTTTAAGACCCTGAGTTTTGGTCCGGTCTGGTGCTCGAACCCTCGACGTCCCGCACAGCAGTCTGACGCTCTACCAACTGAGCTTACCAGGCGTCGACTATTTATTCACATTGTTGCAATCAGTTTCTGATTTCTTTGTCTTTTTTCACGCAGTTTGCAACAAACATGAAGCAGGTGCTAGACAACTGGAATGTTTGTACAGCTTTGTGGTTAAGAAGGTAAGTTCAGCTGTCTGCAAAGTTTGTTTTACGTCAAATTGTGCATGGAAAATTTACCGTGGTCCAAGACAGGGATTAGAAAAGAATAAATGATTAATTCTTGTCCTCCAGTCTTATCGTAAATAAGCTCGTCCCTTTACCCACAGTTGTTTTCCGGATAACCTTGCCCCCCTTCTCTTCAGGTTAGCGCATCCTCTCTCTCAGATTAGGTAGTCGTATTATCCACAGGCTAGGTACAAAAAAAGAAAACTGAACAGAATATTCCAATTACTCTGTGATTTGACAGCTTCAGTTCTTTTGTTTTCATAGAGTTCGAAAAGAAATCTTCATTCATGAATCTATTCTTCTTACATACGATTGTTCCATTTCCATCCTCTTTTAGAATAGTGTATGAGCGAGTCACACACCACCGCACTCAGGCCGTGTTCGTATTGTCAGCATTCTGGCATGGGTTCTACCCAGGATACTACATGGCCTTCGCTACATGTGGACTGATGGTTGAAGCAGCTAGAAAGGTGAGCCCGTAATCATATAAGTTATACTGACAACTGTAAAAAGCAAGGAAACAAAAACCGCAAAGAAAGAATTTTGAATAAAACAAGAGGAAGTCAGTTCTGACGAAAGTGTAATGGTAGAAATCTTAGCAGTTAATTTATAACTTAATGGAGTCATTAACACAACAGCTTAATGAAAGCGCGCGTTTTTTCCAGCACGTAACCGGAAAAAAACGCGGGAAAGGTAGCGATAATGCGCGTCAAGATTGATTTTGAATATGATTACCTTGACCAAAAAGACCGTAACTTTAGTTTAACTGACTGGGCGTATTAGTCGAATGTTCTAAGCCAATAAAAGAACGGCTGGGCCTTTAGCGGCTCTATCAATTCAAGTTGATGATTAAGTGACCATTTTTCATTTCTCAGGTTCGTCGAACTTGCAGGCCTTGTTTCCAGGGATCACGTGTCGCTTCTCGTGTGTATGATGTCTTGACATGCGCAATAACCATCTGTTGTTTGACGTTTGTCACCATACCATTTGTAGCCTTGGAATTTAGGATTGGCCTGGACTACTGGCGGTAATTTGTTATATTTTGTTTCTAAATTTTGTTTGTAATAATTGAGAAGCACTATTAGCACCGATTTAAGGTTGTCGTCATCATTCTGTTATGAACTCCGATATCAGTTTTTGTAATTTTTCAGAGTCTTGTGGTTCAAGTACCCGCAAGGCCACACAGTTATAGCTTTTGTCTCTTTGTCCGTTAATAGTTCCCAATCCTAGAACAATAGATTTCATAATTGGTTATGTTTTGGTATGTCTACTGGACTTGCTTAGGCAGGCCCTCCACTAAAGTTCGTGTTTAGGCGCCGCTTCTCAAACGTTGGGTGTTTACTAATGGTATCAAGTGTTTTGCTATTCATTTGTGAAAGTCGCGTGAAATTGTTTGGGTCAGTGTTCTACAAAGATGTTTGACTGGCTCCAAGGTCGTTCGGCCCAGATATACATGTCAGCTTGTCAATTTGTGTTCTCCATCAGGGAAGGACATTGCTGCAATACACTAAATCACAAGGAAATTGGAGTGAAGCGCTGACCTTTAGAAACATTTTATTCTGGAAGAAAACTTTTTTATCTGTTTTCTTGGAAACGTAGCCGTACTTTTATTTCTGAACACAAATCCGTTAGGTAATGGAGCTTTACGAAAATGCCCTTCCAACCGGAACAATTTGAAAACATCGACATTACTTTTAAGTGTGGACGAGAAACATTTTGAAATTGATGCTTTCCGAAAACGATGACGCCCTGATAATCACGTCATTTCTTTGTCAGAGCTTTCCTCAAGCGCAAATCCAAAATGACTGGCGATCGCTCCGTTTTCCAATGTCTCCAGCGTAGTTGTGGACGGGGGCTTATTGCTAATAAAAATCCCTGTTTGTTCTGCAGTTCTATGTATTTCTTCGGGCTTGTCTGGTGCTTTGCGGCACTTCTTTTCCTACCCGGCGGTAAGCCAAAGAATCATCAAAAAGATAAGGAAAACACACAAGCAACGGCAGAGGAAAAAGATGAACAGAACAACTCAACAACAGACGAGTTCATCGAGCTGCGCCACAGAGTCAACCAAAAAATTGAAGCGCATAACAGGCAGGAGCGACTGCTTCACGCTGGTGCGCGCAATTCCCTGCTAAAAGAGAACTTAATGTGGGGTCTAAGACTGCTGAGAACGAGATAAAATGTGTTAGAGGCCGTACTGATCAAGGACACATCAAGCGGCTGACATAAAGGAAAAAGTGTATATTTAGTAGGCTTATGGCTGGTTTTCATTTGATCATCATGGCGATCGTGTTGGTCAGTGGTTTCCTGTATGATTGTTGGTAGCACGTTGTTATAGTCCGCCATGGTGTATGGCGCAGCGAATAAGGAGAGTTCTGTTGAGCAGTTCTGTTAAAGGTCTGTCCTCTAGACTATCGCAGAAGTCTTTTCAATTCATTTTTTGCAGCGATCGTAGTGATCATATGGAAACGAGCCGTCAAAGAAGCCTGAATGAAGTTTCTTGTACTCTAAAGGGGATCTTGGTTGAAAAGCTGTTTAAGTTTTAAAATATGCCTAATGGTTCTCTCTAATTGATCCTGGGGTTTTAAGTTGATTTTCATTTTGCATCACCATGATTACGTTATGGTGATGAATGACTTCATTATACGGTCAGAGATCTCAATAGGGAGTTTAACTACTGGGCGTTCAAAACTTTGTCCAAATTCTCTTCCCAGACACGTCGAAAACGCATCGAAGCAGCGCTGTTTTGTTCCCACTATCTACAACAGAATAGGCAGCGAGTAGTTTAGCCAATCAGATAACGCCTTTCGTGATAAAACGCTAGTAGATTTTTATTTACGGGAACAGAAGGGCGGTCATCTTTATTTTATATTATGTCCAGGTCAGCTGATAGTAATATATTGTCAATGAATTAACTTATTTTATATCGAGTAAGTGGACCTATTTGTAAAGAAAAATATCCAGTGTACTTTTAGGCAAGCAAAAGTGTTTCAGCATAATTGGATTAAAAGAAATACAAAATAACGGATGTAGTTTTGTTCTTGCCATCGATCTCGGCCTCCATTTGACCAATAGTGCGCTTTACAGTTGTCTTTTTATAGGCTCGAAATAGCGAAATAGCGGCTGTTAATCGAGCCTAGTCTTTTTACTGACCAATAAATTATAATTAAAGGAGCTACGTCACGATATTCTGAGTCGTTTTCTGTAATGTGCAAAATTAGCTTCAATGTGAGGGAAATCACAAAATATTAGTTTAG
>OMLO01003419.1_pt1 | contig 13094 bp, 12 predicted proteins | sample 1674811 | NCBI WGS metagenome assembly OMLO01 (sample SAMN06265003, study PRJEB25207) | coral metagenome | isolation source: Coral host | place: Mexico:La Bocana,Puerto Morelos, Mexico | collected 2008-11-13
TTTCGCGTGGGTAATTTGCTCGCGTGTATCTTTAAATCCATTCTCCGCGCGGTCAAAAAACCCTTTCGAGCCTCCTTAAAAGAATAGGCATTTGACTTAATTGGAATATGTTAATATTCTTTACTATTGGGTCACATAGTTAAAACAGGGAAATCTCTCAGGTCATGACTCGATTCTAGTGAGATCGCAGTGCTTATTGGTACTTTTAATACCCGTTTTGTTCGATTGGTTTGATTTTTCCGACTGGTTCGCTAATCGCCCTGGTAATCGAGCTCAACAGCAAGGGGTGGGCATTTTACTTTCGACTTTTCTTTCTCGCTGATTCTAGAGCTGTGTAGCAGGAGATTACATCACGGCTTTCAGAAGGGAAGTTGACTGATCAAAGCCTTTATTGATTTGAAAGGGTTGCTGCCTGTTGGTCGGATAAGAAGAGAACGATTTTGTCGGAAAATTGTCGGAAAAAGTTAATCAGAGATAAAATTCTCTAGAAGTGTTTGAACGGCGGGGAAAATTCCCTGAGAAAGCGACAACATCATCATGAAGGTACCATTATCAGTATATATTCAGATCAGTATATTGTATTTACAATGTTACCTTCTTTCTCTATTCCTAGTTTTCGTAAGTGATCTCTACTAGCATAACTATTTTTCATTAGTCTGTAAAAGGTCTCTATCACAAGCTAAATTCCGCTGTGTGAGTGGAAAATGTGGTACAAGATTAAAGTTCATATCTGTTCCGTCCGTTTTAGGAAAACACACTAATTAATGTTCCAGGCCGACAGAAGAAGGATGTACAAACCTAAAATGAACCTAGAAACTATGGCTTCCTGTCCTACAAGAGTCTACTGGTCTAAGACGAGCCGGTGTGATTGTAGGTGAAACAGATTTATTCTGCGTCCCGTTTTTCAAAATTCGATCGACCTTACTTCAGTATCAGAGATTAAATGACGTTCTAACTTTTCTTTACTAAAAGTTATGTTTCATTGCTAATATTCTAATGACAAAAAAGCCTAGAAAGCCGATATCAAAATTCAAGCTTTTCACTACTTATCTATTAATCGTACATTGGAAAAATTCTGAACAGGAGAGGCTGCTGACTGGAGAAGAGATTTCTCGCCTATTCCCTTCAACCAGAAAGAATAAAAAGATTTAAAACAAATTTGCAGTAACTAAAATCGAGTGTATTTTCTGCTCCTCGAACGTCCTATGGATCACACCATAGGATCACACTTTTGGTCTAAAAACCGCCGGAGACAGTGTAGTAATTTCTTTATTACAAATCTCTGCAGAAGGGCGTTGCTCTGGACTTGCAGCCCAGCATCGCTCCATTAACTGTTTCCAGCCGTGCGGAGGCTTGTTGCTACCTTCCACATCTTTCGGACGGTGGCCTTTATCCACCATTTCAGCAAAACGTTGAATCGGCCCCATGATTTCAGCGAACGCCTGTTGCCCGTACCACATCTCCCACATCATTATGCCAAAGCTGTATATATCTGCTTTGCTGTCATATACCTTGGAACGAAATACTTCCGGTGCGATGTACACAGGGGTCCCCGCCAAAGTACCCGTGATATCCTTTGCGTTTTTAGAAACGCCAACATCAGTGATCTTCACCAAGTTTCCCCTTGATAGCTAAAATGTAGAAAAGGGAACACGTATCGTTTCATTGTACTTAGTAAATTAATCAATTTTCTAAGAAATCCTGTAAATTATATTTTAATTTTATATACTTCACTGAGGGATACGATGAAAAGTATTTTGACCACTCCCCACTCATTGTTTTTGCGGCATCCAATATTCTGCTGAGACGAAGTGTCGAAGAGCACCTGTGTGTATACACCTCTGTTCTTAAAAAGGACAGAATTTAATGTATTACACGATTGTATATATAAATATGTTACCCAATTGTAGACCTCAGTGTCTGGAATAATGCCTTTTCGAACTCTAAAACAGATATTCTCATTTTTCTTATCAATTTAAAAATCCTCAGGCTGAAAAAACACAAATGGTGTTTCGTTTTCCTGAAGGCCATTAAGAAGTAAGGTTTTGAACAATAGTTAGGTCAGTATTTTTAATATTGGCATAACACACAAAGTTCAGCCCCATACCAAGATGTTATCCAACTTGAGGTCCCTGTGGATAACTCCCTGATTGTGTATAAACCCAAGGCCACTAGTGATCTCCTTAGCCCATCGACATACTTCTTTTAAGGCATTAGGATTCGTGGTCTTTGCTGGAGCTGCTTCTGGGTGATCGAAGATCTGACTCTTCAAGCTTCCTTTGCACTTTTCCATTACCAGGATCACTCTTGTGGCGCCCTCTTTCTTGAGAAGAGATGTGCCATAAAACGTTACAATGTGAGCATGCTCCAATTTTCTGACGAATAGAATAAAACAAAACACGCAATATAGACACAAGTACTCCAAAATTGGCTTTATAATAACGGTCATATTCCTTTCTATCTAATCCTATGTTTCTTGATACTTTGTCTACAACACACACTTGCGAAGAACGAAGTACTCTGAATCTCATAAAATGGCGTCTAAAATCGGGGTACAAAGAAAGAATAAAAAATGTGAAATAAGGAATCTGTCGCGTTTCAATTTGCCAATCTTGTTGCACATAGAGCTCCACTGGACCCTGTTTCACTAATTCAGGTGACTATAATGTTCCTGGGTTGCTAAAGGCGGCACCGGGCCTGCTAAAAACGCAGTTTAACATTTAGTCACGATGCACATTGCAACTAAGTGCCGAATATGCCGTCTGTAGATAAAAGCTATTGCGATAGCCATATTGGTAAGAACGTATTTGTAAATATATGTTGAAATAACATAAGGTTTGGGGAAGTAACTTAAAAAGCGAGCTTATTGGGATTTCAATGACACGGAATTGGCTGAAATCCCCGTTGTCCGCGAGAGGTGTGGTATCTAGTACCATTATTTAGGTGGAGACAGCTTGGCTCCGGACGTGAAATCTTGAGGTCGCGCGTTAGAGTCCCGCTCGCTCCAGCCGTCCCGCTCTAACAACTATTAATCTGGATTTGTTTTTCATATGACCACTTAAGTGATTAAAATTCTGTTTAAACCTAAATGTAGCGCGGCTACATAACATCAGACGGTTGCACGCGGGACAACGACTAAAAAGATTCCACAATAAAAGCTTGTTTTGGAATCCAACAAGAAATGACTCACAATTCATCGAGTAACAAGACTCATTCTCTCATTTCCGGTTTTCTTTAGATTTACTGAGTGCACAATTACAATTCATGTTAACGGGAAATGTTAAAAAATAAACATGGGTTGTGAAAATGATCTGGAAATGAGAATTCCAGAAGTCACTGAGAGGTAGAAAAGTCCTTCAATACAAATCTCAAAAAATCTGATTTAATTGTTGGGTTGGGTGGTCAAATGGTGAAAAACTTGCGTTGACTTGCGTGCAAATTTGATCTCGAACATAGTGAGCGCAAGTCATCGCAAGTCATCGCAAGTCATCGCAAGTGCACGCAACGCCTGGCCAAACGGAGTCGCAAGTAGATGCAAGTCGAGAACACGGGTCTACTTTCGACTCCGTCTCGGCAGGGTCAAAGAAATCGTAGCGCACGCTACTGAGTCTCGGAAAAACTGAAGTTAGCCACCATAAGATCCCAACTGGCGGGAGATAGACCAGTTGGAATATTACAAGAACGACCAAGGAGTAAGTACGCTTATTGACTGAGTTAGGTCGGGACGAAGGGGTAAATATTTGGCTCTCGCTGCGCTCGGTCCGTACGTCCTGGCCTCGAACCATATATTTTACCGCCCGGCCCTCCCACTTAGACAATAAGTACATAGTTTTTGATTGAGGGTTGCTCAAAAAACTATCGTACAACCTGTAATGAAATTTTCACAGTTGAATTGAAGGGATGAATCGCGTTTAGAGACAAACTTAAAAAAAAATATGTAAGATAGGTTTTGAGCTATTTTTGATCTCACATTTTCTTTGCCTGCGACCGTATTTCCGGGTGTCGCTTGCCCCGAAAAATAGCGTCTGCGAACTCGAGGCAACGACGTCAGCTCGTATAGGCCAATCACATTTCACCTTGCATACCTGAAGAGGTAACACCCAGAAATCGTGGGTGGAACTCTCACAAACGCGTGTTCAAAGTGGGGGGGAGGGGGGAGGGGAAGTGTTCAGGAACGTTTGCTAAGTTTTCGGGTTTAATTGGCTCAATAAGCATCAAGAGGAAGCCTTTGAATCGAAGAGCGATGTTTTTGTAAATATTTAACCAGGAGATGGAGTACTGGAAACGTTAAGGCCAACAATCAGCCAAAGAAACCTGGTGTTATAATTTCCTTCGAAAAGCATCTTGAAGCAAGCCATTTGGAGCTAGGAAACCACGAGTTGGAAATGTAGCTACTGGAGCAATAGGGCTAACAGCACCAAAAGTGAAACGGGAGGCAGAAAAGAGTTTGCAAAAGGAAAGGCACCAACTCCAGCCCTCGGAGCGGACGTGACACATCGCGATGGATTGTTGTTTACGTTTACTACCTCCGAACTTTAAGCTCTTTTTCGCCTCTGGCTTTTGTCCTGACTTTTTAGCGAGTCTTTTGACGCAAAACGGGCCATCATTTGTGAAATCTTGTTTGATTTCACTTTCAATTTCTTCTACTCTATCCAAAGCTCTCTTATAGCGAAGCAGACGACTATAACATCTAGTGCGGCAAATGGCGGCAAGATCGTTCCCGACGTAAACTTAACAAATTGACGTCAGTTTTGTATGCGTCTGTCCTCAGTTATTGGTGATAAATTGCATCATAACATTGTCAATGTGGCTGTGGAACCAAAAGAACAACAAACAAAAAGACCCGCTTTTGGAAGGCTTATTTGCATAAAGCAGCGTGTGCAAGTCAGAGTTTTCAAATTTTATCCGTCTGTCGACCGACTTCAGTTGCACGCAGAATTAATGAGCGAACTGCCACTTCACTTTTTTCCAAACACCTTTATCTTTCTTCACTGGAAACTTCTGCCTTGCAAAGAAAACAAACCTCGAAAGTTAAAATCTTCTTCGGTGTTTCGATGGCGCTCATTGCAATTCTAAGATTCTAAAATTATCGCTGGTTCTCGCGGCGTCGCGCGTGTACGCGAGTGTTATATTCTATCGGTGAATTTTATTGGTCAGCAACAAAACAAAAGTTTTGACGTCACGGAAATCATTCTCGTGCTCCAGTTCGCAGAGTCGGAGACAAGCGGCGGAGACAAGCGACAGACGGAAATACGTCTGCGTTCGCAGGCTAACATTTTGCAAAAAAAAGTTTGCAAAAAAGTCTGTCCTACAGATTTTTATTTTATTTGGCACGAATATTAAATCTGAGCCAGTTTCTAATTTCTGAAATTTTGAGGTAGGGTCATACGGGTAGATTTTGAGAAAAACGTCATTTCAGCTACTGGTGCCCAATCTCTCCTTTGGTACTCGGTCGTTCATTTATACTATTTGTTGACTTTTAAATTAGCTTACACTGTAGAAGTTTCAAATAAAATGGCAAAAGACTAAAACAAAGGAAAAGGAAAAAACATCTTGAAACATTTTTCAAAAGAGCTAGAAGTTAGATTGTTTAATTCATCAAAACTGTAGTAAGCCACCATAAAGCTCACAATGCTTAGTTGAAAATTGTTTTCTTTTAGTGTAAGTGATCACACTGTGGACTAGCTGGGTGTAGATACGAGCGTCGATCTATATAATCATTCTACAGTCTGGTTGATTTCTGAGCAGCGGTCCAGATTGGATTCTTAAGAACTTAAATAAAAATGTTTAAAAACTGAGGAGTAGTTTGCGCAGACTATAGGGGTGCGTTCCTTTGTGATGATCCGGATCAAGATCAGCGATTTAAAATCAATCATGGTAAAATCATGGTGCATCAAGGAGACCAATAAATCCTTATCCAGGGTGGATTAAGTGGTACCTTCGATGCATTATGATTGATCCGGACGGACTCCGAGATACTTAATATACACAATTTACGGAATACTAAGTCCAATATTTTCCTAAATCCGGTTTTAAAGTACTATGGAGTCAGATGGTTTTTTCCAGTTCCAGTTCCAATGGACGTGTGAGCACCACTCCAATAGCAGATTTATGTTGCGTTGCCGACAATTCGATATTCTTCCTTCAACATGCACGAATGGATAGTTTAAACTAACGAAACTCAGGAGCTTCCAGGGAAATCTAGCTAAAATCACGTACCTCAAAAGTTGTACCTCCGCCATGATGAGGCTTGCATTTTTGAAATCAAGCACGTCGCTGCAAACCTTTAATGCTACAGTTTGCTGCTTTCCCTGCCTTCTCATCTTCCCTTGATACACAGTGGCAAATGCACCACCTCCAAGACGGGAGGCCATGTCTTCTTTCCAGTCTAACTTCTCGCTGCTGATATTAATGGCACGGATTTCTTTTAACGCAAATACCGCCAGATGGCCCCTGATATCAGAAGCTTCATCCATGATTGGTTGGTACAATTCTTTTATCTCTTCCTTTGAACGACTTTCATGAAGGAGTTGTCTAAATATCATCTTGTCAGCCTCGATGAGTTCGGGAATATGGGCTTCGATCTGCTTTAGACACACCTTAGCCTCTTTCAGCTGCTCTTTCACAAACACCTTGAGCACTCTTTCGTCTGCTGTAACATTATCGAGATGTTCTTCAGCTGTCTCAGCCATAAAAGCACATTTGTCCCGTTCGTATTTCTTGATTCTACTTCTATCTTCTATCTTGCTTTTAATTGACAGTATTCCCACCACAGGGGCTCCAATTACCAGTGCAACTAGGGTAAGTGGAACCCATAATGGGCTAGTGACGCCGATGACAACCTTTTCTGTAAAAGTGAAGCCTTCATCAGCTGGAATACTTTCTGGAACATGAGCATCATCATCTATGACAGCACCTTCGAGATTTCGCAGCTGCCCTTCAACAAAATTGTACTGTTGTTGAAAGTGTCGTAAAAGAGACTGGCGAGCATCTGAAAACACTTGTTCATCTTCTTCCCAGTGCTCGATGATTTCCCGCAGCCGATTGGTCAACGCCTTCGTGATGTTGCTTTTAGTCACTTCCCAAGAGCTCCCTGTCTTTGGAACTTCGTCTAAGGTCCACGTGGTGAAGCGATTTCTTACATCGTCTGACTGTAGATACCCACGGAGCTTCTGGACAGCATCTCTGACACGAGTCTTCAAGTAGTCATGAAGCTCTTCCACCACTTCGGCTTGTTTCTCTTCAATCCGCTTCAAACGAAAGACAATCAAAGCCAATATGGGTGCAACTTTGTTCTGGACTCTAGAGGCGTTCATCACGAAAGCTTTAGCTTGAAAGACTATCCGTGAGAGAGAGTAATCCAGCCATCTACAATACAAGAATAATTGACAGTATGTTACTTAAATGAACAGTTTTTACAAATCGAACATACAAATGTATGCAAGCTAAAGTTTAAGAATAGTGTTTTAGCTGCAACCCTGACTACCCTTCTGTCGACCAGTAAAACCTTAAAGTTTTGAACGTGGAACATCAGAACAATGCTTGAAGAGATCAATGCTCCTCACACGGAGAGTGTGGCTCTAATGCTGAAAAAAGAGACCCAAAACGCGCTGATTGGCTGGGAAGCCAGAGGACAAAGCTTCATTACAGCATCGTTTAGAATGGTGAGGATAAATTTGCTATGCCCCAACAAATGACAAGGGTGAGGAGGTGACGGATGAGTTCTACAGCCAGCTTCAAGGTACCCTCAGCAAGCTAAGCGACCAAGATCTCAACTTTCTGATGTATGACTTCAGTGCCAAGATTAGATCGGATAACACAGGGTACGATGAAGTAATGGGAAGTCATGGGCTTGGTGAGATGAACGAAAAAGGAGAGCATACAGATGCATGTGCTTTAAACACCATGGTGATTGGAGGCTGTAGGTTACCCACAACAGGATACACAAGGCGACATACGTGTCCCAAGACCTTATGACAGAGAACAAGATTGACCACATCTGCATTGCAAGAAAGTTCAGAAGATCATTACAACACGTCCGGATAACGTAAAATTCCTGAGGGATGTCAATATAGCAGACAGAATCAGATTGGCGCTGTCCAACAGCCTTACAAGAGTTGCAGGATGAAAATGAGGGGTCTGATATTAATTCTCATTAGAAGGATATAAAGGAGGAAGTTAACTTTGTTTGCGAACAAGTGTTTGGTCAACGAAGTGCTGGTAGGAAGGAATGCATTTTGTTAGAGGCAAATCGGAAGATACAGGAAAAGAAAGTTTAAAAAGTGGCAACTGTCAAGGTCCGAGGGCAAGTGAGAAGGAGGCACAGAAACAACATAAAAAAACTGAAACGCATTAGAACAGATAAGAGGAACATTGTGGATAGAATGGCCCAGGAAGCAGAGGAGGCGGAGGCAAGTGTGAACATTATGTTTGTTATGACATAACAAGAAACTTACAGGAAGGTTTGGATGAACCGAACGTCCGATCAAAGATAAGAAAGGAAGTGTCTTAATTTGTGCAGATAACCAACTAAGGAGATGGGCAGAACACTTTGAAGAGCTTCTTAACAGACCAGCTTTTAGAAAAGACACCATGGTGACCGGACATCCCCGTAGCAGATGAAGACCAGCCAGTTGATTGCGGCAAGCCCACCAAGTAAGAAATCAGGAAGGCCATCAAACAGCTGATGAATGGCAAGGCAGCGGGCGTAAATGATATTCTAGCGGAAGCACTCAAGGTAGCTCCAGAGATGCTGGCTGAGATGCATAATGGATTGTTAGAGAAAATCTGGAAGAGGAAGAGATCCCTTCACAACTGAAAATAGGAAGACCACGAAGCACCTGGCGACGGGAGTTAGAAATGGACGTCAAAAGGACTGGTCACTTGTGGAAACAACTTGGAAGGATACTGAGCTCAGGACCGAGGAGTATGGCGAAATATTGTTGCTGACCTATGCACTAGGAGGAGCAATGGGCCAAAGTAAGTAAGTATCATGTGTTTGAAGGAGTAATCGAGCTTGCTGTCGGAACGACTGAATCAGTTTCCAACAAGGGCACTAAGATGGACCACCCACGAACTAGGTTTGCGCCGAATTCCTTTTTGAAACATCTCACATGTTTCCTTTTAACCACATTTTAAGTTCTGTCCAGCCAATCAGTTTGGTCAAATGCTTTTAAGCCTGGGTAAATCTGTATATTATATTCTAGTAATTTATTATATTGGTTTCTAAAATTGACAAGTAAACAATACATGCTAAAATACTTACTTCCAGTGCATTTCCAGCCGTACTTCGATGCTTCTCAAAACCATCGACTTCATGGCACTCATTAGGGAAAAAAATTCTTCAGTAATAATTCCGTGGTTCTGAGCGATACTGGCGTTATGCGTTGACATAAAGACTATCTGTGACTCAGGATCAAGACCAGGCCAACACTTTTTCAGCTTCTTGATCACGTGATTCTGGACCTCTTTTACTTCCTGCTCCGGAACTTGGTCCCATTTGTTGCACACGAACAACGCACACTGGGATGAGACCGATTCTTTTTGTCCTTCGAGAGTCACCTTTCTTACTTCATCCAGCAGCTTTTCAAGCTACAAATCAAAAGTAGTATGACTTGACATGGCTGAACATTTTGTAGGCATCATTTCTGTAGGTATCTAAAACATGCACACAACTGTAATGGACGTGTGATTTGTCACAGAGTACTGTGCTTGTGTTGCAGCCTTAGGTCTATAAATATTATTAAAAGTGACTTTAAATTTATCTAAGGCACCGCTAAGAAGACGGTTGAAACGTTGGTTTCTGAAGCTTTTGGCTTCGATAGTGTTTGACATCCGGGGTTTCCCTAGTTCTACAGCCCTGAAGGGTCTTGCAGTGGAACCCATACCTGAAGCACTAGCTCTGAAGCCCTACGATACGTGTGTGCCGATTTGAGAAAGACAGCTGATTACTACAAATACTCAGTAACACAGTTAATTTGATTAATTGTTACTACTCACTCTGTCTTTCTGAACTCCTCCAGCGTTTGCACTGTTTATGACATAAATAAAGGCAAAGGCTTGAGGTAAATACTGCGTGACTATCTCGTCCATGATTTCGGATTCACCAATACCAGGACTATCAATTATAACCACGCCTTTCTGAAAGATTGGAAATAAAAACATAGGCTGACATTTTTGCGCTGATTATTTTCACGAAGAACGATGGTTTACGAAATGATCAACAAAATGGGTAGGTTATGAAAAACTTATAGTTATTTCAATGTACCATGAATATTTATTATTCACGATTCATTTGGAAAATATTACATTTTCAATTGAGCTGTGAATTTGATGACGTGACTCAGCTGCTGATAAGATGTAAGGAGCACAAGGGATCCATCAAATACGTTTGCTTTGTAGCATTCTATGTTTTACTTTCATAACTATAACTATAAGAACATACATAACTAAGAAAAGATCCATGAACTGTCACATAGCTGATAAATACCTTCAAAAGTTGGTGAGGCCAGAAGAGTTCCACTTTTTTGTAAATTGAACCTTTTTCTCGATCACTCTTTACGTGAACAAAAGGAGAGATCTGCTGAAGATAACTTTGTTCAGAGGTTGCAGCCTTTAGTTGAACCTCCCTAACTGGAAGCCCTGTTTCTGGATCCTTGTCCTTAAAGTGGGCCACAATTCTGGGTTGATCTCCATATCTCATTTCGCATATGGTGGACGTTGTGCTGAGCACGGAGTGTGGAAGAAGTATCTCTCCAAGAATAAGGTTAACCAAGCTGCTTTTTCCAGAGCCTGTCTCACCTTTAAATGTATTAACCGCCAATTATTAGATGGACTACATAATCCTAAATTAGTTGTTCGCATAAAGTTTGTGATCCATATATATCAGGGATATATTACGAGAAATCACGATGGAATTGCTGCAAATTCACGAGATGCGTGTGGCGTTGCCTGTTTTTTACTGCTTTAAGTTAAGTTTTGGACTTCCCACGTTTTTATCAGGAAACTAGCTCTTCACAACACTGGAACCATTTGCAAGTTGCTGCATATACGTTTAGAAATATTTCTACGCATAAGTGTACTGACAAGAACAAAGTTTTGAGTAAGCTTCCATTGATTCGTTGTCATGAAATTCTTGTTGAGTCATTGCCAATTTTGAATTCTTTCTGTGAGAAATTGGAAATAAAATAATTTTTAAACTATAAGGTAAACTCTGTATTTGAGTGAAGGGGCCCACCAGAGCTTATCCCGGTTTCTGTAGCATAAACAGAGTAGGAATATTTCTACTACTCCCTGGATGGGATGTTAGCCATCGCGGGGCCTGACCCCAAACTTTAAATTCGGCGGTACCCGTTTGTAAAGTGTCTTGCACAAGAACACAGCACAATGTCCCCGGCCAGTGCTCCATCCAGGACCGCTATATCCAGCGTCGAGCACACTAGCCATATAAGGCCACCGCAACTACAACATTGCATATTTTAAACTATAGCTTTGTGACACTAACCTGCAACTAGAAGGTAATATTCTTTCTTTTTCAGTTGTGCTTGGTGATGTTCTATCTTTTCTTTAATGTTGCCCAAGCTCCTCTGTAGCAAAGCGAGAAGTTTGTCATCCATTAGTTGCACGCAGTCCATGGTATCGGAACAAAGCTTCAGTAAAGTTTGTCTTTTCAAGACGTCTCCATCTCTTGCTTCTGTTAAAACTGAAAAGGCCTAAAACCAGAAATCAAACGTGATTCATTGCTCGAATCAATGCTATCGGTTTTTATTTGTTTCTTTTAGTCTGTCGCACGCGATTGGATGTTAGTAATTTATGCTATTGTCTCGTCACTCAGTGTCTCAAGATTGCAAAATGTCTATGTCCTTAAAAAACAAATTAACATCATCAGCAAATAAGTGGAAATCAAAGAGACTTAAGCATTTATGAAATTCAAGAGCATATAAAAATAAAAGAAATAAAATAAAATTGGAACATGTACTGATCTTTGAGGAATCCCACAAGGAACAGTAACAAGATCAGATGTTACACCATTTACTATAACTGATTTGCTTACGATATTGGGGATAAGAAGTGAACCAGTCTTTGCTTATGTCTCTTTTTTCATGGTATTCAAGTTTATCAATTAAAATACATAATCTACTGTATCAAATGCCTTACTGAAATATAAAAGTAATCCACAAGAGAGTTCCCTCTCTTCACTTGCCTTTTGTACTTTATCAATTACGCTAAGAATAGTATAGTCAGTTGAGTATTTAAAACGGAAACCAAATTGTCCCTTAAAAAATACAAACACATTTTGTTTTTCTAGAAATTTTAATAGCCTATTAGATGTAAGTTAAATGGATATAGAAAGTAGAGATATAGGGCGATAATTACTGACATTAGTTTGTGAATCTCTTTTATAAACAGGAACTACATTTTTAACACTTTAAACAATCCTCATATCCAACTCTTTATGAATTAAAGCTAGGTACATTGCAATGCTTGAATATTTCACTTTAGATTTAATTGGAAGGAGTTACGGATCTAGTGCATTCTCGTCCTCACAAAGACCCGCAGTAAAGGTTTATTTTGGGCAGGCTTGGGTTAAAAGGGCGAAAGAATACAGAAAATACCAAGGGCCACGGAGTCCGAGACTGTCACAACGTAACTTCGATCGTCTATATTTTCAAACTTAGGGAAAGGGCCTAACAAACAAACCAATTATTCACCACCAAAAAAAAATTGGTCTGGAATACAGGCTATATGCTTACCCCTTACTAATAATGGGATAAAAATTTTACTTTCAAATGTCCCAATTGTCTCGATCTCTTCAGTAATCCTACCTATCTACCTTGCTCAGGCTGCATATGAAATGACACCGTTTAGTTCCAAAAGTAAATATGGTTCACATTCTCTGAAATATGCAGAACTTGGTCATTTCACGTAATAACTTTGCAGAGGACCACTACGAAATGGACACAGATCTACAATACATGTTCCTAGCCATTGTTTTGCTCATTTAACGTTTCGTTGGCGTCGCTGTCACGGCTTGCTAAGCTTGCAATCTTGTAATTAACATTTATGTGGACGACAACTCAGTATTGTTAATATGA
>OMLO01003420.1_pt1 | contig 13090 bp, 7 predicted proteins | sample 1674811 | NCBI WGS metagenome assembly OMLO01 (sample SAMN06265003, study PRJEB25207) | coral metagenome | isolation source: Coral host | place: Mexico:La Bocana,Puerto Morelos, Mexico | collected 2008-11-13
CAGCGAAGTTCAAATGTACGCGCGAGCCACTATTGGCTAATTAAAAATCACGTGAGTTAAGCGCGCGAAAAGCGCGCAGGCAAAAAACTCTTACTAAGACGAGAGTTAGTAAAGTTCAAAGGTTCGTAAAGTTCGAAACAGTAAAGTTCAAAACATTGTGGCCTCATTTCATGTTTTTGGAGCTGCAAATCACTAACATATTGAAATCAAGTTGGTGAGGACTGAAAAAGAGTGAGTTGCCATGGGAACCTAATTTTTATAACCTTGGGTGTGTTTCCTGTAGAACTATTAGCCTTCCAAGTTTCAATGGTCTGTGATGCTAATTGGCAAATTGATATACCTCATATATGAGTGTATGACATATTCAGTCATCTTATTTGCATATTTTAAACTTTTTAAAAACACAAATATCTCCAGAACTAATGCAGATATTTGTAACAGTAAATGGCATTCATATTCTTTCATGGGATCCTATGTGAAGCACCTAAAAAATCAAGTGGTAAAAATTTTATCATAGTACCACTTAAATAATTAGACTTCAGTTAATTGCAGATTTTAATACTTAAAGGACTCTTCTACTTTTAGTGAGAATTTTGGACAAGAAGCTATTGATGTTGAAGAAGGCAAAAAAGAGAACAGATCCCTTGCCACATTTAATTTCAAGTTGAAAGACTTTATCAGGCGTTATAAGAATGAGGATATTTACATGGTAGAATCTCTTCCAGTAAAAATGAGAGGTACTAACAGTTTATTAATGTTCTTAATTAATCAAATGGCTCCTATAGGTTGTTGAGTTCACAATGCATAAAACATTACAATAATCTTATACTTTTTTTCCCCCATTAAGTAATCACATTTATCACTTGACCCATGTGGAGACAGATGATCTTCTTAAAAAACAATAAAATTGAAAGAAATAACTAGATAGGACTAGCACCTCTAACACTAAATACTAGTTAAATTCTATACACTTCTTACTGTAGTTCAAGCACCATACTGTAAGTTAGGACCAAGTTTTTCCCCTTCGATTTGTAGCCCAAGTGAAAAGCACACAGGCCATAAATCAAAGGGGAAAAACAAGGATCTGTAACTTACACTACAGCTCGTGAAAACAATGTTAGTAAGATACATGTTATATCTGTACTGTGCATCTAATGGGTTTGGGAATGATTTTTATTCACCCAGAACGGCTTCAATTTTCTGACACACCTCTAAAGCAAAACAAGTCAATTTGAAATCAATGTTAAAGGACTAGTTGTTTGCAGGTTTTAGTACACAATTTCAGAAGCAAAAGGAAGTTTTAAAATTTTGCTTAAGTTAAGAAATATACTTGGCGATAAATCATAAAACATTTTGGCAACAAAAACAGCTTTAAATTTCAGTGGGCCGTACATTAGAATACAATGCACTAAATTGACTAATCACAGTGTCCATACTAACTGAGAGATATAATTATAATGCTCAGTATATTACGCATGATAAAGTCAGGCACTCAGTGCTTGAGTTATCTGTTCCTACATTTAGTCTGGATTTAAACAGAGGAGCATGATTTTGCTTAGTAATGAATCAAAGGAAAATTGAGTACATGTTTCTTTTTTTACACTCTTACTGCATTGTGGAGTCCAGAAAATGTCCATCCTTCCCCCACCCTACAGAAGGGATTAGAATTTCCTGGAGGGTGAGAGTTCTGGAAGACTAAAACATTTAAAAAATTGTATGAAGCTTAACTGGAATTTCCAGAGGGGCAGGTAGATTTTAGAACAACACCTTCCATGGGGAAGGTATGGATATTTCCTGGAACTACACATTCTATATCCTAAAATTAAAAGCCCTTCCAAATTCAGCTATCAGTGTGGCCAAGTGGTTTAGGGCGCTGGTGTTGTACTTTGGAGGTCCCGGGCTCAAGGCCTGCACCCTAACACTAGCGGGATTTGTTTCCCGGTAGTCTCGAGTTCAAATCCTTGGTCACGCTTTGTAAATAGCCAACTGGTCTGCCTCCTGCCAGTTGGTAATTTTAACTATGTTAAGTTTATTTGTAATATTTGTTTCCTTTGTTTCAGTGGCATGCCTGTAAACTAGCTAAGCTTAGTGGTTGTATAGCTAAGTGCATGACCACTATAAATATGATTTACATTCTACATTACATTACATATACATTTAATAACAATGATCATCCCCTGGCAAAAACATAAATTATCTGTATTGTGCCAGGCAAGAGACATAACAAACTTTCTTTACCACATTAGATATCTTTTTGTGTGAGATCCCTTCTGTTCACAAAACAAGTGTTCTTATAACCATCCAAAAGTACCCTACTCAAAAGTAGAGGCCATGGTATGCTAAAATCCAAAATGAATGAATGCTGTTACGTTTGGAATTCTATGGTAAAGTAAAATGTGATCTTTCCAGCAGCAAACATTTCTATTCAAAAGCATATAAAATATTACAAAATTCAGCTAGGGCTGTTTTCCATTTGGAAAACTTTTCTACAAAATTTAATTTTTGGTTGGAATTTAAAAGAGAGATGACTTTTTAGTTCAGTCCACCGTCAAATTTCAGGAAGAAATGAAGCTTCTGAAAAGGTATTCCTTTTTTCCCATAAATTGTGCTTCTTTGATTTGTGATTCATGTTCTGTTATAATACCTTTTATATCTTTTGCACAAGTTTCAAGCATTTTGACTTTTACGGCCTCACCAACCCCTCACTGCATCAGAGAAACTTCAACTGAAATTTTCAGGAATTTTGTACAAAATTAAGTTGCATTTTCTGAGGTAGAAAACATTTATTTAAAACTTGTTCGCTATTTGATGATGAAAGATTGGAGATTGCAACCTGATATTGTTGAAAATTCACTTGAAACAATTAATTTACAAATTTAGCTAACGATTTTGCAAACAATGTATATTTCAGAGGAATATGCACTATTAAAGAGCATTGGTTGTGGGGGATTCACCAATGTGCTCCAAGATGCTGTAGTTTGGTTCAGTAGTGGAGGAACTAAGTCAGTTCTTCACTATGATGCTGTAGATAACATCAACTGCTTGTTTGATGGAACAAAAGAGTTGCTTATGATTAACAAGGTAAGTTTACTGTACAGTTCATTTGATGAAAGCCTGAACAACAGTCATGAGGCCTTTCAAGGTGTAAAGCAACAAGTGACTTGACCCTGAAACCCAGCAACACGAGAATTTCTAATCAGCGACAAGTGAATCAAATACGCCACTAAAAATCGTGTTCAGTGCCTAAAATAGAACTGCGATCACGTGATAATCAGACATGGATGAATAGTACAAATGATTATGAGTGACGGGAAACAGAGATGATGAACATAAACATTGAAAAACTAACCATTAAATGACAATGCATTATTTCAGAGGGTTAGTATGCCACAGGAAAAAGCTCCTGTTAGCGACAGCGACAGATGACTTCATGCAAATAAAAACACAACAGCGAGATTTGCTTCCGCTGGTCAGGTGACATCGGCACGTAAAAGGATGCGACACGTAGCATGGCTACCTCCTTGAAGGCCTCAAGTCATAGTATTTATTATAATTTTGCAAGATTATTTTAGTGGAAAAGAAATCCTTAGTTCCTTTTTTTTGGACTTAATCTTAAAATGAGAGGTCTTTATCTTAAAATCTTGTTTTTTCTTTCACTTTTAAGTGGTTCAGAGGCTTCAAAAAAATTTGTTTGGTTGGCAACTAACTGATGCGGCTAATAAACCATCTGATTCCCCTCAGACCCTCAAATTACAATATTAGCCTTTTTGTGATGTTATGGCTAATGGAGGTTCAGTGTTGTTACTGTTGTATTGATTTCAGTCTCATCTTCTGCAAGCACATATTGACAAGATAAATGGAGCATTCTCCAGTGTTGACGTGGATAAGGTTGATATGTACAAGTTTCCAGGGTTACAGACTATTCCTTATTACAAGGTGCTGATGGAACCAGGCGACTGTTTGTTCATTCCTTCACGGTAAGTTATCCTTCGATCATTTTATAAACTATTTTTACCAGTAGTAGTTATAATTATTTGTGGACCAAATATTAGAAAGCGTATTGTCTGTCCTGTCTACACCATGTTAATTTGTCTCTAAAACAAGTGTATATAGACACCTTGCTCAAGTGGGCCTAAGTAGACCAAGTTACAGTTAAGAGGTCAGTGAACATTCATAAAGAAAAAACACAACACCATCTCATATTTGTTCCTATTTATTTTACCTTTTGGTATACATGTACTGTCTTACGTTATTTTTCCCCAATCTCAAAACCTGGAAATGTCCAATGTATATATAAATTTAGATACAAATAACTACTGTGTTTGCAGTTCTTTTCTTTACCTCTGTGATAGATACCTTTCTAAGGAGGATCATCACTATATCACATGACTATTTATCCAAAGCAGGTTTTATTTAAGTCTCTAGGGACATCATTGTTTCTTGGAGGTATTTATTTGTAAATATGAATTAATGTGGGTTGCCAAAAATACCATGGTTTTTAGGTGGGTTCACCAAGTACGTTCTTATGGACAGCGCAACCTGGCAGTGAATATTTGGTGGGCACATTTAGTGAAGTTTGACACATCAGACTGTGAACATAGCCCTTACAAAGACAAAGACTTAATTCCACTAAGTCAGTTTGACTTCCGTCCACAAGAAGCAATAAGGTAGGTATGAAGTTTGTTAAATACCGGTATTTTGACATTTATTTATCTCCATTACAAACAGTCACACTCCAGACAATTTTTGCTCTCCTAATCACAATAATTAAGTAACAAATTTCACCAGCACAGTTAACAAAAATTATCTGATACGTGGTGATATCTGATAAGATGGTGCATTTTAAGCTCAGAAATGAAACTCATTTGAACTCAGTTAAATAACCCAGCTCTCCTGATGAGTTCTTGTAGCTCAGTGGATAGAGTGCCTGACTGGTATTCAGGACGTCATGGATTTGATTCCTGTTGTGGACTTTTCTTTCTCTCATGCTAATTGTCAAATTGATCAGTTCACCTTTCACAAGATCATCTGATTCTGCACTGTACATGTACTCTACCACTACCAGGGTTTATGAAATGTAGGTAGTGGGTCGTATGACTTTTGTGGAGGGGTGGGTGATTTGGTACAGGTCACGTGGCTGTACATTTCAGTTATGTCACCGAAATGAATTGCCCATGAAAGCTTTACTTGAGCTAGGCAACTTTATGAACACACCATGAAATTAACAGATGAGGCTAATTAATTTATAGTGGGCAATCAATCAATTCTTGCAAATTTGATATGAACTGATGTACGTTGTTAAAATGTTCTCTTTATATATCTGACATTTTTATCAGGCAAGGGACTCTGCTAGCCATAGGTGAAACACCAGTAAATTTAGAGCAATGGATAGAATTAAGCCAGGTAAGATAAAAATTAACTGATATTTTTATGCAAATGGCCATTATAGCCTGACGTAATTAACATAGCTCCAAATGTGTTTGTTGCCATTTCTTCTGACTCCTTTAATAAAATATTTAATACTTTAATAAAATACTCCTAATAATAAAATACTCCTAAGACAGTAAAAACTAAACTAGGAGGACTAAACATCAATAAAATATAATCCTCTCTTGTAACAACGTGTGGCTTCATGGTTCAGTTGACAGGGTGATCACACTGGCGTCCAGAGACCATGGTTTCAAATGCCATTGATTATAACCGACTTGATTACAATGATTTTCAAACAGTGATAAGTGAGTAAAGATGACCATCTTCATTCACTTATCACTGCTCACAATAACTTCGACCTAGCAGAATGCAGGATGCCTGTCACATACGAACTCAGTTAAATGACCTTGCTCTCCATGAGTTCTCGTAGCTCAGTGGATAGAGCGCCCGTCATGGGTTGGATTCCTGTCAGGGACGTAGATTTTTTCTTTGTCCCACGCTCGTGTCATGTTGGTCAATTCGCCTTTCACAATGATTTTCAAATTGCTAATTTTATGTTGTTGTTCATTGTTTTGAGAGCTGATCATGACGAATTCGTGCATTGTTGTTGATACTGTTGTTGTTTTTTTAGGCTGAAAGAGCCGGTCATGAGGAGGGACTCTCACTGATTCCAAGGGATGTAATAGAACAGGTAATGAATTCTGGTCAACTGTAATCTTGCTAAACATCTGCAGTTATGCAGTTTCTTAACAAGGAAACATTTCTGTAGAAGTGGTTATGTTTGGAAAAAATTTCCATTCAAAATCTTATAGCAAATGATTTATGACTATAGAGATAATCCCTTAGTCCCTTCTTCTGTAGGATGTCGTTTTTGAGGGCGCGCATTTTTTTTTGTGGGAGGCTATCCGAACTCGGCTAGCGCAGCTCGACCTTGTGGGCAAGTCTAAAGGTTTCTGCTGACTGATTTTGTCAAGTGGACAAAAACAAAAACATGCAAGGAAAACCGTTACAGCCATGGTAGCTTTTTTGCTGTTTTGCTGCTCCAAAACAAGCTGAACATATGAGACAGTTACGTCTTCACTGAAGATTTTAGAAACGACAGCTTCTGGAGGTAGATTATTTAGCTTCGGTTCGCTCTAACTTTTGCTTTTTGTTGTTGTTCATTTTTTGTTCTGCGGTTTCTTTTTCTGGAAGAATTTTCAGGAAATCGACAGCAACAAAGATGGTTACGTGTCTCCAGAGGAAATTTGGGACATCAAATATGATGACCTTGAACGACTGCTCAGCTACGCAGAGGAAGACGAAGAACCAGAAGGAGAAGAAGAGAACTTGAATGGAACAGAGGAACAAGATGCAGAGCCTGAAGAAACAACACAACACACTGCTGAGGGAAAACCTGATAACACAGATCACGACCATACCGAACTCTGATAACCTCTTACTTAGTTACGAATTCAGGACGAAGGAGCTGTGTTACAATAGTTGAAGTCATTTTTTTGGTGTGTGAAAGCACGTTCTTATTTAAATAAGCCTTAAAAATGTCGTAGGTGGCTAAGCTACAAAAGAAAATTCAAATAATTGAGACTACAACGAAAATAAACAAGTACGGTTTCGACGGAGTAAGATAAAGTTAAAAAACTTGGCCAATTGTTTGAAGATGATCCCCTGTGACGACGTTCGTTTCAACAGGAAAGCTTTGCAATACAGCCAGGTTTTCTAGCGACGTCCTTCATAAGGTAAATATCTTATTGTTAAGTTGGTCGACAATCCATAAAGGCTCTCACTAAATACGACAAATTGTATCAATAAGCGTTTGACGAGATTCACTTAAGACGTCTACATTATAGAGTTTTCTTCTCTTCCTAGCCCAACCCGTGCCCCAAGCAGGCTTTTAATTTAAATCATGGCTTAAACAGAAAAAAAGAAGTGTATTTAATGAAAAGAGATATTTTAATAGTTACGGAAGGCCAAGAGTTATACTAGTTCATATAGTTCATATATAAAACTTTAAGTTGTAAAGTGTTACGTTGTAATAAAGAACATTTAAAAGTTATGTTCACAGTTGTCAATTTTCTTTTTTATTTTTAAAAGCCGAAAAAAAGAGTCAGGGTCTACACAAACCTGGACATTCGGCTGATTTCTGATGTAATTGAGTCCTATATTTCGAAAATGATTCACACCTTTTATTCTAACATCACAAGCTGTGTTATGAATAACGGTCACGCGTCAGACTTGTTTCATCGCCGTAGAGGCGTTCGACAGGGTTGCCCCTTGTCGGGGCTTCTTTTTGTGTTGGCAATAGAGGTACTTGCCCAAGCGATCAGACAAAATGAAAACATCCGTGGCTTAAAAATTAACGGGATTGAATTAAAAGTAAGTATGTACGCAGACGACCTAACAGCGTTTATAAAAGATGAGTGCTCTGCTAACCATTTATTCAAGCTCATAAATGATTTTGGAACCTGTTCAAGTTTGAAAATAAATATCTCTAAAACGGAAGGAATGTAGCTTGGAAGTCTAAAACGCTACTTAGGTAAACATGCTCCATTTCAAATTACCTGGCCAGAAGAATATGTATTTGCGCTAGGAATCGCCTTCGCCTATGACTCCACCATTAGCCATAGAATTAATTTTGAAGAAAAGCTTGTGACACTGAAGAAACTCTTAAACCAATGGATGTCCAGAATTTAACTCTTATAGGAAGGATTTGTATTGTTAAGACGCTCGCCATTGCTAAGTTAGTTTACAATACACCGTTCTTACAGTGCTGCGAACTTCGCTGAAAAATCTGCTTCAAATTTATTTGGAGTATTAAGCCAGACAAGATAAAACGTCACACAATCATAGGTCCTGTGGATAAGGGTGGTCTTAATATGGTTGACTTCAATATGGTGGTTAAGTCCCTTAAAGCAGCGTGGGTTTAACGATTATGTGAAGGAGATGGTAGCAAATGGTGCTCTCTCTCTTCTCCTCGGTTACATCCCAGTATGGAGGACGAGCTATTTTCGATTGTAATCTCCCGGTCAAAGCTATCTATGAATTATCCTTCAAGATCACAATGGATACATGACATTCTACCCACTAACAACAAACTTTACAAAACGAAGTTGAAAGCATCTCCGAGCTGTGATCGTTGTAGCCAACCCTACGAAAATTTACTACACCTTTTATATGAATGCCCCAGAACTCAAACGTTCTGGCAAATGGTAATCGCCTGGTGGAACGAAAAGCGATCGGAAACTGTCGCTTAAAATGCCACAGATATTTTATATGGGTATAAACCAGAATCAAATCTCTTTCAAGCCCTATGTAACTCAAACCCCGTTTATGTAACTGCTCCAGCGCCTCTATTCATAATTTATTTGTTACGTTTCTTGCCTGTAAAGTAATATTCTTTTGTGTCTCGGATGTTCATATTGCAACGTTTTTGCTTGGAAATCTTAGATTCGTTTGTCTCTTAGTCTTTTAACTGTAACGTTTTTTCGTGTGCATGCGGTAGTTAGTTCTCCGCTGAACTCAGGAAGCTGGCTACAGTGGAAACTCGATATAACTAAGGACCAAGGGAATGGCAAAATATATTCGTTATAACGAGGTTTCGTTGTATCGAGGTTCTTTTACTTGGGCCAGGAAAATCGTTCGTTATACCGAGATAGTTATATGGATGCTCGTTAAATCGAGGTTCTACTGTACAAGCCCGGGTGTACAAGAAACTGATCAGGCTTTGTCTGACGAAATATTGAAATGTAGCCCTCGGTTTGAAACGTGCGACCAGCCTTTGTTTATTAATGTGCCTGGTATTTTAGTCTCTTTATGTTCCCCAAATTGTCTTAGCATAGCAAACTACAGAATCTAGGGAAAACGTTTACACGTTTTCAGCACTGCAGGTTTCCTTTTGACACGCAATAAAGGCGAAAAGTCGAGTTCCTCTTACCATGATGTTTTTAAGCCGATATGACATATATTTTTTGTTTGCTTCATGGAATCTACACGATATCGTGATATGGAAATTAACAAAATAAAATTAGATATCGTTCTTTTCCCACTGCGTTTCAGCCATCTGAAACGTGACATTTCACTTCCGGCTAGGTCGGAGACCGCATGGTGTTAGGACCTGGGACTAGTCATGCTGTCACGTCATAATTTGATCCAAAATTGGAATGACATTTGATTGCTTGGTTGCTGAAGCTTGTCACTTAGGGATTGCAAGTTTTGAAATATGAAACATGAAAATTCGTCATCCTCAATACAAGTAAAAAAAACTGCCCGTGAAAAAAATGTTACAGAATAACAAAGATCTTGAACATGGTCGACACAACAGCAGTGAAGGAGAAAATCGGACAGTATCTTCACTCCCCCTGGATGGTTTGCTAGTCCATCAGAGGGTTATCTTTCGCCATTCATACACCTTGGTGATTAAAGGTACAGTGATGATATCTTGCAATTTCCCAAGAGCACATCACTGTGACCTCAACCACGGAAGCCGGGCCGCATCGGATACGCAGGCAAGCGTATCGGGGAAAAATGAAGAACGAAAAAAAATAAGCGTCTTTCCCTAAAAACAAACAAACGGCAAATTTTTATTATATTATATTACATATATTTTATAGCTCTTCTTAGTTTACTAAATATAAAATTGTGACAAAATGAAGAAAAATAACATTAAAGTGCGTTTGTTGTCAAATGGTAAGGTTTACAAAGATATGTATTTCAATAAATTACATCCTTAAAATGCTAAATACAATAAATTACACGACTTTCGAGTAGGGACATGATTTTTTTTATAAAACTTCGAGTTTATGACATGAAACCTAGTAAGAAGCCACGATACAAGATAATGACATTACACCACATTTCGTAGCTTCAAAAATAGAAGTAATAATTTTCAGATTCAAAAAAAAAAAGTCTCTTCCCGCCGGGACTTGACACGACTTTGTCATTCTCGTTCCTAAAGCCTTGGCTATAGGTTTTACGCAAGACGTAGACTGGTAGCAAGATATCTGTAGATACGGGTGCGTTTTCTTTTAAATAGAAGATATTAGCAGTTGTAACCCAAAGGTCCTGCACATTTTTTAAATCTGAAGAAATGGCCTGTAAGCTAACCTCCTTTTTTTGACCTTTCGCTCTGACGAAGGGCTAACGCTCGAAACGTCAGCTTTATAACACGTTACGGTGGCCAATTTACATTTTCAACTTAGTTGATATAACCAAATTACCTCCTTTTTTTATATTTAACATGTAAGCTAATAGGTAACATAAGAGAGGGACTAATCAAGTTGTAATAAGTAAATGTACAGCAATCTTATGAATGAAAACTCTGGCTACAAGATGGCTAGCTAATAAAGACAGCTAATAAAGACAGACAGCTAATAAAGACAGCCCAAACAAGACAGCTATCTTACGTCATTGTTTCAATGTACAGAATTTTCTTCAAATTGAAGGAAAGGTTTGCAATTTTTTGGTTCACTGACGCCAAAAGACCCAAAGAGGTTACAATAAGCCAGCAAAAAAGACCTCAAACGACACTGTAACGTAAGCTCCTGTAAGCTAACAGTCGTTAGCAGCCAAATCATAAATTGTTACAAACTGACCACTTTTGACCATAAATAGGCTATACTGAGTAAACTACAAATTATACCGAGCGCAATGGTTTAAATCATCCCTGACAATGAATGTTCTTTCCATGCATAACAACTATTGTTGTTCAAATTCTTCCTTTAACAGGGCGTCTCGTCCTAGGAAAATCGTAACTTTAGAGAGGGTGCGATTTGACCTCTTTCTCCGACCTGACGATTTTGCTTAATACAGAACAAAATGCTCCCTAAGAGACAAAACCTTTGCTTTCACGTTCTAATAAGGTCAAGATTGAATTGGTTATCACGACTCGGTATCTACATGTAAAACAGCACAGACAAATTAAGAATAAGTGACAGAGGCGGATCCAGGGCACGGGTTGTGGGGGCACCAGCTACCTAGCTAGCCTTTTGCCTACCCACCATCACGAACCCTCTTCAAGTTTCAGAAATGCTTGAAATGACGTTTTAGATTGAAAAACAGCCGATGGCGTCGACAGTTGTTCAGGAATTCCTGGATCCGCCCTTGAGTGACCGATCGCGATCGCATCATGATTATTTTCTCTCATCAAAACAGTACTTTAGCAAGAAACGTTTCATACATTCCAATTTGTAGGTTAAGCACACATTACCCTAGTCCTACGTTTGCCTCCAAACCACATGAATCACTGACTTAATCGACCGATTCACCCAGAAACCACTGTAGTCATGGATTTACTGGTACGGTTTTATCTTACGTAAGTTCTTTCTCAATGCTTTTATGAGTTCGCTCATTAACACTACTTTATCCCTACGGTCCATTTTTTTGTACTCGGGTGCGTTGATAGCCAGTCCATACTTCTTTTTCAAAATGTTCACAAAATGTTTAAGGGAGATGTAGTAGTTGTTTATGTCCTCAATGGTATTTGTTTCACCGGAAGTGGAACTTTCATCTGGTGGTTCGTCCCCAGGCCTCTGACCTTGAACCACCTTGTCACCTAGTAGTGTGCCAAATAATATTTAAAATAAGTCATTCATGACGATGGAGAGAGGTAAAGTTTATTTTTTCTTTAAGAATACATGAATATAAGAATGGCAAAAAGAAAACTGATGCCGAGAAATTCTCGCCAAAAAGAGGGAGACAGTCCTATCAACGTAGCTTCACAACTTTACTGTCCTCAGTTCAAAGTGACATAGAATAAGCACAAGTAAAGTAAAACTACAACTACAATAAACAAAACCACAATTTAAACATCTTTTGATCTTTTCAACATCTTTTCAATTAGTTTAACACCAGTGGTTTAATTAGTCTTCGTGATAGCGAACACAAGACGTGTAGAAAGGGAACAAAAATCTTGTGGCAGTTTGAAGTTTTACATGGTATCAAACCCTAGCCTGAAGGCAAACTCTGTTGGCAGACAATCCGAATATAACGTTCACTTCACTGTTTACTATCTGAATGAGCCAACATATTGATAATGTTTTGTGTCTGTTACCTTTACAAGCTCCTAGATGATCCACATCGATAAACTTCTTGATTTTGCACATTTCCTTCCGCAAACTGCCGTAGTGCTGGTAAGTCTTGCCGTCAGTGCCACACAATGTCATGGGCTGGAGGTTTTCCGAACACACTCGATTTGCCTTTCTTGGGTCGAACACGTTACAGGAGCACGTGACACAACGGGGTCTCCCAGAAGCGTCCGCAACACACATTTTGTTTCCACAATTGATGTTGTCACATGTAGCATTTTCTGATCATTGAAATAAGACGAGGTTGATTACTTTACAGCGCGAGGATTTGGTTGGCTTCAAAGAATATTGTGTTCCTTAAACACTCCCCAGAAGAAACGGTAAAATTTTATAGTTCTAATTTTGTCCCAGTTACATGTCCCCTCATCTGAGGAGGACATGAAGATTTTGAGGTTTTTGCGATAACGCAACTTTATAAAATCCTTCAGGATATCTCAAATAAACTCACATTACAAAATTAGTAGCCATATCACGAAGAACGGCCGAGATATAACTAAGATGTAATAAGGACGTTCGCGCGAAAATTTTCTACTCGATAGATTTTTTTTAAACTTCTACTGCGGAGAGATAATGACTTACTT
>OMLO01003421.1_pt1 | contig 13090 bp, 8 predicted proteins | sample 1674811 | NCBI WGS metagenome assembly OMLO01 (sample SAMN06265003, study PRJEB25207) | coral metagenome | isolation source: Coral host | place: Mexico:La Bocana,Puerto Morelos, Mexico | collected 2008-11-13
GCAACTTGGATAGTTGAGAATCCACCTCCTCCCACAGTCGAACTGCCAACATTTCAGGACTATCAGGCCTCCAGATGTTGCAGAAAAGGGATGCGAAACACACACAAAATACGGAATATTAGCCAAGAAACAATCAGAAAATGCACAACAACCGGAATCCTAGTACTTTAGAAGTTCTCTTTTTTGGTTTGTAGCCTGTGTGATGGAACTTGCAGTCTACAAGCGTGCCTTTTTTGATGAGTTTAGACGTTGCTAAGGCATGGCACGTTGAACAAGTATCCAATTTGAATGAAATCATTCTTATGATGTCCCTAAAAAATCACAGTGGAATCAAAAGAACATTGTCGTAGTGAAATCATTGGAACATCCATCAGGGTGAAATCATGAACAAACATATTGAAAATTATTTGAAAAAATCTAAAAAAAAGAGCTTTTGACCATTTTTCTGACAAACATATTTTGCTGCAAGCCTTCACCCTCTCACCCTTCCCATCTCGGTGCCTCCTCAGTTGCCACGCAGCAACAACAAAAGGAAGACACAATGCAGCACGGCTAAGCCACCTTTGATTGAAGGCAAAGCCGACAGCTGTTGCTGATAAACATGCGAGGCAAATGCATTGGAGTCTGTTGATTTGCGGCTGCAAGTACGGTTGTGCCAAGGATACGATGCCTGCTGTGGCCACTGTAACTCCTAGGCACAATTTCACGACTGCTTCCTTGCGCACTACTTCTATGAGGGTGACCAGTGCCACAGCCGAGAGTTTTAAGAGAATCTCCATCCAAATATTGCGAGCCAGCGCATACCTGGACAAATAGCAAAATGAATGTATTGATCCCTGTCCCGCCAAAAAACACCTTGAAAACAGAGTGGCAACTGAAAAACAAACAAGAACCAGAACCATAATATAATCAAAATTCATCAAAAAAAAACGTATTTCAAGAAACCAAAAAAGTTGACCAGCAGTTGATTTCCAAGGTACTTTGCGAATATATTCTTCGCACCTGTCAAGACTCGATCTGCTTTGGCTTCTTGGAGAATGCAACGCTCTGTCAGCATCTCTGCAATAGCTCGACATCTAACGGCTGCTGCCTGTTGAGCATTCTTTGAATCCATCAAAGTCGCAAGCTCCATCTCTCCAAGTTCATTGAGTTCATTGGTTCTCTGCTGACCTTCTACTGGTGTCACTATGACATTCCCACCTGCACAGCAAAACTCAACTTGGAAACACAGACACAAAGACTCTCACGCCAAGAAGTGTGTGAAAGGAAGGCGAAAAGTGGACAAATTTTACCAGTTTTTGACAGCTTTGACACATTTGTAATTTCGAGCCTGAGATCTTCATACGAACTCGCCCACGGAACAAGACGGAGACGTAGGCAGTAGCTGATGCCACCAAATGCCTCTGAGTCTCTTTCTTTGAATCTGTGTACTCAATCTTTTGCCATGATATGTTGAGCTCCTTCTCGCCAATCAATGCGGCAGCAAAACAGGTGCGAACCTGCTGAGTTTGAACTTGCTGCTTGACATAGAGGTACAGCAAACATGCTGGAATCACAACTCCATAGCAAAAGGCTGTGCCATAGGCCACTGCATCCACATCTGGAACGGTTTCACATCCAAGGTTCGGCAAGTACTTCCTAAAATGAAATTCTACTGGCAGTTTGTCACCATTGGCATCCACAGTTTGACATCGAAAGAGCTCGGAACAAGCCGAGGCTCCACCAATATAAACCAAGGTCAATGCTTTGAGTGCAGTGCCAATTCCCATCCCTCGGTCATAGATTTCCAGGGTCAAACATGCAAGTATCACCAGTAATGGTAGGACAGGAGAAACTATTGCAAAGATCCATCTTACAATGGTTCCATCATAGTAGCATTGTAATGTCAAGCTTTCCTTGAATGATTCAAACGATAGTTGCAATGCCTCAATGTAAGGCATTTCCCACATGCCATTTCCTTCACTCTCAATGGTTGATAGACCAGACATGATGGGCCAAAGCTGGCAAATCTGCAAGAGCACCGAGCCTTGGGAGGCTGCCAAAGTCTTGACTGCATCAAAACTGCTAGCATTTCTCCAAATCACAAGTGTTACAAGTGTCACAATGATGCTGATGACAAGCAAAAATACACCAACACCAAGCCATGGAAATGTTGGTGCATTCTTTGGGCACGGCTTGCATTTGGTGCCATCCCTATGGTAATGTGGCATACAATCCGAGCATAAGGTACTCTTGTAGCCTTTGACGCAACCCAGGTGGTCTCGGTCTGCATTATCACTGGTGCAACGGCTTCCGAAGCATTTGAATGCTTGCGTTGCGTTGGGTGCGACACGGGCAAAGCCTTCCAATGGTGTGGCCGAATGTGCTTCAGATCCTGTACGGATGCAAGCCAATTTCAACGGATCACAATTGACACAAGTATTTCTCAAATGCGCTTGGCCCTGAGGGCATCCGCACCGCGACTCATCACCTTGCTGGTACATTTCACCCAACACACACCTGCATCCTGTGATGGAAACTGATGCGGGTTCTGCATGGCTATTTGCCGGACAAGGAGAGCATTTGCTTGCACTCGTATTTGATGCACGGTATGTGTCAGCTGGACACTTGTTGCACTTTGTCCCAGTGCCTGTCCAACCAGCAGCGCATACGCAGAGTATGTCAGGTAAGAACATTGCTGGTGTAATCACCAGTGAAGAGTGCGTAATACTTTTGCATTCATATCCCATGGACTTGTCAATTGATGTAATGCCTTCTGTCACAATCAATTTCCTGGTGTTAATCAATTGCGCGGCTTCACCAGGGTTCACCAGTGAAACTCCTTGGAGGTCTAATGAAATCCCTTTATTCAGAGAACTCTCCAAAAGGCCAGGTGAAAAGTCGATTATAGGGTTGTTGGCCAATGTCATTGATTGCACACCGAAAGGAAATGACTTGACTTTTGAGATGCGATTGTTTGAAATGTCGAGCACTTGCAAGGCACTATCCACAGGAGCAGGCCAAGATGTGTATGCAGTTCGGTCTACGGAGACGATGGAGTACCTGCTGAGATCGGGCATATGACCTTCCAGTCCACAGCCAGCCGCTTTGATCGTTGCCAAATGCCGACAGGCTAGCAGCGGGAAGAAGAAAACCATGAGAGATGTATTCAACTGACAGTTGCTAACCTGTTTCAAAACTGCCCCGACAAAAAGAAATGCAGCAAAATGTAAAATTCAGGGTTGGGTGCGAAAGTCTTGAACGAAAAATGCAAGGTGCACAAGCGCAACGATTTTTGTCATCTTTCGGCAGCCCAGCCTCCAGAAAATTTAGCTTGGGGAACAGCACCTTGTCCTGATGCTTTTCTGTCCATACTTCACGTGCTGCGCCGTTCAAAATGAATTTGACTTGCGTATCCTCGGTTCCATGACATGGTACGATGAAAGATGTCAACGGCAAAGAGTGCCAAGCGACCGAACTCATATGATCTTTTCAATCCCCACCCAGCTCTTAGGAGTGATGAGAACAGCGGCACAATTCAAAACTAGGTTTCGCTCTCCCCTATACCTATGATACTTTATTCTTGATTCGAATTTGCAAAAGCACTTGATTGAAATTGATTGATATCGCTACGACAATGTATAACTCGCGTGAAGGAGGAAAACGGACACCACAACCCACATGAATCCAGGGACCCGACATAAAATTGAAATCCTCCATCCTGATTTGATTCTGCTTCAAGTCTTTGGAGCTCATATCACAATCCAGAGTTATCCAGGGACACGACATAAAGTTGAAATATGTTAAAATCCTTATTTGATTCTTGCGCTTAAATTTAATTATTAGGCATTATTAGACAATTGCCGACATGTCGATACTATAGGATCAATGGTATAGAGTATTCTACATGTTGTGACATTGTACAAGCAGATATCTTCACATGGAGGACCGCCAGGTATTGACGGTACACAGCGCACAAAATTCACACGTTCAAACTGCGGCCCAGCATCAGCAACTCTCAAGCGAAGCAAATTCTTCGCTTTGCCTCGCCAGTCTTCTGACAGAGTGCCGTTAATGTTGGTCCCAGAAAAGTCGACCTCTTGAACTTTTGGCCATTGCAACAGCAAGGAAAAATCACCAGTCACAAAGGTGCGAAGGAGATCGATCTTCTTGAGCTCCGTGGCTTCTCTCAATGAGGAGAGGTTCCCACTCACTTTGGTGTCACTGAGCACGAGCCATTGCAACTTGGTGGCATCTTTCAATGAAGAGAGCTCACCACTGACTGTGGTGCCACTGAGCACGAGCCATTGCAACTTCGTGGCCCCTTTCAATGAAGAGAGGTGGCCACTGATGTTGGTGCGACTGACCCAGAGATATTGCAACTCGGTGGCTTCTTTCAATGAAGCAAGGTCACCGCTGACTGCAGTGCCTTCCAGCAAGAGACTTTTCATTTGTGTCGCTCCTTTCAATGAAGAAAGCTCACCACTGACTGTGGTGCCGCTGAGCCAGAGCCTTTGCAACTTGGTGGCATCTTTCAATGAAGAGAGGTCACCATCGACTTTGGTGTCTTTCAGCGAGAGCCATTGCAAGTCTGTGGCATCTTCCAATGAAGAGAGGTCTCCCCTGACTTCAGTGCCAGTGAGCCAGAGCGTTTGCATTTTCGTCGCTCCTTTCAGTGAAGAAAGCTCACCGCTCACTTTGGTGCCACTGAGCCAGAGCCGTTGCATTTTCGTCGCTCCTTTCAATGATGAGAGGTCTCCACTGACCCGGGTGTAACTCAGATCCAGCACCTTGAGTTTTTGCAATTTTTCAATGTCACTGGATAAGCTGCCTTCCAAATCCTTGTCTTTGAGACTGATTTTTGTCACCTGGCAGCCATCCCAAGTGATACTTGGCTGATGCTGCGTCTTTAGACCCAGTTTCACCAGCACAGCCTGCAACACGGACTCTTCAGTGGTACAGTCAAGACTATCAGGGATGTGCTGCTGCCCTGCCAGGTCTGTTGGTTCCAAGGTATTTTGATGCGAGCTGCGAAAGGTACTTGTTGCCACAAAGATATGGAAGAAGATGGTCAATTGCAAACACTGAAATATTGGCATTGAAGTCTAGAGTTCCATGAGTCCAAGAAGTGGGATTTTACCCACTTTGAGCTGATTTTCTGCAGAAATCCATGAGCGATTTGATGCGAAACTGGTAACCACATGTCACAGGTAACCATGCAAATCAAACGGCATCCACAATGCAAAACTTGTCAGGCAGCGGCAGCTCAGTGGAAGAAGGTGGCTGCTAGTCTCAAAAAGGCCTCGTTGACCTGAGAAAACTTGGAAGATTTATTTCCGTCAAGATTGGTGTTTTTGTCAAGGTAAAAAAATGCACAAATGTTATGTAATATGTGGCAAGTCTTTACTCTTCGGGACTGTTCGAAATACTATGGTCTTTGAGTTGGGTAACCAAATTCAAACTGCGTAGAGATTGCTTTTCAGCAAGAGATTGGGGTGCATGTTCAAGTATACAAATCGCAGATTGCTTGGACCCAGCATGATCTCAAATCACCTCACATCTTGAGTCATCTAATCTCAATCAATTTCAAAATAATCCTACCATCCAATGTCATCCAACATCCTAAAATCCAACATTCTGACATAATCTGTTGGATAATCTAACCGAATCTGACCAACTCTGAGGTTGCACCGACGTCGAGCAGAACCCGTTTCACGAGTCTCATGCGATCTTTGCCATCTAGTATAGGAAGGTATATGATTACCAGATCAACCTGGGCTCATCCTTATTACTTGACGTGTACATGACCATATCTTGTTAAGTCGGTAAACTCATGATTCACCGATTCCAGCCACACTCTTACAATCGTTTTGATGTAAAATCGGATCGATTTCGAATAAAATAAGATCACAACCCTCAAAAGCCAAGTAACTTGCAACTTGCACCCTCTGGTCATCTAGTCATCAGACCTGGACAGGAAAGGTGTTGCCTTTTGAAATTGCAACAACTCCACGACTTAGCTGATTTGTAAAAACGATGGCAACAAATGATTGGTTGAAACACCTTTCATATAAGTCCTTCAAGTGACTTTGTTTCGAAAATTAGATGTTGATGCAATCTAAGAAAATGGCTGCTAACAACTTCAAGAAAATCCAAGCAGTTGAGATATGTGGAAATCTGAGGCACGATGAATAGCAGACTTGGAAAGAACTGACTTTGCCAAAGAAGCAGAGACATCTCAGAAGTTACTTGCAGTTGGCGAGACGTTTCAAGGGCAAAACATATGTTGGAACGGAAAAAAAAAGATATTTCATTACGGCAGGATTTGACAACCTGTGAATGAATGCACCTTTCTCTTTTCTGTGGCTGATTTCAGATTTCACCTATGTTGGAACATTGTCAAACTCTTTCGTTTGTCTTAACTTAACCGCACGTGCCATTTGCATTTTCATGCTGAACTTCCAACTTCCGAGGATGTCCAGCTGCCTAATTGAAACCACCGTGAAGTCCCTGAAGCTTCGTCATTGGAAAATGGATTCGGATAGCCTCCCAGAAGCGTTGCTTGGTACATGAGACCATGGTACAACTTTGCATCTGTGATAGTGTAATAGCCATATGAATATGCAATATGCATGTGCTTGTATAGAATCTTAGAGAAATACAGTATGTGTATAATATGTATTATATATATATATACACATCCGTTCACCGTTCTTGTATGACTTACTTGAATTCAATGTTTTGATATATGATTTCTAGCAAGCGATAGACTGCAGCTCGCACCGTCGATAGTTCTGTAGCAATCACGATCACTGGACACAAAATGGCTTCCCAATCTTTCAACCTCAATTGTGTATAATTATCCGTGCATAATCCGTGTCTATCTTATCAATAATGAAGCTTCGACTACGTGACTAGGTCTACGTATAGCAGGATGAACGAGAATTGTGACTCTAGTGTAATGTTTGGGTCGGCCGATGCAATCCTGATCCGCTGAAGCACTACACGATGTGGTTTCTGAAACATCCCGACTTGGAACGCTTAGAACAAACTATGTACACGAAAGTCACCATGCCAGGTGCACTTCACCCGTGTTACAATGGTGACAAGCACAAGAACGACTCACAGTCCTGGGTTGAAGAATGGAAATCAAGAAAATCACGGCATAAGTCCTAAGAATATGCCCAACAGCATTGCAGCCTCCATGCGTTATACAGAAAATGCTTTTGTTGTTCTCTACCAGTCCTTGTCATCCAAACACCTGCATTTGAATCCTTGCCTCCCAAGAGCGTCCATCAAGAGTGTTGTTCCATACTGTCAAGCACGAAAGCACCTGATGAGGCTGGGCTCTTTGTGAAATGGTTTTCGATCAAACACAAAAGTAAAAAGTCGCTATTTTTGCCCCAAGGCGTAAGAAATGCGAGCCCTTTGAACAATCAGTTTTTGCCAAGTCTGCATTTTTGATTTGACTTCGACCTGGCAACCTGGTAACCTTAAAGTTCGACTTGCATCGTGACAGCCCTTTGGCCACCTTTTTGCAGATTTACCCAATTGCCTTCGGGAAACTTAAAAAACATACGCATCCTGGACTCCAAAAACAATCCTTGGCTTTCAATAGTGAGATCTACTGACCCGAGCCTACCCCCACAAAAAACAGGCACGAGGAAGAGGTTTGTGAAAATGATGAGTTTCCACTAACATCAACTTCATCATGAGTCTACGTAAATATTGCCAGCTATCATGAGCACCAATCACCCTAGGCTCTCCAAGTATAGAAGGAATGATGTATCGAACGGATCTTCCAAAACTCGTGGGTTCTGCTTGGCAGGGTGGTGACCTCCACAGATTACATCTTGGAACAAAGTTGTTGCGGGATTCTGTAGCAATTTTACCACAACGAATGAGGCCCCTACTGTCTGGAAAAAAAAACAGATGTCTCCCTGAGCTGGATCCTGAATCTCTTGGGACATGCTCAACTCCTCGGCCGGCCTTAATGAAGTCAGTACTCCCCGGAATATTAACATAGCAGCACTGTGAAAAGGAAAATCATTGTCCAAACCTCCATTTTTGGGCCCAGATTGCCGTTTAGAGAACTGGTGACACTTTGACTTGAGTGTCTTAATTTTCAGTGATTTCTATATGTTCATTTTTGGGTGTAGCTGTGATTTCTCATCCCAAACCCTAAAGCGCTCCACCTTCGTATCGTGAGGCTCACTGCGCTGCAACGGCACCTGCAGAAGCTGCACCGGATGAAAACCCAAATCTTCAAAAGGCCAACTTCCCAAAGAATCAAAGGTGGTACTGCCCCATCCCTGCAGTTCCGAAGGCATGCCAAACAATCCAAAAGTTACCAAGATGGATTTTGTTGCGATCTTCAAATCATTGACGAGTTTGGTTGCAACAAAAGGAGCAACAAGTCCAAATTATTCGCTGTGAGTTTCTTTTGTCATACCCGCACCCGTCCATCCATTCCAGTATTGTTTGAGTATATGCCCCCTCCCAGGATGCCAGTGGCTTAAATGAAGGTTTCGGTTTGGATCACCTATACTGATGTAATAATGCTGGTGGTAACTGGCATCCCGGATGCCGGGGCAAAGTAGTTTCGGAGACTGAAATCCAAGGATGCGACCGATGGCTGATGAGTCGTTGATGTAAGTCACACCGTCACCAGTTTCCTCTCCATGTTTCCAAGAGTGTGTTTAATCCAATCGGAACTACGAGGCTATTGCAACTCATCATCATGACATCATTTCCGGTGGCTTTGAACAAATCCAGTAGGGTTCAATGTGGATACCCATAAGTTTGCACCCAACTTCAAAAAAAACCTCACCACCCTTGATGCCATCACTTGATGTCAAATTATGATCTCACTGCCCAGATTTCCTGAAATCCTCCAAGTCCACTTTGCAAAGTCTGGAGCTGAGTCACACTTTGCAATACACAATGGTTCTTCCATCTTCATGGGTATGTTTTGGAATAAAGTTGATGGACAGATGGGTTTTGTTCACTCCACGAATCACATTTTACCAATCATTTTCTCGGAAGATACAATCATACAAACAAATAAGTGAATAAATAAAGCAATAAATCTAAGTAGATAAAATCTGTTCTGTACTTCCCACCTACTTCCCACCATCTTCCCACCATCGAGTCCCGTTGGGGAATGATAAGAACCCATCGTTCGCGCCTCCGACCCAAGGAATCCAAGAAGGAGCCTGAGCCTCGACCGCAAGCTGCCAAGAGATCCGAGTGCTAAGCGAGCTATTGGTAAACAGGTTCCTACCAAAAAAAGATCTCTCGGAAGAAAAAACATGCAGGATAGTAGAATGGAAGATCAACTATATATCAATTGTAATGGCGTGATATGGTGTGCATTTTCCCAGTTGATAGATGTCGATAGTAACGAGAAAATCATTGTGAAGAGTCATTAGTGAACTTGGGAGCTTTGCACATCAAATTCATTTGGCAAATGATTTCACCTATGTTGGTCGGCGCAACAAGTAGCGTTGCACGATTTGGAGTCGATGATTGCAACTCAATTGGCTAGAACACGATGGAGCCCGGAAACAACACAGCTCTTCACCTTCACCTACATTTGACCCCCAGAACTGTGGATGAGCAACTGCGCCAGTTTACTTGGTGGTTGGGCATATGATCCAGTTTCTCTACTTTGGTGTGATGAGTGTGGCAGAAAAAAACGCAAAACTCATGGGGAAATCTCATGGAAATCCGTAGATATCACATGAAGCAAGTTGAGTCCGTTTCAAGTCTGGTGTGGAACTGTTGCGGCGTTTGCAACTTCATGTCTTAAAGTCAATTCATGTGAATTCACTCGCAATGCGCTATTTAAGTGGGTCTTGCCATGGAACATTGGCTGTGTTGGCCAGCACAACAAGTAGCATTGCACGATTTGGAGTCGATTATTGCAACTCAATCGATTGGAACACTATGGGGCCCGGACATAACACTAGTTTTCCTCAAGATTGCCGACAAAGGTTGAACATCTTTGTCATCTTGACGATTTTGCATGCTTAAAAATAAGGATGCAACCATGTTTCACCAATTGCTGTTGGTGGGTGGCATCTGAAGATCATTGAAGATCTAGAATCTAGATTTTGGCGAAGGCACCGCATCTTGCAGCTCTCCAGTAGAACCTGAGTAGTGTAAGTCTGAAGCAAAATGCGATGATTTGACAAGGAAAATTCAAGATGGAACCCAACGGTTTTCCAAGTTTTGCAGCATCTGACATGCATTGATTGCATTGATACCTGCTCCTTCCCTCCACTTCAAACTTTTTGCATCAAAAGTTGTGGCACAAGTACAAATTTGGCTGCCCCCCTCCAACATTGTCAGGGTGTCGTGGCAGCTTCCAAAGATATTTCCGACATCTCAAATCATCAAATCATCAAATTCTGTTCATCTTCAAATCTTGCAAACTTGGATCAAATCTTGCAAACTAGGATCAACTTTGGATCATCTTGGATCAACTTTGGATCTTCATACCTTCACAAAAAACTGAAAGTCTCCACCATGACTTCGATTTCTTCGCCTTTTTGCAACTTGGATAGTTGAGAATCCACCTCCTCCCACAGTCGAACTGCCAACATTTCAGGACTATCAGGCCTCCAGATGCTGCAGAAAAGGGATGCGAAACACACAAAAAATACGGAATATTAGCCAAAAAACAATCAGAAAATGCACAGCAACCGGAATCCTTCTGTTTTTTGGTTTGTAGCCTTTGTGATGGAACTTGCAGTCTACAAGCGTGCCATTTTTGTTGAGTTTAGATTTTAGATGTTGCCAAGGCATGGCACGTTGAACAAATATCTAATTTGAATGAAATTATTCTTATGATGTCCCTAAAAATCACAGTGGAATCAAAAGAACATTGTCGTAGTGAAATCATTGGAACATCCGTGAATGAAATCATGAATAAGAAAAATATGTATATTTACCGTAATTACATGTAATTACATATGTATGTATATTTATATGAGTCACGGACTAAACCTATTACATTCGCGAAAGGACGTGGCTGAAATGGTGATCGTTTTTTGTGTGTCCCTCATCGTTCCTGAGGATTTAATGTGTGTTACAAAATCAGGCAAACATGTGTATCAAAAGTCATCGTTGTTTGTGTCACCCCTATCGTTCCTGAGAGTTTCATGATAGTATCAAGTATCAATGTCCTGGTGTAATTGTTCCAAAATGTCGGAGGTTTTGGCGGGCGCTCATGTAATCTTACTTACAGTACTTTAATACAGTGTCGCATGAAGCTGATAGATAGATAGAACTTGAATCTTCCGTATTCCAGGCTCCTTGGGAAGGCCTTCCAATGCTTCTTCCACTTCCGTTTTGCATTCCTCATACCTTGGGACGTGAAAGAATGCACAAACCCATAACACAATCGAGCACTGAACGGCTTGGTAGGGTTGACATGCAAACTTAGGAGCTGTCTGGCTGAAGTTGGAGTTGTCAGGGTGTTTACCTTTGGAAAAATATAGCTTTCCAACAATACTATGAGTTTCTGGGCATTTTCGTCAGTTGGATGTGGGACGATTTACAAATAATCACCTCCAAGCCTTGGTTGCTTAGATATTGGCGAGAGGGTGGTTGTTGACTTATTGAAATCTCGATCCCAGGTTTCCCAATTCCAACCCGTCGATTTTGATGATTTGGATCGACGATGACTTCGACCACATTGACTTACGCGAAAACAATGGAACTCCAATTGCAACACCCAGAGTCACCATCAAACATGGCATCTTTCTTGCAACTTTTCAATCAAAGGCATCGTCAGCAATGGTCACCGACTCAGGGATAGTGATGCTTTTCAATGAACTGCAATACTGAAAGGCACCTTCCCCAATGGCTGTCACGGACTCAGGGATAGTGATGCTCTCCAAAGAACTGCAATACTGAAAGGCAATCCTTCCAATGGCCGTCACAGACTCAGGGATAGTGAGGCTTGTCAACGAACTGCAATACTGAAAGGCACCTTCCCCAATGGCTGTCACAGACTCCGGGATAGTGATGCTTTCCAAAGAACTGCAATGCTGAAAAACGAACCTTCGAATGGCCGTCACAGACTCAGGGATAGTGATGCGTTTCAAAGAACTGCAGTCAAGAAAGGCTCCGTCCCTAATGACCGTCACAGACTCAGGGATAGTGATGCTTGCCAAAGAACTGCACTCAAGAAAGGCTCTGTCCCCAATGGCCGTCACAGACTCAGGGATAGTGATGCTTTTCAAAGAACTGCAATTTCGAAAGGCTACATCCCCAATGGCTGTCACAGACTCTGGGATAGTGATGCTTTCCAAAGAACTGCAATACTGAAAGGCAAAGTCTCCAATGGCTGTCACAGACTCAGGGATGGCGATGCTTTCCAAAGAACTGCATCCTGCGAAGACACCTACCCCAATGGCCGTCACAGACTCAGGGATAGTGATGCTTTCCAAAGATCTGCACCCTCGAAAGGCATAGTCCTCAATGGCCGTCACAGACTCAGGGATGGCGATGCTTTGCAAGGAATTGCATCCTGCGAAGACACCTACCCCAATGGCCGTCACAGACTCAGGGATAGTGATGTTTTTCAAAGTACTGCAATACTGAAAGGCACCTCTCCCAATGCACGTCACAGAGTCAGGGATCACGATGCTTTTCAAAAAACTGCATCCTAGAAAGGCATGGTCGCCGACAACCATCACAGACTCAGGGAGTGGGACTCTTGCCAAAGAAGTGCATCCTTCGAAGGCACTGTTTCCAATGGCCGTCACAGACTTAGGGATTGCCACCGTGAGTACCTGCTTGCAGTCTTGGAAGGCTCGAGCAGGAATTTCCGTGAGAGAGGACGGCATGCTGACTTGGAGGAGGCCCTCTTCATGGATGGCCTCCTTTGTTGCGGCTTCGACTTGATTTCTGCAGTAAATGACCGTCACGTCCGATTCAGCGTGCAGAAGCCCCGCAGACTCCAGTGTTTGATGATCATCTACCGAAAATCCGCCGGACAGGACCTCTACTTTGAGGATTTGGCGCTCGATCGGATCTTCGCAATCTTTCTTCTCAAGAAGCATTGCCTTCAATTCTTGAACAGTGCATGTCGGTATGACTT
>OMLO01003422.1_pt1 | contig 13085 bp, 10 predicted proteins | sample 1674811 | NCBI WGS metagenome assembly OMLO01 (sample SAMN06265003, study PRJEB25207) | coral metagenome | isolation source: Coral host | place: Mexico:La Bocana,Puerto Morelos, Mexico | collected 2008-11-13
TTCCCAACACTCACAGCTATAACACGAGTTAAAACTAACCCTACTGGAGAGAGGGTGAGTGGATCTGTCTTGACTTTTCCTTTCCTTGCCCATTGTTTTCCACCCTCATTGTTTTCTGGGGTCCCAGTCTCCCGCGGACTGGATGAAGTAGGGCTCGTGTGCTGCGCTTTAACATTCAAAGGGGCTGGGCTCTGCTTTGCCTTAGACACCTTGAGTGGAGCCAATTGGGTGTCTACAGAGGGGGATGGTGGCTTCACATCGACTGCTTTCACTGGGGTGGGTCGGTAGTTGTTCAGTCGTAATCTCTCTGGCATTGTCTTGGATTTAATTGGCGCCAGGGTGGAGGTTGTAGCAGCTGATGGCCGCACAAAGGGTGCTTGATCCTAAAATGAAAACAGAACATCAAACTCTAAAAATTGATATAGCACGATCTCCTCCTCACCCCCCCCCCAACTCAACCGCTCCTCCCCCCCTCCTCCAACTCAACTCAGTGCGATCTCAGTTTACGTCGGCTGCCTCTGATCTCGACAACCGAAATCTAGTCTAGTACACTTAGAGATACGATGGCCACTGTCATTTACGAGCCTTTCAAGAGCGCACATTGGATTTGAGATGACGGTCTTGTCTAATATTCTGACAAATTTATGCATGGCATTGCATTGCATTCTATTGTGTTGTTTCATTCTCTATTGTATTGTATTGTTAATCTATTGTTAGGTGGATATAATACAATACAATGCCATGCATAAATTTGTCGGACTATTCGACAACCCTCCGAGATGAAAGATAGCGCCGAGTTGGCTATAATCAGCTCACATCCAACAAGCGGAAGTGAAATCTTTGTTTTATTAAAAACATCCCCAATATGTGAAAAACTGAAATTAAATCCAATAAAAATTAAACGTCCCAAAAACTTAGCCGTGCTTACTGTATTTGTAGAGTATGGTGTAATTAATTCCTCATATCCCATGATGGCTAAGTCGATGGAAACTCAATTGAATTTCATTATTCAATGATCCAGGTTTATCCGATATTTACAAGCCTTTGTACGGCCACGCAGCAAGAGCTCTTATGTGACCATTTGTCTGCTAATGCTTTGAGCGAGTTTTACTTGTTTCCTAGCCTGCACAGCAGGTGCTCCAGTAATAACAGTGGTTGGGTCGGTGCAACTGCAAGAACCCACACCCTATTATTTAAACCTAACGTGTCCGCTTGACAATGAAATTCATTGCTCCTGTTATGGGTGAAACCATAATACTGTACACAAACTGGACCAGTGCTTTATAAACAGTTTACTATTAAAGTAAGCCTCACTACATTAAAACATACCTCAAAACTAAACCTCGGCAGAATGGGTGGTCTGGTAGGGTTGTTGTGGTTACAATCCTCAGGTGGGACGGGCGAACCCGGTATGGGGGTAAGAGCCATCTGCGGGGGGTAACGACTGTCTTCCTCACTGCTATAACCAGCAGCATCACTCTCACCATTCATGCTGGGATGGAGGAAATCTAAACAACAGAACACAAGAATTCAAAAAATCACTTGCAAAAGAAAGAGTCGCATTCGTCAGGATGATATTTAAATTTTAGAAGGAAAGTCTTCGTACTGGACACCTACATACAGCGTCTTAGGGTTAGAAGACAACGGAAATTGTGAATCAAACTAACTTAAAATCATTCTAATATGACTTTCATTTTCACCTAGAACAAAATGCTGACTTTAACATGACACTGTTAAAGTCCTTTCTTAAACTTTGTTGATTCACATCAGAAGTCATGATGGAGGGGTATGCCACAGCAGTGGCACCTCAGGGTTCCTACTCTGTGAAACCTTTTAAATTCCATGGCTTCATGATTTTCAGAGTTTTCCATGACCCAAGGTAAGCTGTTGGTCTCACCGTCGTATCAAAACTATCATGTAACATATTCTCCATCATTATCATGTAAATAATGCGTCCCTGTGTCCTTTTCTACTGAAATTAAAGGATGTTGCGGGCTCATCTCTTAGGTTTTCCATTTTTTCTCTTTTTGCCTTTTTATTTTCCAAAAGCATATTGCTTTTCCATGACGTTCCATGACCTTGAAATAATAAATTTCTTGATTTCCAGGTTTGCCATGACCCTTACAAACCCATTGAGTGCACTGATAGTTTTCAGCTTGGGTAACAAAAGTTGCCCCAGCGACACACCCCGTATTACATTTGTCCCCTTTAAGGTTTTTTTTGTTGATGTTACACAGAAACATGAGCGTCCGTGTGATGCAAGAGTCAACTATGTAGGGTTACCATGGGGATTAGAGCTCTTATAACTAAGAGAGGCAAAGATTCATTACATTGTTAATCAATAATTTAACAATTATTATAAGTCCACAATTTACTGGTAGAACATGCACGTCATTTATTTTTACTGTAAGTGTACTCAGTTACATAAAACCTGCACTGTTGGAACAAACTGCCTTCCAGGTGTTGAAAATGTTAAAATGTCACTGAACAAAGGAAAAAAGCTACATGTATAGGCTCCCAGACCTGGAAAATACTTGGACAAGAGTTTATGTTGTGTATCAAAACAATTGGTGATGGCTTTAAACAATTTTTGTATAACAGCTGTTAAGTTAAATAGCAATTAAAATCCAAAATGGTAACATTCAGGAACCATGATATCAGTAGTCTGCATAACGGTTCAAGAGTGAACCTAGGGAATAAATCACATGTACATGGGTGTGTCTGCGTAACAATGTATCTTAACCTTTACATAAAATTACGCAAAACAGTTAAGGTCTCAATACGAGCCAAGTGGCTAATCAGGCTGGAGCTTATCTCGGTTTCTGCAGCATAAAGTGAAAAGTAGTATTTCTACTCCTCCCTGGATAGGATCCTAGTCAATTGCAGGGTTAACCCAAGCATTAACTATCTAGTACCCATTTATACACAGTAGAGAGAGACACTGACCTGTCAGAATAGTGTCTTGCCCAAGAACACAACACAACATCACCAACAAGGGTTCATACCCAGACCACTCAATCCAGAGACAAGCGCCCCAACCATGAGGCTACCGCGTCTCCACTACTGACTTATAGCAATTCTCCCACGGGTCTCACCCTGACTACTCTGTTACTGTTATGATGACATGGTAAAATATTTGGTTACAATAATAGCTCTTTTGATAATTTATTGATTTCAATCATGGTTCTCTTTACAAAGTAAAGACAACATTTCTAACACTCTGGAGGCAATGTATGTTTCAACAGTGAAGGTTTCAGATTTTAAAGGATGTCATCTTACAGGGTGACGTCGGGGGTGTTATACTGGGCCATGCACTAACATCATGCAGCAATGAAATCATGTCCCCTGTGCAGGAAATACCCGATATATTAGTCACCATCGAGCATGCAATATGAAATGGTGTTATTTAACCATAAAACCACTTTATTAAGTTAAATAAATTAAACAATTATGTAGATAAAACTTGACAGTATCTATTTCTTAATTAATTCAATGTGGTGTCATTGGTAACTTCTGTAAACCAAGATTTATTCATTTTTCTGTTACTTACTTGAAGAAAAAAGAATTGTAATTGTGGAAATAAATAAATAAAGCAAAATATATGAAATGCTCTTAATAATTTAACACCAGAAAGGAAACTTATAACATGCTACATTTCTTGGCTACGTGCATGAGGATGTATTCTGTGTACAAACACTATACATTCGGAAACCAAGTTACTGCTTTTTCTTTATAATAGGAAACATATCAAATGACTACTAGTCAAGAGAGATTTTTCAGGAAGATAACAGAAGACTGATTGAAAAAAAAAATAAAATTTAAACAGGATTCTTTTGCCAATAAGTCCACAGATAAATTTTACATTGATCTTGATGTACATTGTATTTTTTTTGTACAAAACAAAAAATGGTATGGAACGTTTTTGTAAAAATATATAAAAAACAGAGCTGGTATGTAATGATTCAGGCATTATTTTTCCCTTCAAAATAATATTTATTTTTTAGTAAGGTAGGTAACAATATTGTGAATTAAAGCAATATTAAACCACAAAAATAGATCAAATGATTATTATGTTGAAAACACAGAGAATCACAAAAGTCCTAAATTGAACAATTGTTTCTACAAACTTCCACAAAGAGTATTGCATGTAAGGCAAAGATTCAAGACATCCAACCTGCTTCAGTAGACCCATCATCCTGACCATTCATCTCAACAAGAACCTGCACAGTCGCAGTGTCGTTACCCAATATCTCCTGTACCTCTGAATCACCAAGATCTGCTGCAGGCTGTGGATGGTAACCATTTGTTATTCTAGTGCCACGGATACAATCAAACAATTGCACACCATCAGAACCATGCCGACTATTGTCAGGAACAGCAAGATTCTCTACGGGAGAATCTGCAAAGTGAATAAAAGTGAGTTTTAATACACAACAAAGCCATAAAATAGCAAGAAACAAACTGTACATGGTCAAAGGCTGACTGCATGGTTTTACTTAGAATTCAAAGTGAATGTTAAAAATCAGACAAGCAATATTTTAAAAGTGACATTTAGGTGACTACCACTACTCATTATTGTATCTACTTGCAAAAAGTGCATTTTTAGTAGCCTGACATTGTACAGCTGATACAACAATACAATGTATATGTGTACATGAAAGCATCTCCCTTGAGAAAAGAACGTAATCCTGGAACATTCAAGAGGTTCCACACATTTGCAATGTACTGTACACATGCAGTTACATAAGTGAGGTTTATCAGGTGTGTAGAAAAAAATTCAGCATTTTCTATACATGCCCTGATCTGCATCCACACAGAAAGATGTCTTGCGTTGGACATTTTACAAAGCCTTAATTCTATTACAATAACAGCCAGGCAAATATAAAACATATATTTTTGATCACGTCCGCTATGAAATCAAAATTCTGAACATGGTATAAATATAATTATACTTATTAATTACAAAACTGCCTCAAGCTTTATTTAACAAAGTAAAATATTGAGTACAGTGTACATGCTTACAAGAAATAATATAATTGATACATTTGTGTAAAACTTACAGAAACCTGTGATATTTTCCAAAAAGCAAGCTTACACCACAATTTTGGTAAAATTATATTTTTAAACATCATGTGGGTTTGAAATTGAAAGAATAGAAGACTATTTTGACAAAACAAGTCACAGGAAGTGAAAAAAAATTAGCACACATGAAGCTAATTATGAAAATATTGTAGCTTCCCATCACAGTAAAACACAAATCAGGCTCCCTACTACACTCATTAAAACCAAAATTTACAGCACCAGTTTGCTATCCTTTTTTTATGAAAAAAAAAAAAGATTTCACTAAAAGCCATCTACAGGAGGGTGTAAGAGAAAAATGTAAACAAAAGCAAAAAGAAGCCTTATTCTGTGAACTGTTGTTTGAAATGCTCTAACACAGATGTACACACACTGTACAGGATCATCTGTAGTAAGTGCTTATTTGTGGCTGGCAAAGACATCACAGGTCTTTAATGACAACTGATTTCAAATACAGGTCTACCTGCTAGTTGACATGAGATCATGAAAAGCAATCACTTGCAGTACTTACAATCTGACAAAAGAAAATGGATCCACTGTGGATGATATGCGCCTACAGATCAAGCTCGTAAGACACAGACCCAATAAAATACTAACAGAGCAGATGAAGTTTCCAGTTTCACATGCATACAGACAAAGAACACAAGAGAACTTGTTCACTCAATCATCTAGAAAGACAAACTAACCACCAAAACAACAAGGCCTTTTTTATTTGCCACAAGCTGAGTGTAATTAATAATGTGTCTACTTTTGAAAAATAAAATGCAAATTTCACAGCATATTGAATTTCAGTAGACAAAACTCAAACAACACTGAATTAATAAACAGCCATATGCATGCACAATGTTTTGAAAAAGAAATAAAATGTAACAGTACAACAGAATCATCTCAAATCTAAAAAGTCTTACCGGCCATTGTATTATTTTTGAGGCAATGGAGACAATCTCTGATTATTCTCCAAACCAAAGTAGACTGAATGTTTAAGCCATATATTCAGCAATAGAATATTAACAATTCTTTTGGGGTATTAAACTGACAGTAATTTGTTGTTGGGCAGGTGATCATTTGCATATTTTGAATCAAACAGAGAAACCAAAAAGAATAGGCTAAAAAGGTGAAAAGGAACAAAACATGTTTATTTATCAAGTCACTCTACATACTTCTTCAGATCAAATAACTCATATTCACCCCAAACCTGCAATTATCAAGTGTTCAGTTCTTTACTAGAATCTATGGCACATGTGTACATGCATGTAGCAGACATTATATATGATTCTAATTTGGTATCTGTTAACCATTTCACTCTGAATCTGGCTCCAATTTTAAAGCCTACAAAAATTACATGCGTTTCAAAGAAGGAGAGGAGATGTTTAATTTAACTATTGAATAAAAACATTGTTAGCAGTAAGCTGTTGTACACGCTGTATAATTTTTATATACATTGACTCTAAGTTTAAACCCCGAGGATGACAAAATGCACTATACATGCTAGACCACTGAAATAATAAAACACATACTACATGTTTAATCTCTAATGCTGCTATTTAATTTTCATGGCTTTTTAATACATTTAGAATCTGGCAATTTAAGTGGTAAATGTCCTTTGATTATTGACTACATAACAGAGAATCACTACCACATACATGTACGTATTTTTAATTATTGCTTTTAAATTACAGATCTTAATTTTAAACTATTTAGGGATGGTGAATGGTACATGTAAACACACAACTTTGCAAGCAGGCGAGACTGACATTATTCTTGGTGAGCCTGAGACATTTTGACTTCTTCAGTTGTGAGGCCAAGATTTCAAAATGTTAAAATCCAAAGCACAACATTCAGAATCTAGCAGGTTTTAGACATCATTTCTAAAAGAATAAACAACTTGGAACCCTTTGTACTTTCTTGGCCTTGGAAAAAACAAACTGACCCTAAGAGACAGTCTCGTGAAAATATTGAGTCTGTGAGAAGCACGTGACTCAAAATATTGAGACTGTGAGAAGCACGTAACTGATAATATTGAAACTGTGAGATCCACATAACTACTAAACATACTACATGTAGATTCTGTGGCGCATGAAATTTGACAAAAATTCTGTGAGATCCATGGTTTCTGAAGGACAATTCACCAGCACTACTTACATTTTAAAGACACATGAACCTAAAATGAACAAGCACAGTATTATCATGTTTGAAATACATCATGCGTTTGATGCCAGATTGAGGAACATAGAAATACTTAAAACTGATTGCCTGGAATTAAAGCACAGGTGTACAACATGTATATTCTTATCTACCTATCATAGAACAAATGGGTACAGAAAAGTCTCAGCTGTCTGGGCCAGTGTCATAACTTTGAAATTTATTCTTGAAGTCCACTAAGATCTCTGAGCAATGGCATTACTAACAGTACCATCGACCACATTTAACTTTTTTCTAACTGAAGGTACATGTATACAGTCATATTAGTGCACATCAGTGTAGCTTACTACTTTGCAGTTTCTATGACAAGGAGGACGAGTCCTTATTATTCTCTCATAAATGGATTTTGCAAATAATTTTTTTGGTTAATTTTTTTGTTATTATCACTGAAGAAGGGGTGACAAGGGGGGACTAGTGACCATGGATATTGACCAAGCCACCAATAAAGTGGTGACAGAGGTAAATATCCTCCACTTTCACTGTAACTGACCTTTTAATTTTTAATTACAAGTAGATATAACTGTATTTGTACAAGTCGAATAACTAGGGGAACAAAAGATAATTTCCTCTGTACCAAGGCGAAATGGAAAATTATTCACCTGATGTATGTGGTGTATACTAAATGCAAATTAGCTCATACAGCTTAATGTTTTCAGCAGCACGGCAACTGATTTTCACAGACAGGCAAAACGTTTTGAATTGAGCATCTTTACAAGAAAAACTCTCCCCTAGATTGTCAAACCAGGTGAGCAAAATCATCTTCACAGCCACTCAGTTTACCTGGTGCCCAGCGATTAATGAAACCACGATTACAACAACAGTTGTTCACTTTTGTACACAAGGTCAAATACATGTACAGTCATTAATTTTGTTAAAACAGAAGTTGTTACAGTTTTTGCAACACACGTCTCCCAACTACAGTCCCAGTAAGTGGTTTCTCACCTCCCACTAAGCCATCTACCAATATTAAGTCATACTTAAATGTACAAGACAGTACAAGTGCAAATTATAATTTTTAAGGGGAAACAACAGTACAAAAACAAACAATAAGCCATTTATATACATAACATGTACATTGTATAAAAAGTGAGCCAGATTTAAGCAATAGAGCACTTTTTTGTGTTACTTTACATAGTGTCATTTAAACATGTAGGGATTGAGAAAATTTGTCGAGTCAATTATGCAAACTTGAGATGCAGTCGAGAATATTTCCTGACCACCACACCTGTATACTGTAACTTTTGAGAATTCACCCAAAACCCTAAGAGTTTAGATGAGGCTATGTAAACACGGACAAAAAAGTTGCTCTATTGTCTTATATTTCTTAAAAATATATAACGCAAATCTAAAATGTCACAATTGTGTTCACCTACTCTCATCTAGACATGCCTATTAAACAAGGAAAGTGTGTATACATGTAGCATCTAAGATCGATATAAATGTAATATATGCCATACAAACTAATATCTCTGCACCTTTAGATGACATGTACAGTTACTATAATGTCTCATCCCATTTCTTTTGTTTCATGACAGTTACTTTGGTACAGTGCATGTACAGTTACCAAGTCACATGTTGTTAGTCTGTGCGCACTAAGTGTTTGCTCCACAAATTCTATGAGTGTTTGTTACTATTAAACAACACAAACAAGTGTTACCTCTTCTCACTGGTACTTCTGTGGCAAGAGGATTGTGTGGATCATGATCTATTAACAGCTGACAGCATGCAGAGTGGTGTCCCTGTTGAGCATATTGAAATGGTGTTCCACCTTGTTTATCTTCAGCATCCTTGTGGCTTTCAAGCCTTAGCAAATGAGCAACGCAAGGAGCATGTCCAGTTGCTGCTGCCCAGTGAAGTGGGGTCCTGCATACAACAAATAAATTATAATATGACAGTTACAGGCTAAAATTACAACATTGTAAGGTATGTGAGCCACACTAGGGACCATGTGATAGAGAGATACCTGTATGCACCACTGACAATGTCATAACCAATGTACCCATGTATATGTTGTAGTTAAAAATTCAATTTTCAGATAAAAATTATGTTCTTTTGTCTCTTAACCCCACTTATTCATTGATTATGAATAATTAGGGTTAGAAGATAAAGGAAATTAAGAATCAAACTAGGTCAAAATTATTTTTACCTGTATTTAATTTCTAACTACAGCATATACAAAGGAAACAAGTGCAATGTTAAGTAGATGTACTGTAGAGCAGACCTGCGTTTGAGATACTGGTATTCAACTTTCTTGTCAATGATTTCAGAAAAATAACCAAAATTCTCTTGCCTGATGTCTATGTATCATTATCACAAACTTGCATAAACATTAACATGCTCCTTTCAGACAAAGAAAAAACTGGTACATGTAGAACAAAATATAATCATTTGAAAGAATTCAAAGCAGACTGAGCTAAAAATTTAACCGTAACATCATTTTATAATGTGCATGTACCTGCCATCATTATCCAAGGCTTCAATATTCACAAATGCTACTGAGGTTAATTCAACTAGGACAGAGTATTGTCCAGCGGCAGCTGCTAAGTGAATGGGTGTCCGTCCAGAGAAATCCTTACCATTGACCAGATTGTGGCTGTCACTTATCTCTAACATTACTTGACATGTTGGTAAGTAGCCATTCTATTGAACAGAAAAAAATCTGAGTTACCAAAAGCAGGCTTTTGAAATAAAATTTGGTGTCTATTTGTACAAGTAATTATTAATCATGCAATCAATCAATAAAAAGCAGTCAATCATTGGGTGAATTTTTTTGCATCACTTCCCTGTTAACCCAGTAATAGTCCAGCTACAGTGTACATGTACATGTGAAAGTAGGAAAATACTGGTAGTATATGTAACATTTAAGATTATTAAAAAGGTTTATGGTGCTATTAAAAGGGAAACATTGTGCTGACATCTATTATTGAAATAAATTTCTGTATTACTTTATTCGATAATACAAACTTTTATAACAGTCAGGCCTTCTGATAGGGTGCAATGAAGAAATGCAAATTATGCGATTAGAAAGGCCAATTATGCGATAAATAAAATGTAAATTATGCGATTTTTTCTGAGCAATTTTCAGCTTGTTTTATATGGTTTCAGGATAAGATAATACTCTTTTGCTGTTCTAAAGACATTTTGAACACAAGGGAACAGTGTAATCTGTATTGGTGTGCCACGTTTAAAATTGAAAGGATATAGCTAGCTAACATGCCAAGTTGACTGTACAAGGTGACTACAGGAAATTTTGTCACGAACAAAACACATTTCACCACATTTCAAAAATCTCACTGGTTAAAGTTTGCAAGGTGCTTGCGTAATGCTTTGTCAACCACAGACTTCCAAAGATGGTCAATCACAATATTGCAGGACAAGCCATGTGGAACATACTTGTCGGGTACTTTCTTGCTCGACCGTGAGCTGTCAGATTGGGCAGAAGGTGGGAACTTGCCTTCTTGGTCGAAGAAACAGTGGGCATTTTCACTAAGTTTTTTATCGCTACCCCTCTCAGTAAGTTTTAATCGGTTTTCAACGAAAGAAACTACATTTTGCCAAAAAGCTGACAACTTTGCTTATTTTTCACACCTATACTTTCAACCAAATTTAGCCAATCTGAATGGCTGATATTTAATATCAGCCATTCAGATTGGCTAATCTCAACAAAGGGCATGTTTGTGCTACACCAATAGGCGACTCTTTAAGAATGATACTCATACCAGGCCCCCAACATGCAAAATAACGCCTCCAGGGAACTTTAAATGTTTACGAAAACGAAGGTGACAAACGTTATTTAGCCTTTTTTCAAAGTAAATTATCTTAAAAATGGCATATTTATGCAGGAGTTCTTCAGAAAATTGTTGATTTATGCTTTGTTTTATGAATGTTGTGCATTCTTTTATGAATTATGCAATTTTTCATGAATTGAGCGATCAGATGCTATTTGAGGTTGATTGTGCGAAATCGCACCATCATATAATACCAGAAGGACAAGATGGTATTTCCTTGCCTGCTTGGGATTACCTACTGTGTCCGGCAAGAATACAGTTGAGAGTGTTCTTTTCCCACAGAAAAAAAGTCTTCCATTACCATGTTTGTTTGGTCAAGGGGGCTGGATATTGGCCTTTTTTTTGCAAGCTTATGGACCTCAGCTCTGTCTTGGTCAATAAACATGCAAAAGAAGAACTTGACCAACATCTGGCCGTCTTGACCTCGCAGTTTATCAATGACCATAATTTTATATATTAAATCAGAACAGTTGAAAACTAAAGACCTGAGCTGCCCAATGGAGTGGCAGTTTTCCATCAGTGTCTCGCGACAGTAGATCAGCTTTCTTTTCCACTAATAACCTGACATGGCCAGTTCGGCCATGGAAAGCGGCCCAATGAAGAGCAGTCATTCCCTGGAGAAAAATTAATAATACATTACATTTAACATTTAATTCAAAATATGGAATACCAGTATGTAATACACTGCTGATTGTACATTACATGTACAAGTGAACACTAGTGTGTGACAATTGACAGTGAAAGGTAAACTGTATTATTTCGTCTCATGTGATACTGACATAAAATGCAGCACTATCATGTATAGGTACAGTTTGCTCCCCAGATGCAGACAACCCTGCAACCAGAGAAAAGAATCCTCGTAATGACAGGAGGTTAACAATGTAATGTCTGTGCACTAGCTGGGACCTACAACCTAGAGAAGGTCTCTTCTCACAGGAAGTGGAGATAGTTGTTTGTTGTTGTTGAGGTTAGACAGTCAGTCGTTTTGTTTGTCATTACAGTACATAAATGCAATAGTATGATTTCAAATTTTTGATCCTTCATAGGTCAGCCCAAATACCTCATTATCTGGAGCGTCTACATCTTGAAGTGACAGATGCTGTAATAGAACTTCAAGGGAACTATTAAAATACAAATACATGCAAAATTCTTGTTATTGCACCACAAAAAAGAGCAAAACTAAATGAATATAAAAAACAATTACTGTGTGCTACCATGCATTATGTTTGCAAGACTTGGTTCCATTAATACAAAAAAATAATCATGATGTGTAAATCAGTGTTGAGCATTTGACATTTTGTAGACTAACTTCACAACTGAAGGTGAACCTCACAGTGTTGAGTGCAAGTGTTGGACAACTCAAATAGGTTCTAATCAGCCTCAATACTAGCTTACAGTAGTTAAGCTGATGTCTCTCCTCCTGTGACAAACTCTCCCCCTACAAGATTTAACCACAAAATAAACAGTATCCCCGAGAGACCTATCAGTGTGGTGAACAGTTATGTTTGATTGTTGTCCAGTCTTGAATCTTCACAGGATATTTACAGTAACAACCAATCGGAGTTTGCCATAACACTTTATCCAATCACCTTCATGTAAGTGTACTAAGTATTCAAGTATGTACATCAATGTCTACTATTACATTGTCAGTATTGAGAAACTTCTCTTAAGCAAAGGATTGCAATAGGTATGTTGTAGTTTAAATTTAAATTCAGGTAAAAATAATTTTAACTTTTTTTGAATCTCAATTTCCTTTGTCTTCTAACCCTAATTATTCATAATCACTGAATAAGTAGGGTTAAGAGACAAAGGAATTTAGCTTTACCTGAATTTAATTTTTAACTACAACATGTACATCAATAGTTTTACATTTACTCAATCACGTTTTAAGCAGGCAAAGGTATCAGTAGCAGGGATGGTGTAGTGGTGAGAGCGTTCCCCTCCCACCAATGTGTCCCGGGTTCGATTCCCGGACCCGGCGTCATATGTGGGTTGAGTTTGTTGTTGGTTCTCGTC
>OMLO01003423.1_pt1 | contig 13076 bp, 12 predicted proteins | sample 1674811 | NCBI WGS metagenome assembly OMLO01 (sample SAMN06265003, study PRJEB25207) | coral metagenome | isolation source: Coral host | place: Mexico:La Bocana,Puerto Morelos, Mexico | collected 2008-11-13
GTGGGGGTTTTCATGAAAACAGCGCGCGCACGAATTTTTTTCTGGAGGACACCCGCGAAGGTTTGAAGTAACCTTAACAAAAACTTAGCACAGTCAGATTCTGTTCATGACAAACCCTTAATATAATAATAACTGTTTCATCTCATATTTTCCTATAGATATTTATAATTCAATTCCATTATGATATGTACTTTGAACTTGATATTGATGAAGTAGAATTGTTGAAATGACAAAAGGTTTTTCTATCACTGATTTGTATTCTCAAAATGTTTTGCAAAACCTTGTTATTACTTAAACAAACCAAACCAAACACAGGCTGAAACAGTATCACAATATGCATATTTAACCTTTCATAAGTTCCTCAGCAGCTTGTCTATCTAAACTATTGACAAGTTTAGCATCTCGAGGCAGAATCCATCGATTTTTGGTTCGACAAGGAATTACCTTCTCCCTTGGTCTCTCTTCTGGTTTGATGCTATAAAGATAAAAAAAACATGCAATGCAAGTGGGTGCATGTGCACAAGAAATGAGAATGCAGTATTCCAAGGCTGCAAATAACTGTCGGTCATCGGACATTGGCCGACCAAAATTTGCTCATGTCCGACGAAATCGCAAATGTGGTCGGACATGATGTCCGGACAAATATTTTATCGTAAATCATTTTACAGCAACAATGAATAAAAATCTGCCATGATTAAGTCGGACGATTTTGGTGACGTCCGACCATAATTTTGCTTTGTCCGACCAAGATGGTGTCTTAGTAGGACATATGTCCTTTCAGGTGAAAAAAATTATTTGCAGCCCTGGTATTCTGATTGTTGAAAAATAACAGCCCGAGGTCCTGTTGATATGACCATTCTCCTATTAATACGATCATTCTCACCAGCTGACTTCACTGGCCAATTCTCCTTTCGTTTGCTGTTGGCTTTGCTCATGCTGCTAACAGTAAGAGCCTGCTCACAGCCTATTGACTTCTTACAAGTGTTTTACAATAAAGGTAAAAAAGCAAATATCGAGACGTATAAATCATAGACATTTCTTACAAAATTATCAGTCTTAACAGCTGCTATCAATAATTGATATTGCAGTTAAAGATACCTGACACATTGGATCGTAGTACAGAAATTTGAAAAAACTCTTTCAAGTGTCAAAAAACTGAAAATTAACAAATGTTTCGGGCTTAGCCCTTCTTCAGTGTTGTGGTCTGAAATCACAACACTGAAGAGGGACTTAGCCCGAAACATTTGTTGATTTTCAATTTTTTGACACTTTAAAGAGTTTTTCAAATTTTTCACAGCTGCTACCTGTACAAGACATGCTGTGTAAACAACATCATATTACTACTCACAAAAATTTACAGTACAGATGGAAGAAGTGAAGTTTTCAGCCATGCAAAAAAGGAATTGAGATTATTAACTGAAATTGAAAAACAAAAACGTTTTGACTGCTGGACACAGAGTATTTTTGAAAAACCTGCCCGGCAGCCGGACATATAGATGGTATCTGGTCGTTTAACCCAAACTCAATTAGCCCCCAGTCTGTTAGTCCCCAGTCCAAAGTCGATTAGCCCCCAAAGTGAAGTCGATTAGCCCCCAAACTCAATTGATTAGACCCCAGTAAGTTGTTTAGCCCCCAAATAATATCTCACTCTAAACTCGAGAAATTATCTGACTTTTACTGTGAAATCGTTCACAAAAACGATAAGCTTACTATCACGAGATGGCGTTCTTTGATCATTTGCTTCGCGAATACACAAATCCGCAAGGGCTGAAGCTGAAAGTTCAAGACATAGTAAGTATTGCATTTAATAATGAGATTGTTGTTTGTTTGTTTGTTTGTTTGTTTCTGATATTTCTAAATTCCTTGCAGGACACCAATTTCACGTCTTCGAAGACCTGTTCTCGACTGAGTTCCACAGCTTAATTTAGTTTGTGTGTTCGACTTAAAAATGCGTGTTAGAGCTAGCAAGAGTTGAATAGTTTCTCGAGCTTAGAGTCAGATATTATTTGGGGCTAAACATCTTACTGGGGGCTAATCGACTTGAGTTTGGAGGCTAATCGACTTCACTTTGGGGGCTAAACGACCTACATACATTCCATCTAGACACTGCACGTTATTTTGTACAAACCTTTTGAGCTCTTTTCCTTCAGCGGAGTGAATATAATCCCGTTTTTCCTCTTTCACCTCAACATTGTCACTGTTGAGAGCATTTTGTTTAGAAGTGTACTTGCTAGAGGACTTCTTTGAAAAAGAAAATGATACCCCGGTTGTCTTCCGTTCGTCCGCCATAAAGATGTAGTGCTTCTTCATGTAGGCAATAGCAATAAGTCCATTTTTCAGGGAACCGAATAATGGACTGGAATCTAGTTAGTCCCAATCCACTACCGTTTGCACATGGTGCAAAATTATTTGTCGCATCGAAATCCTTAAAGCCGGGTGTTAAGTAATGTCATATTGCAGGGAAGAAGGTAAGATAGTAAATCGGTAGTCCTTATCCAAGACTTCTAGTTACTAATTTTTCCAATCGTAGGTAAAGACAAACTAATATTCGTCACCGAAGAAGACCATGCGACCCCCAGTTCGGTGACACTCGAAGAAGATGACCAAGAAGAATTTGAAGGCTTGATCAAAGCAAATGGCGAAATAAATTGGGATTGCCCTTGTTTACAGGGAATGGCCTACGGGCCTTGTGGAGAACAGTTCAAGGCGGCATTCTCATGTTTTCATTACAGTGAGGCGGACCCTAAGGGTTCCGACTGCATTCCACAATTCCGTGATATGCAAGAGTGTTTTGTTAAGTACCCTGAAATGTATGGAAAAGATGATGAACTTGACGAAGAAGAAGATTTCATAAACAAGGAAACAGAAAATGCAAAGATCGGCGACGGAGAAGATAATATTGTTTCGTCAGAAAAGAACGACTCTTTGTCAAGTGTTTCGAAAGATTCAACAGAACTAACAGAGGATCTCTCCGGTGAAGCCTCAAGCTGACCGAACGGCGCCTTTCTTTCCTTCTGTAATTTAGCTTTTTTTAATTTTGACCTAGGGAGTTGAAATTGTTATAACAATGTTTCAAGTGTGACTTCGCATGCGTTGCTCGATACATGTATGTACTCTTACGGGTGGTTGTATATTTACTTATTTCTATAATATTGCTATTCCATTTATGACTACACTTCCCCGCTTTTCAGTTATTACCTGTAAGACCCCTTCGAATAAAAATTTTGGTTTACACGCCCTGCAGATTTATGTAGAAATTATGGCTTTTAAAGCTCCTTGTGTATGCAAACTCTTCTCTTCTGATATGACTTAAAGGTCGACTTAAAGATGTCATAAAATCCCTGTAAGATACTCACTAATAAATCACAAGAAGTCAATTTCACTAAATTTCTTAGCCTTAAGAGTGTCTTATAGATTTTACTCTGTCTAACACCAGAAGATTTTACTCTGTCTAATGCCAGACGATTTTTACGGTACTTGTCAAAGGGAGACTCCTTAGGCCTAAAGGGTTAAGTATTGCAGCAATTATTTTACACGGGTGCTATCTAATTATTGATTGTTTTGCCTCTGAAAATATAATAAAATAGAGATCACTCGGTTTGTGTTGCTTCAAAAGAACCAATGAATCAACTCTAGTCACAGATTCACTGGCTCATTTGATGCACCATCATCCAAATGATCTTGGAAGACTAATTCCAATACAGATCACTGGTTCTCTGGTTCTCTGGAATAAAAATATTAAAAAAATAAAATTGTCCGGGTCTCTGTGAAAAAGATATCCTTTACATACATGTAAAAGATCTATGGCAAAGAAAATCTTGCCCTGTCCAGGTCTCTGTAATGATATCTATACATACATTTAGTATATGGCGTGTTTGATGCTAATATAATGTCTGCTCTTATATGCTAATTCTAGGGCATTAGTTTTCTGTAATGCCCACTGACGTTTCAAGAGTTAGTCCTTCGTCAGAGCGAATGTCCATTCGCTCTGATGAAGGGCTAACGCTTGAAACATCAGCTTTATAGCTCATTACGGTGGCCAATCTTAGTTGCAAATCTTATGACGTCATCACTGATCTAATTTGTATATTACAAAAATGTCTATCTCTGAAACGAAAAAAGATATTTCAAAAGGAAAAAAGTCATTCTTCTGTATTTCGAAATGCCTTTCAAATAAGCAGAAAATATTTTTCATGTCATATAGTTACACTTTAAATGTACAGTCTTTACAGGAATATCTCAAACCTTGCCATTGCCATTTTTATTAACCTTGCTGTTGTTCAATCAGTACAGCCAGGTTTCCATTTTAGACTTTCCTGTAAAGACATCATGCTTTGTTGATGTGTAGTTAACGAAAATATTGGGGCAAAAAAGAGAGAAGAGAGAGGCAAGTGCCCTCTCCAAATAAATTTTTTGAAACTACAGAAGAATGGGTGTTTTTTGAATACCTCTTTTCATTTTAGAGATGTTGACGCTTTTTATGATGCAAATTAGGAGTGATGACGTTATCACTTGTGCAACTACAATAGTGAAACACAGTCGACCCTCCACTTGCAACCATCACCTCTCGTAAGCCACCACCTCTCCTCAGTGACCAGTTTTCCAAAACACCATTCAAATCACTGTATTTGGAACCTCTTGTAAGCAACCACCTCTTGTAAGTGACCGCAACCACTTCCAGAGCTAAAAGTTGGAAATTTTTGTTTTGTTTTAAACCTCGCATAAGCAACCACTTCACAGATCATAGGGTGGAAATTAGATAATAAGGTGTTTCCTGGGTAGTACAAGAGAATAATTTCTCAGTGGGAAGTGTCTGGGTTTTTAAATCGAAATCAAATTTTCACATGAACAGAACTTAAGAATTTAAAGAAAACATGCACATACACTGTATTTTATCAGTCTTAAAAGAGAAATTAAATGTCTATACAGGTTACAGAAAATTAGAACTGATGTCCTGATTCATGTAGTTTAACGGAAGTACAGTATAAAAATCAAAGTACAGTATGGCAAGCTCAACACATTCCTTATTCAGTTGAAGTCATATCCAAGGTTTCTGATTTTTTATTTTAGCCAAGGTATGTCTCCATAAAAAATGTACAAGACAGCACCTCAATTGAATGACCAAGGCCTGAGGCCTATAGGTCTAGTGTTTTTCCTACACTGTCAAAGATTAGCAATTCAATCCTATAAGTTCATATTTAGTTCCTTTTAACGTGAAACTTGTTCCGTTCGCCTTATTGTAGGCAGCTTACTAGAAGCAAACCATAATAATCTGACTAAATTCTTTCAAGAGCTTTAATATTTTTGTGGCTACTAAGTTATTACATGGGTTTAGATGGAAATCGGTGCATGGGGTAAGTCTCTGCAGTTAACATATGCCAATGCTAAATTTTGATCCAATTATATCATCTAATTTCTCATAAGCAACTACCTCCTGTAAGCGACCACCTAGGCTTGACATGTTGGGTGGTCCCTTACAGGAGATTCAACTGTATTGATCATTTCAGCAATTGCACCATATTGACAATGTCACACAATACAGTGCAACAATCTCTTGCATTTTTGATAGAAACAAAAAACCCACCTTCATGGATCAAATTATCACCGTGAATTCAGTAAATTAACTATGCTAACTTGTTGCAAATTCGTGAAACAAACTTGCCAATTTTAGCAAAGGAAGATCTTAACTCAACATGTACAGTACTTGAGATTGACCAATTCATAGAACACAGCTGATGATTTTAAATGACTTGCGCTCAAATTAACATTCGTTATTCATCATTAATTTAACTTCAAGCTAAAAACCCATAACATGATGATTTTGTTTTCTCTCAGCCTTCACCTTTGGTGTCAGATTCTCCACTTGTGACATAGATGCTGTAGTTTGTTTCCGAGGAGAACTTTCATGAACAATCTTACTATTACTCATAGATGACCTCACATTCTCTGAAAGGAGTGTCTGCCATGGTTCTACAGTTTTCCCCTGAATATCAGGCTGATTTTCTGTTTCTTGGTCACCTGATAAAAACACAGCTATTGGTTCATTGCTATTCCAGTTTACCCAAAGACTTTTACTTAGAGGATCTGTAGCTTTCTTTAAGTCTGGAAAAATCCCAAGGTCTTCCACATGATACTGAAGGCACAAACTGCTTCTTGTAACAGTTCCTTTAATTTGCTGATTTTTCACAAGGTTGGCACTATAACTTAGTTGCACACCACACCTTTGGCATAAGTCTGATTCTGGCTTTGCTTGGTCGAGCTCTGTGTTTTCCAAACCTTGTCTATCATTGCATAATACACAGGAGGAATGGGATTCTAGCAAAGATATCAAATTCTGACAAAGCACTTTCTTGTCAGTTTCTACATACTCAATTTGGAAAGGAGCAGTTTTCAAAAAGTCATCCTTGTGAAGATCAACCATATCGATCCATTTTTGACAAAACATTTTAACCTCAGGACCATGCTCATTACTCCTCCATCTACCACTCTCCTTGTTCCAGAAATGCCTTCCTCCAGAATCTTTGTCATCTTGGGGCGAAACAAATGGCTGGTAAAACAAGTCTCCAGCAGATGACATTTGAAAAACAGTAAAACCCTTTTGCGGATGGGAGGTGTGAGGCATGGTACAGACACCTAAGAGTGGTTGTGAAAGCCTTGAAGCAGTTGCTGGCGAGAACATGGGGTCACTGCTAAGTCCTGTGTAATACCACTCATTATAGGAAGACATCTGCAAAAACAAAAACAAAAAAATAGTTTCTTTCAATTCTCTGATTTTTAAAATCTGCAGGTAAAAGTATTATTTTTAATAGCGATGTTAGGGAAAATATGATTCCTCTAATAAATTATAATACGTACTGTTTGACCAGTAACACATGCTGAATGTGACTATCACTAAAAATGTTTTAACCATGTACCAACTTCAAAGAATTATGTGCAGTCTGTTTGCGCAACCAGTGGTCACTTGTGAGATAATTTTTAAAACAGTATTTGATTGAGAGTAAAAAGTGGCCTCTAAAGGGAAGTGGTTGTTAAGAGAGAGTTGGCAGCTGTTATAAAATTTAAATTTCATATAAATTTTCTCTATTTTGTGAAATTCAGGATACAATCAATTCAGTGAAAAGTCTCTTGATATAGTGTCATCAGCTATGAACTTTGCTCAAAGTTTTCACCTGACTGTCAAGTGAGTAACTTACCTTCCATGGTAGAGATGTTGATTGAGGTGGTAAACACTTTTGTTCTGTAGTTAGAGGGAATGACCCTTTTACTTGTACTTGGCTGTTAGAATACTGAAAGCAGTGTGTCTGTCGATGATTTGAGCCAGATATAACCAAGATTGTGTCACTACATTCAGGGATTACATTGCAAGCCACACTAATGAACTGAATTGGGTCTTCATTATGATGTCTCCACTTAAGGACTGGGTGATGAAGAAATCGATCATCTAAAATCATGAGTGACTGATCCGTGCCTAATATATAGTGATGGGTATTTTGAGGGTGACGCTGAATGGCAGATATACATTCAAAGGAGTCAACTTCACTTGACGGAATAGAGAAGAACAATCTTTGGAATAATTTTTTAACCTGTAAGATAACAATAAATGGCATTGTGGTGAGAGCCCTTTAGTGATAAGTGACAAAAGGCATGTGACATTTTCAGTAAGTAGTTTCCCATAGATTTTAAACCTCAAGAACATGCGAGAGTTGCTGTGTGCAAAGGAGTTTGTGTTGAGTTGAGCAGAATAAAACAAGTCTTAAACATTGAAAATCTATCATCAACTACAGATAGGTCAGTGTTCTCCAGGAAGTGCTGGCATTTAGGCTGTTTCAAGTGCCGGCTACTTTTATTTGACAAATTTCAGAAATGATTCTCCTGTTTCACCAATCTGTAAGACAATTTCGAGCACTTGAAATTCACTTGAGAACTCAAGGAAATGATATGGACCCATAGCTATCTACAGTGGTGACTCTAGTGCTATAGACAGATACAAACGTCAAATGTTCTTTTAGATACTTCAAGACAGGCAGTTAGCATTGTTAAAAGTGTATTGGGCGAAAGCTGTCAAGTCACAATTCTTTCTTCCATTGTGCAAGTTCCTCTCTCAAAGAGCAAGTGGTGGGAAACAACTTGCTGTATTCAACAATAAAATTTTTGTGAAATCAGGAATGTCAATTGAAAGCAAAAATCAATGGAGAGAGATTAAGATGACAGAGAGGAAAAATAATAAGCTTCTTTCAAATGAATGGACAGAAATCGGTTAATTTTTACCAGGTTTTTAGTTTACAAACATCACCTTATGATTGCCAACTGATCAGCTGTGTGATCATATGATGTTAAATTTGCTGGTTTGTTCAAGATAGCTTCATCCCGGGGTGATGCTTTAGTCTATGACAACTCTAATAGTTTTAAGAAGACAACATTTTCATAAATAGAAGGAAGATTTTCTCAGGGTCACATTTCACTACCGGTTGCTAGAAATAAACAGTAAACACAGTAGCCAAGTTAAAAGTCAGGCCAAGTCTCTTTGCACCTGTAACTGCATAAAAAGGATGAAAATAGGAGACCTTGAAAATTGCTTTTAAGTCATTGAAAGAAGTTAAAAGAAAAACACTGTACATTGCTAGTAATTATTGTACAATTATTGCACTACAAAATTTGCAATTACTGTAACTGTATTTAAAGTCAAACTGATTTGCACAGCAACGGCCAAAAAATGACCAAAAATGACATTTTTTTTCTTGTCTCAATTTACCCCAAAAATGCCTCAGATTGCATCTCCAACCAAATAATTTTTAACAATGTTCGGCACGGTCCATTACATTCAAAGTCCATTACATTGAAATTCAAGGAGGAGACATACATGGTGTTCTGAAGGTGAATGCACTGGCTCTGGAAGAAGTATTAAAATTTCCAAATCAATTAAATCTTAAAGAACTTGCACCATTATTGAGGTTATGTATGTTGCCATGTAAGTAATGTGTATATAAAATTATAACAGCTACTGTTTCTTTAATTTGTTTTGTATCATTAAATAAATTAAAAAATGCAGAAAGAGTATTCAAATACTCATAAGTTCTTGATGGCATTTTAAAAATGTACTAGAAAAAAAAATACTGTACTGCTAAATATACACTGCGCAAAAAGAACAAGAAATACGTTAGACTCAAATTACTTACTCTGAAATCTAACAAATCCATTCCTTTTGCATCTGCCATTGCAATGCATCGAGGATTTGCAGCAAAGACACACTGGTACCATGGAAAATCATTACTCTTAACATGGCTAGGTTGATGTACAGTCCTTAGCGAATGCTCACATGACCAAAGGTACACTCTGCCAGTTTCTGTCACCGTGATGGCTTCTCCTGGGATGTATGGACTTACAGAAATGCAAATGGCTTGTTTAGTGAGAGCTAATGTCTGAAGGGACTTTAAGGAGATCTAAGAAGAAAAAGTGAATTCCTTCATTCAATAAATTGTTCATTGTAAATGAGTGATGGGACATAGGATGGCAATAAGAAATTTTTCACAGATGCTATGTCTACCTTGATACACAGGGCATGATAAGATTCATGATATAACACATATTTTAAAAACAACTCTTGGAAAAGCTACCAGTTCTCAGCGCCATATTGGAATAGTAACCGTGCAAACACGACAACGAGGCTGAGGTTGACGTTGTTTTTGACGCTTTTACTACCTGGCGTTACCAATCAATGAAATCGATGATCGGATAAATCAATATCAATCGATAAAATTAGTTAATTGATATTGATTGGTATCGGCCAATCGATGACCAATCGATAGTCACAAAAAAAAGTCATCGTTTGGCATCGATTGGCAATTAAGTTCATCGATTGGCATTGGCCGTGTTTTCACGAGCGGTTTTTTTTTCTTAGTGAGTGACAACCGGAAATCTCGTGAAAACAGTTGCTCTTCCTACTCGCTTAAAGTTAAGTGAGTCGGCAAACTTCAATGCAATTCTCATTAAATTTAAGCCACCAAACCAGGTAGCTTAAGCGAGTCGGCAATTTATTTCCACCAATGGGAAGCAACTTGCGGTCATTCATCTGACAAGGCCGTCAAATCGGAAATACAACACGCGTTCTATTTTTGTTCCTCCCGCAAAACTTCTGTCTTGTCGAACTAAATGCGGTCCAACCAAATTGCAGACAAACTGGAAGGTCTGTCTCAAGATTCGTAAATGTTCTTGCCAAATGTTATCTGCGTGTTGGTTTAAAACCATATTCTCAAACCAAAATTGTGGTCTTTCCAGAACCCACGCACCTTTCCTTCTGCGGCATATCTTTCTCCGAGGATGATAAAAGTAAGCTTCCATTACTCTTCTCCTGCCTCTTAGTGCAAGCAATCTCAGCCTTTGCTGAAATCTGTTCCTTCGTCGAAAGAAAACTAAGCGCATATAAACCGTGATTAAAAGAAGAAGGACAAACAAGCGAGCTTTGTTTGGATCTCCGGCTCCCGCCATATTATTCAAATTGATTAATTCGCGCGCGTGGTCTACTCAAATTACTGTAAGATGAAATTTAATCTTACTCGTGAAAACACCTATAATTTTTAAGTCACTTAACGGAGTCTGTAAACAAAACACTTTCAGGAATGTTAAGCGAGACAAGCGCTGTCGTGAAAACACAACCATTGATTGGCAATTAATTCATCGATTGGCATTGATAGGCAATTCCTTTCATGACAGATGTTCCCGGGGATCTTCCAAGTGAAATTAAGCTGCGAAGCGAGGAGTTTTTGTCGCTTCGTGCGTGTCTCGTCGTGACTCGCTTTCACTTGAGTTAAGAAGCAAGAAAAAACTGAGAAATCGTTTGTGGCGAGTAAATCAGTTATGCATTGCAATTTCTTTCTGACCAAATGACATGTTCCCGGCATGTTTGATGTATGTTTTGTTAATTTACTCTTAATTCTCTAGTACTGTGAAACCCGGACGTGATAGGAGCTCCCGTGGTAGATTAGTGCCCGGAAGGGGAGATTGAGAGGCCAAGACAAGACAATCCAGAGACATAAGACATTTAGTTCAAAAGTCCGTTCTTTATTACAAAATTGTTTAATCTGGCATAGAAATCTCTTCTATTTGAAAAAAAAACTGAATCATACCGGGCTTAAGATAAATACCTGTGAACAGTTCTAGTTTTCATCCATCTGATTCAACTGTTATTGGCGAATGCTCTGTGCGTTAGAATTAATCAGGAATTATTGTTTTGCGATAGTTCCAATATAAATGTTTTATTGCATTAGTTTAAGTTAGTTGTTTTCTGCTAGTTAAAAAGTCATTTTTTTCAAAATAAATGTGTTGAATTTTCATATTTAAAGAGTAAGAAACTGCATTGTGATAATCGATAACAATCGATGGCAATCAATGACAATCGATGGCAATCGAAGACAATCGATGACAATTGATGCCAATCGATAAGGTCACAAAAATCTTCTTCATCGATTGGTCATCGATTATCAATATCAATCGATTAATTGATATCGATTGCCATCGATTGATATCGATTTCATCGATTGGTAACGCCGGGTTACTAGTGAATTGACGGCGCTAACAGCACTCAGAGTAGCTCTGCTGCTTCTACTAAAAGAAAAGGAAAGCAGAGTGCAGCTTTCGGATATTCAAATGCAGTTTATGGAGCAGACGGCTCACCGACACATTTTCATTTCTTTCATATTCCGAGGGACGCCAAACAAAGGATGGTGCAACTGTATCAAACGGCAGCATGGAAAAGATGACTTTTTTGTAACAAATACGACCGTGGTTTGCTCTATCTGAGCACTTTTAGAAAAGAAGATGTGCGTAATAGTTTGACGGATCGCCGGTTGTTAGTGCCAAGTTTGTTATTTAGCATTTGTTTATGTTTCACTCCTGTGTGCTTCATATGGTTGTTATTTCACAAGGACAAATTTAACTGAATTCCACAGTGAATCCACAGAGATACAAAGAAAAAAAGAAGCATTTTAAAAAAAAAACCTCTTTTGTTATTTTGGGTCTAGGTGATGAACCCTCACAATATTCACTGACAGAGAAAGCTCCTAAACGAAAGCCTCCCTCAATTAGAGAACCTGTGCCAAAATCATAAAATACAAATGCACATGTTGAAACTGAGGATTTGTATAGTGAAACTGATTCATTATATGGTGATGCACAGGGTACACCAGACTCTACACCAGAAGCTATTAAAAACACTCTACCAGTTGGCCCAGAAGTGTACATGGTTCAATCATTGCTTGAAAGGATTGCATTGTAAGAACAGCAAGTCAAAATAAAAGATGACATTCCGGCAATGATGTTTTACACTGGTTTTCTAGTTTGTGGTTTATTGACAGACTTCCTTCCTCCATTATTAAAACCTGCTGACCCTTCTGTAGATGAAAATATTTGATCATGATACTGGGAAAATTAATCTTTCATTTTTATTTTTTAACCATATGCAATAATTTGCCACCAAAAAAGTAAAACTATTGTTCTTTTTGGCATGCAACAGGCTCTGCATTGAAATAGTACAGTTTTACAAAGTCACTATAATTTGGCCCATTTATGATAGCATTTGGTACTGGATAAGAGTTCATAGATTTCTTGTTTGAGTTATGGGTGTTCTAAAGTTAGCTGAACCTATCTCAAAATAATAAGTAATTTTGTTAACATTAATTATTTATGATTTCACCTCCCTTAAGCTTAGTAGTTTAATTCTGAAAAAAAAATCTAGTAGTTTTCAGATTATCACTTCTGTATTGAAACTGAAAAAAGGTGATCAGGAAAAATTAAGTTTTGGTCAATCTTGTGGAATAAGATCCCTCTGGATTTGACAGAACACAAATAATTATTTTCTTTTTCCTGTATCAAATTGTGATTCTGGTTCTCTAAAACATTGCACTTGTGTTACAATAGAGAACCATGAATATGTTTTCCAGTTTGTAATACCAAATTTACATACAGTGTAGCTCATTTATTTATTGGGTTCTTTCCTACTCATTCAGTGACCAAACTCTAAGTTCTCCTTGGCTTATGATAGTATGATATGTATAAGGCCTACTGGCAAATTTCCTTTGTTG
>OMLO01003424.1_pt1 | contig 13075 bp, 11 predicted proteins | sample 1674811 | NCBI WGS metagenome assembly OMLO01 (sample SAMN06265003, study PRJEB25207) | coral metagenome | isolation source: Coral host | place: Mexico:La Bocana,Puerto Morelos, Mexico | collected 2008-11-13
TACATATATATTTGTAAAAAGATGTAAAACAATGTATTCAATTTTACAATACGAACTCTTCCTTAATTTTCACTTCAATTTGCATAAATATAATGGTATTAAATATGACAACAGTTAATGAGAAATACAATGTTTCAGTGTTCAAGTTTTTTCATCAATATGCAAACACCAAGCTCACAAAATTTGTTAAAATAAGAAACTACAGTTTCAAAACATCAGTCATCATGGATTAGTTGACCACCCCACCAGCCCTACTTTCTTCCTTTTCTCTTTTCTTGAAGTCTTGGTATAACTTATCAAACCTCTCTCTTGCTGATCTTTGAGTAACTTTCATTCCACTCTCTCTCAAATGTTCGGCGATTTTCGTCCAAGAAATGCCTCTCTCTTTGGAACCTGGTCGGTATTTGTATGGCTCTTCGACGAGTACTTCTCTAAGAAGTATAACTTCGTGATTCTTCTTCCAAATAAAAAGTTCTCGTTTCGCCATTGCTACGAAGAAAGTCAGAAACGTGTTAACCATATCACACATATCACTCGTGTTTGGAGTTTGAAAGTGTGAAGTGAAAAGTGTGAAAGTGCTTTTACATAAGAACAAAATTTGTATATAAGAACTTACGAAACTTTATGTTGTTTACAGAACTTCGTAATAAAAACAAGAACCAAGTAATAAAAACAAATGGAAAACATTTAATTCGATAAAAAATTTTTATACGGCATTACGTTTGCTTTTGCTGACTTAGGAAAAGACTAGCATAAGTTTAAAACACAAAATTCTCACCTTTCGAAACTCGTTCTCAGGAGGACGACTTCTGGTCAAAATCTCGTTGTCGACGAGCGGCTGACAACGAGTTTCCCGCTCCCGTGACAGTGTCACGGAGGCTTACGCATGCGCAGTGTGAGTACGCCAGTAAACTTGTACTCGTACTCGTTCTCGTACTCGAATCTAAAGCTCTCTATTATTGTTCACTTCACTACTTAGAGCGCGCGCTCGATGAATGACGTGGTGTGTGAATTTCGTGCGCAGAAAGGATGCGCAGAAACAATTAGCGCTCAACATTAAAAACACTTTTATGCAAGAAAAATCTATCCTTCAGTTTTTTTTCCTGCTTTAGCATTAATCGCCTTTTAAACAACCTGTCTCTGATTATAACCCACCGAAAGAAAATAGGGGTCACCGAACGTCCAAGATCGTTAAATCCACGCAAAGTCATAGCAATGGCCATTTGCCCCATTATTGTTCACTTTACTACTTAGCGCGCGCTCGATTCATGACATGTTGTGTGAATTTCGTGCGCAGTAAGGGTGCGTGAACGTCCTTAAATTAATCACTCTGGAAACACCATCAATATGCCTAGACACATTTTACATGAGCCCGGATTCTGACAACGGCTACGTTTAAAAAAAAAACAAACACAAAAAAACAAAAACGGATGTCTCATTGAATAAATGCTGCCATGCATTATTACATATTAGTTTCTGTAACATCTTTCGTGAAAATCTCCCTTTATTTCTATGCTTTCGCCTGTTGTTTTATTATGAGGTGTAAAAAATCGGGATGTTGCCATGCCACCAGCGATGTGGTCTCGAAAAAATGATAATGAGGAACACGTGATAAAGGGATTAACAACACTTTAATATTGCAAGATAGAACGATGGTAATCGCTCCTTTTATCATTCTTTCTTGGACATTGTGAATTTGTGAACACCTTAAATATTACACATTCCAAATGTGTGATATTTCCCAAGTTCACTTGAACGAACTCACAAAGTACCTGTAACCATTTCCCAGTTGAATAGGCAGCTCAGTTGAATGAAAAATGTACAGTACAGATATCACAGCCGGATATTCGTTTTCAGGCTTTACTTTTGCAACTTCTCTAAGTTGTGTTTGCCTCAATGTTCTCTTCGCATCTAAAATAGTTCTTGATTTCACGAAAGTCATTCTTTTAACAATCAGTTCAAATGTTAAAAAAAACAAATACATTTATCTGAAATCTTGTCCTAATGGGAAGATTTTTTCTTTGCAGTTCCACTTCCTTTGATGCAGGGCTCGCAGACTTACCTTTTACGATATCGCCGGTTTGTAGTAGAATTTTTTAATCTATTCAGTTCACGCAGTTTTTGTTAAATTTGCATTATATCTCGCTTGTTTGTGGCTTATTATTGGTGTCTTATTGTCATTCTACCATTTTGTATGAGTTAATAGCAACATGATAGTACTGACGGTGAAAGTCCCTGTAATACGACCATCCCGTTATTATGGTCATTCAGCTCTTATAGCCTTTTATTCGAACACCACTTGTTATAGACAGTCCGTGGGTTATATTACCACGGCACCATAATCATTGTAAAGATGGGACTTTGTGCCCTCCATCCATCAAGCACTCGCCCTATCAGCATACTTTTGGGGTGACCATAGAGCGAAGGCTTTTCATAATAATGCAGAAGATACGCGTTTTTTGTAGTGTAGTTAAAACATTAAATACTAGCTTTTGTATGAACATACTTTTTGTAAAGTTACCAACATAACGTATAAAAAACTGTCAGCCAGTTCACGGTTCGATTGTCCTCACAGTAACACAACCCACTCTTTTCTTACAATCGGTTCGGGTATAAAAAAGGTTTCAGCAAGAGTCAGTCCAGTACTTGTTTCCAACTTGTTTTTTTTCATAGACTCTGCTTACCTCGGCTCTTGTGTCAGCTAATCCTGCGGAAACCCAGAAAAACGCCGAGCATTTTATGGTGATCAAAGACTATCGTACAGCGGCTGCGCTCTATACTGCGGTACTATGGCGCCTCGACGCTGACTCCTGTCCTGAATTGGTCGTCACTATTCTATGCAAGCGAGCTGAATGTTTGCTTCGCTTGGTTAGTAATTTTTTTCCCGTTTAAAAAAACCTAAAAGATGTTTGAATTAAGACCAAGTTTAGTCTACATTCGTGACCATGTCAATATACTTCTACTTTTAGAATTATGTGCCACACGTTTTGCGAGATTGCAGTGTTGGTGAGTAAAGAACTGAAGACGAATAAAGCTTTTACTTTAACGTAAAACGCAAACAACTTGTTTTACCTACATAAAGTCACAGAACAGGAACGGAAATGGGAGAAAAGGAGAGTAGATTTGCCGACGAACTGTTCAATGAAGAAACAGCAATAGCGAGTGCAATATGAATTAGTGTAATATGGATTCCGATTTCGGCACACTTTTGTTGAAAAACGTGCCGAACCAACTGGTAGCAGACTGACCAGTTAGTTAGTTAGTTAGTTAGTTACATGTAGTTAGAAATCGGGCCTTCGAAACCATAATTTAATCCCTCTTATCACTAGTTGTCTTTGTTGTCGTAAGACATCGAATGCACCGGACCTTCAAGACCATATTTTATCCCTCTAATCACTAGATATAGTTGTCTTAAGATATTTACCAGCAATTCGTTCTGTTATTTTGCTTGTAGCTAAGAGAAGAAATCAGGCCTAGGACATCCAATGCACCGGGACTTTTAGACTACAACTTCGTCCCTCTCACAACTAGTTGTTGTTGTTGTTGTTGTTGTTGTTGTTGTTGTTGTAAGGGAGTCGCTTACAATTCCTTCTGTTGTTTTTAGCTAAAAGCAAAATGGGAGGTGACTACGAACACATATCATTTCTATATTCACAAGCTCTAGAGCTACAGGGAGAAGTACAGAAGGCTTTTCTGCATGCTCTCATTTACAAGTCTCTTGATCCTCAGGTATTTATCAAAAATTCGACATTTTATGTTAAAAAAAAAAAACTATGTTTTGTCAGCGCATAATGCAAGACTTCGCTTTGAGTAGTTTGAGGACGTTTTTAGGAGGTAAAAGGAAAGCAAGATACAATGCCCTGGGTTTGTTCATGACCATGTGTATTGAAAGTTGATCGGTGTTTGTTGTAATCACATCCCACTTTTGGCATGTCCCTCTCAAATCCTCCAAATGAAAGGTGACCGCAAAATACACTATAAATGGAATTCCAAAGTCCCTAACTGTACCCCTCCAAGTGATAGCTCACGTTTTAGGGAGGAAGGGGGGAGGGCATTTAACTATTACGACTAAGGTACTTAGTAACCTTTTACTGTCACTACAGCTTCACAGTTGGCGCTGCGCGTTCACAACTTTTTCAATCCGTCTTTCTTAATAGCACGGGTTTTACTTTATAGATGTCAAGAGACAAGGAAGTTGTGAGGAGGTTAAGAGCGAAAGTGAAGAGCTTTTGCGGCCAGGTATTAATCTTAATTGTATTGTCGGCCCATAATGCTATTGAAGCCCGCACAAGATCATTTAATTTCTATGAAGAGTGTCCAAGTAACTCTGAATTTGGGTAGTGTCTCGATTAACAAGTAATTTTGGACAATTCCGGATAGTTGTAGTGTAACAGAGATGTGCAATCAAAAGTGAACAAGATTTGAACTACTTAGTTCATTTCACTGTCAAACTCGATCAACTCTGAGTTGTCAGATTGTGTTCTGAGTTGCTTTTTTCCTAAATGATGGCTTTAATTCTTGTTAACAAAATCATTTCTATCTATATTGTCAGATCACAGTCACATGTATTTGTGGTTTGTCCTGTTTTCTCTACCTCTTTTAGACGTGTATGAAATTCACTACAGTTTCTTTCTTTCAAGCCTAATTGAATGTAAATCCTACACTCTTTCGTATGACCTTTTTTTTAGGGATATCATCAAGTTGAAAGCACTGTTGAAGTCCTGATGACACAGGGAGAGTCGTCGCTCTCGAACTCTGAAACAAAGGTGGCTTTGGCGTTTTTCACAGAAGTTGTGAATCTTTTTCCAGGAATTCCGGATGCACACGAATATCGAGCGGAATGCTTTTTCATTTTGGTAAGAACATAGCTATGTTGCCTAGCTGTTATTAAAAGAAGATTGTCGTCAAATACTAAGTTCTTGACTACGTTAATATGGGTGTTTGATCGGTGTAGCCCCTATTATCTTTTCGAACTCTTAATAATCACTTTTTCCGCATAGAGCTCAAAGAGGTATTTTTCCCTCATACTTCTCTTGTTAGTCTATATTTTCTCTTGTTAGTTTATATTCTCGCTACCTGGACCGGGTTCCTTATAAGGCGCTGGACATATTCGCGAATTAGCTCGCCCCTCATTGGAACAGTGATATGATACAAAGACTGTTGATAAGTGAATAGAAATATACTTATTTTGCACTTATGGTTGATTTTCATTCCGCAGGGTGATTTTGTTCAAGCTGAGCATGACTGCAATAGAGGTGTATTATTTTCCTGTATCAATACCATTAATTCCATTCATTTCCTGCCCAGATCGTATAGCCTGTTGTTTTCTTTAAAAATTCTGTTATCGAAGAAACAATCACACACCAGCAAATTCTATTGAAAAACCCTTGGTTTCCTATACTTCAATATACGGCATGTATCACAGTGTATCGCAGTGTTACATAAAATAACTACGTAGCGTCAGCCGGTTTTTGTCATGCTCATTCAGATGATAGCCTGGACTTGAGCGAAACCGTTTCCGTTGGCGCAAAAGCCGCGATAATCGTAAAGCCGCAATTTACAACGTTTCATAGCGGTGAAAGGCAAAAACTCCGCACAACTTTCAGTTTGCGTAGTCTCGAAATTTATTGAGAGTTTGAACCAAAAATGAGCAAGGGTTATTTCGAAGACACTTGGCACGTTTATATAAGCAGCCGTGATGGCGGAATTGCGCCTGCGCAGTGCGTTTGAGCGCTGTAGAACGCCCGTAACGTTACCTAGCAACCTTCCTCTAGAGAACGCTCGAGAGAAATAAAGAAAGACAAAAAGCGAAGAAGAGGCGGCTCTCTCAAATTCACCTATTTCTTTCCAGACCATATTGCGAATGTTATTATCTTTATGCTTTTTTTTATGTTTTTTGTATTTTATTTTTGCCTTTGCAGCTCTCAATTTGACGCAACGTAGAAGTGAGGCAGCCTTTGATACAAAAATAAAAATCAAGATCCAGCAGGAAGAGTTTATGGAGGCCTTGAAATTACTGAATGAATGGCGAATGGTTGATCCAGAAGTGAGAGAAAACCTTGATTAACTTTTCAGTCCCTGTTGTCACCTTTTAGCAGAAAACCTGATATTAGTCCCATACTTGTTTCTGGGAAAATAGTATATTATTAAATATTGATTTGAAAATTTCGTGCAAGAAAGGACATTTCGCTTATGGAGCCCTTAGCTAATTACTTTACTAAACTGTTGTTCAAAAGGTAAACATTCCTAGCTTCGTCGCTTATTTTACTTCGCTGAAGGGCTGATTCTCAAAACGTCAGCTCTACGACTATTAATTCACCGCTTTTATGTTAACCATCGTTAATTTGGTAATTAGCTGGCTTCTTGCTTTACTTACATGGGGAAAAAGCAATATTATAGTTGTTTGTTTACAAACTAATAACTCTTGGTCTTAGTAACTGAAGTCATGCACAGACAGCTAAATCGTACAACTCATAAAATTGTGGTCTCTTCTAGGTTTTAGTGCCCTTTTATGTCTTTGCTATGCAGACTCCCTTAGGGCTAGTGTGCAGCCTCTTTTCATTCGTTTTTATTTTTTCGTAAAAGAATATTAACACAGGCCTCGACCTGATTGAAAAGCAAATTGGTGAAAAAATGGCGGCGGTACAACCTAGGAGTGGAACAGAGGGGATGACCCGATGTCAATTGGTAAGTTAAAACTAACCTGGACAAAAATAAGTTACTGTATAGCCGTAAATTTCATATTCATTTATAAGAGACTGTTTGGAAGTGCACGATGGAAGCAGCTCAGGGCCGTACGTCATGGTTGCTCACAATTTTGCATGCGACATGCCGCGTAAGACTTGGAATCTACTCGTATAAGTGGCGCGGGAAGGTCACACCGCGAAGTTTCCTGAAAATGTGAAAAAAAGTTATCGTGGCTTAATAGTCTGCCTGGGATAATCTGTAACTTTTTAAGGACCTGAAAATCTAGAGTGGTGGACTGAGAAACCAGAAGCTGTTACACTGACAACTGACTTATAGAATCGTGGACAAATCGTGGGAAACCGATGTAATACAACGAGCGATCTGTGTTTCACAACTGATTATGAAGTTTAAAGATGAAAGCACTGCTATTCAGTCTTTTTGAAAAGCGTTACTTTTCCCCCTCGCCACCTCAGTCTTGAAACTCAAGAGAAATTGCTGAGGAAAAAACATTGTATGTGGGATAGAGATAGAGGCTAGGCAGGTGAAATGATATTCGTGCATGTTTGGCGTGTATGCATGAGAGCCAAAAAAACAATTTTTCCCGAGACTTTTTTCCATGATTGTAGGGTACCAAAATGGAGATAACAAATCACTGAATTTCGCTTCATGTATTTATTATGGAAAAGATGATATTTACTTTGTTACAAACACTTTGTATTTTTTAAAGCCGAAGAGTAAGAAAGAATTACAACGAGAAGAGTGGCAGAGGGAAAAGGTAAATATTTTTTGTATCATATCACTGTACAGCCTTTAGTAGGAGGATTTGTACATTCAAGTCAAAACAAAGAAGTATACAGAATTTGGCATCCCCCCTCGTAACCAGCGTCGAACACAAAGACGATCGAGAACATCTAGTTAAAACAAAAAGTGGAGAATCCAACATTTGAAAGCCGATGATAATGATAATAATCGTACTTCGAGTGGCGTCGTTTGGTGATTCTTTGGCAGCTTCAATCGCGTCACGTTTAAGTCCAATTTTAAAGAGAGTTTTGGTTGCACAGGAACCCTCGGGTTTGGGGGATTTGTCTTGAATGCCCTGTTTCCGAGTTTAAAGTGTTTCGTTTCCCTTCGGTTGCTTCGTGCCGTAGAACCTCATCCTTGAAAGACACATTTGAAGTAAGTTGCCCAACGAGCTAAAAAAACATATACCTAAGCTAACGATACTGCTAACGATACTGCAAACCCCAATTTCCCGGCGCTATCCAAACTTGAACTTGAACTTTACTTTATTTTGCACTTACATTTGAAATTAAAATATTAACGTAAGAAAGGAAAAACAAGGATACATTTATAACAATTGAAGGTGACAATGGTATATAGTTTGTGCATGGAGGCAAATAGAACCACGAGGTTGTTGAGTTAGCTTCCATCTTGTTTGAGTGACTATAAAAAGACATGGGAGTATGAGGACGGACTACTAAAGGAAAGAGTTAGAGGAACTGTAGAAGCGTACGTTTGATACTGCTGAGATAGAACATAGTTTTTACCACTTTTGGAGAGAGCCAATTGATTTAGATCTTTAAACTGGCATTGTATTTCTTGCCAAAGATCAATGGCCGTAAATGAGATCATTTGTTTGCCAGCTAGAGTTTCTTTTTACTCGGAATTTGTGAAGATTTTGATTGGCCGCATACCTGGTGTTATAATTATGTATGTTGCTAGCATACTAGAAAAATGGTTGCGTTTGTGTCATGCATATACAATGACAAATATCACCGTTCTACAGCAAAAGAAATGTCATCGACAAATAGAGGCCGCTAGTGCTCTTTTCCTCTTTTCCATCTATATTTTTTGTGGTATTAAAAGAGTGGTTCTTTGAGTTTCTTGGTACATTTTACTTAAAACTGAGCCTTAACATGTACAGTGAAAGTTTTAGAAGACAACTCAAACCACCTCTCAATGATCACAACGTTACCTCATACAATAAACGATGTTATGTATTGTATTCAGGAACGCCAAGAGATAGCTCGTGAATTGGAAGAAAAGCGAAAGCAGGAAGAAAGTAAAAGCAGGAAGGTATGTGTTTGGTAATTAAAATTGATGTAAATTGAAAAGAACATTCTAAAAACGGGTACTTTATTGCTCAGCCATAACAAATTATATAATTTGATCATTTCCATTCATTGGACGCACAACTACGGTACATGTAATTTAGGTTATAGTTATTTTGGGTGCCTAATTTCCTGTTGAAAATTTATGTTGTGAGGATATGGTTTTTGAGCTGTTTTGGTGTGAAAAAGGGTATATATTTTCACCCGGCATTTTAGTCTTACAGGGGTAGGGTATGTTTTTTTTTTCTCTTGGCATTGAGTATTTTCCTTACAAGGAACTGTTTTCTTTAAACATCGACATAGGCAAATTTGTAGGCCTTCTAAAAATTTTTTTTTATGCCGGTGAATGAACGCCATTTGTGGTTAAGCTGTGGTCATATATTAGAGCCGTGTACTAGTCTAAGGTAAATTAGGTATTTATGTTTTGACTCGACTCTGAGATAGGGTATCGGGAAATTACAGATTTCTCTCTGAAATAGGACCCACCAACGATATATTAAGCACGCTACTTATTGCGCTTGCCGTTGAATTTGTAATGATAAGCCATAATAAAAACAAAAACAAAAAATCATCACAGTCCTGACTACACACCTTTAATCTTTTCGCTTTAACATAAATTAAATACGGCAAACGGGAGACGACAACGCAAGATTCTTACTGTTCTCAGCTAATTTAGTAGATGAGTAAGCGATGATACTTATTCTTTCCTTGACGCTTCACTGCCAGCATAGCAAATACAACTCTGAGGAGTTGAATTAAATGCAGTTGTGACTGTCTTCTAGCAATATGTGCTATTTATTTCAAATGCAGGTTAAAACTTGTAATCAGGCGAGAGAAGAGCAACATGGAACACGTGAAAAGACCAAGGGTAAAAGTCTGTTTTAATGCTTATTTCAGGTTAAAAGAATATTGGTTAGCTAGCCGAAGCCTGTTACCAAATGTTTATATACTATCTGTCTCTATGGTCGAAGGTACTATAATTATATCGAACATTTCCTGGAAACGCGATTCCAGGCCTCGACCGATGACTGCACGCTTCAACATTTTCAAAGTGGTAGCTACAGAAAGAGGTGAACGTAAAAATGTCACTAGACAGCTGGTTATAATGGCGTCAATCTCAAACCCCTCCAACAATAGACCATATTCGTATTCTCGATATTGGACTGGAACTAGCTTGCAACTGAGGCTCATGCGGAGTAATATCATTAAAAAGAGATTAATGTTATTTGCATTTGAAAAGACTTCCCTGCATTAGCCTCAGTTGTAAGCTAGTCCGAGTCCAATGCCGAGAATACGAATATGGCCTATTTCTTTAAGTTCATTCAGATTGAACGTTTAGTCCTGGTACCCAACTGAGATACATTTAGCTAGATCAAAAACCGAGAGAAACACAGACAACTACAAACTTTACGTTAGAAAGATACTGATCCAGGCTCAGTATAGGATATTGGAAAGACTCCATTTTCCGAAGGAGTAAATCGTAAATGAGTGCCGGTAATATACAATGAACAATAACCAAAAGTATATATTTGTTTTAGGGGCAGTTGCAACAGAAGACATACAGCCATCCACGGTTGCACCTGCAGCTTTACGTATGTTGGCATTCTTTTTGTTTAACCACTTAAAGTACTCAGTTGTGTTCTAATGACTGTTTGTATAGAAACTTTTTATCGCACTTAGCAGAGAAGCGGTATTCAGTGAGGGAGGACTTTTTATTAAGAAAAGGAAAATTTAACACGGTTTTAATTTATTTGTAGGACCTTCTTTCCCCAAGCGATCAGGAAAACGAAGGATAAGAAGGAAAACGAAATCTTTAAGGGCTGCAAGGAAAGGTACACAGTTAATCGGCGCCTACATTAGTAGTCCAAAATCATTCGATATTGTGGAAAGGAAAGCATGTGAACTCTTTCAGGTGCTTTGGTCAGTTCAATTCGAATTGGCCGGAGCCATTCTTTTTCATGTAGAACTGTTGAGATCTGTAATTATACTGTAAAATGCTAACATATTAGTGAGGTTTTTCACTCACTGATAGCTCAGCCACGGAGACTGCTTATCAACTGTTAAACTCTCTCATATTGGATAGCATTTTATAACCGTACTGAGAAAATTGGGTTGCAAACCCCGCGACGGAGGTTGCGCCAAGACGAAATAGTTAAAGTATTCGAGCGGCTTGAATATCCACTCGAGTATTCAGTGGCCCGGCACGCAAAGTGTGATGTAGACCTGGAGCACTCAAGTCAATATGGTGTAATGGTAAATCCCTGGTTTATTTTAGGTCAGGTGTCGTTGAATACCACATAATCTTACCGTACATGTGGTTTTTGCTTTTTTTAACTCCCGTGTTTTTGTTTCTGTTTTTGTAATTTTTTTTATTCCATTGCTTCGTAGCCATTCATTTCGTTTGATGAGTCCCTGAGTCCTATGTATGACAAATTAGTTTATTTTGAATTTATTGTAAGTACTCTTCTCTAGTGTTGCGCCCTCAATATTATTTCACCTCTTGTGTTATTTGATTAAGGCTTAAATGACGACTCTGATGCGAGCAGTGTTTGCAGCATTAGTACTTGTCCAGGCGATTTGGATTATCGAACGAACTACCGCCCCAGGATGCCAACATTTGAATGCGACGATAAGGGAACTGTCAGTGATCAACCGGATTCTTCATCTTATCATAAGAAGAAAGCAGCCGAGAAGACTTCCAATAAAAAAAGCTGGGGAATCCGTGAGAGACCGCCTCGTGTTCAAGGCCCCTATCGTCTCTGTAGGTACCACGATTGTCCGGAGCTTTGTTGGAAAGGGAGGCATTGCGTCTATGCACACAATGAAGCAGAGAGAGTAGCTTGGGAAGAAGACAGGATAAAAGGTATATCACTAATGGCTGTCACAGTTAAGGCAATAATTCAGGGATTATTTTCAACGAAAAGGATAATGACTTAGTGAATTTACTATCTGCAAGGGATTTATTGAGACGGCTGCAGCGTTCTTTGATGGTGAGTGTTGTCGGTAATGACTTGTCTTAGACTGGTAAAAGCTACTTTTTTTCAGCGAATATATCAAGAAACGTTTGTTACAGTTTTACACTTTAATACATTTATATTATTTATATTTTCTTCCGTAGCAGCTAAGGAAAGGAAAATGAAAACCGAAAAGTGGAAAGAGGAGAAGACAACAAATAAACGTCCTGAGAGTTCCTCAAACAAGGTTTGCTATAACTATAATATGCGCCCTTGTTGTAATTATTTTTTCAGTTATTTTCTTTAATGTAATCACCCCGCTAGAATGACTAGTTTGTGATGGCCCGATGGATGGTCCTTTGTACTTGTCAATGTGGTAATGATTTCAACACCGATACACCGCAACAGTTTAGTTCAAAACGCAAAAAAAAAAAATTAACGCTTTTGTTGACCTAATTGTTTCCTCGTGCAAAAGTGCTCTTAAATAACGCTTGAACGCTTTGTCTTACTTATGTTTTATGTTAGTTTGGCGACGTTTTTGAAATGACCGTGGATCCTAGTGTTTCAAAGGCAGCTGCGAGGTCTCCGGATAAACAAAGTGATGGAATTCGTCCACGGCCAAAGAATGTCTATGGTGCCTTTCGCCTCTGTCTTCAATACAGCATTCGAAAAAGTTGTCCTGCTGGTGACCTATGTAGTTTTCCCCATAGCGAGTTGGAGAGAATTGCATGGGAAGAAGACCGGAAAAAAGGTACCTACCCTGAAACTGAATGAAATGTACCGTCGATCTCAAAGCAACGGCGCTCTGAACTATGAAACTTGGTGGCTTAAACTTAGTGATAAGAAATCCACTTTTTAAAACTCCTAAAGCATTTGACACTGACCTTTTTATGACAAAAGCCAAGCCAAATGATCCATTAGAATTCATTACCGTACCCAAATTTGCAAATAGTCCGGGCAATGACCCCTGTCTACAGCTATCCTGATTTTTCGTGATATCAAGCCTCTGACCCTTAGCCGAATTTGGATGCCGTGAATACCTAATCGTGCTGAAGCAGCATATCAGGCTTACTTGGTCTTGTTACGGGTAGTTTGGCTTACTGGGTCTCGTCAAAAAAGGAACTGCAGTTTTTCCTTGGCCTAAGCTTACTAAAAAGGCATGATTAGGTAGAATTATTTACGGATTTTCAGATTCAATAATTTTGAGTTGTATATCTGCTGACAGTATCTAGTTAACCGCGCGGCAATGGGCCGAGCGCGGTTCTTAATCTACCCTTGGTTTATTTTTTAACCGCGCGGCCATGGGCCGAGCGCGGTTCTTAA
>OMLO01003426.1_pt1 | contig 13073 bp, 10 predicted proteins | sample 1674811 | NCBI WGS metagenome assembly OMLO01 (sample SAMN06265003, study PRJEB25207) | coral metagenome | isolation source: Coral host | place: Mexico:La Bocana,Puerto Morelos, Mexico | collected 2008-11-13
CGCTCGAAACGTCAGCTTTATAACTCGTTACGGTGGCCAATTTACATTTTCAACTTAGTTGATATAACGAAATTACTTTGTTTATTGGATTTGTTAAATTCAAGGGAAATAGCAAGATAAATTTTGTGTTTGGTTTAGTGTCACTCCACTGGCAACTGAGACTGCTCGAGTATTTTTTAATAGAAAAATAGAAATGGCTTTTTCTTACTTTTTCCTGCTTCTCATACCTGTTCGATGCCTTGACAAGACGTTTTTGTACTTTATCTTCAGCCAGTCACGTAAAATATTATCTTGTTTTTCAAAACTTTCCGCCTTTTTAAAATGCAGAAGGAAAAACTCATAGGCGAGAACCAATCAAAATGCAAGAATAACTTGGTATATTGTGTAAAGCTTAATGGCTCTACAGCTCTAAAATCACACATTGCTAAATACATTTAATGAACTCTATGGCTTTATGGCTTTACGGCTCTAAAATCACACATTGCTAAATAAAGAACTCTATGGCTCTATGCTTCTATGATCACGCATTCCTAAATAATGAACTCTAAGGCTCCACACCTCTAAGATGAAACATTTCTAAATAATGAACTCTGCAGCTCCAGGCTCTACGGTTCTACAATCACACATTTCTTGAAGTCTATGGCTCTACAGCTCTACTACCACAAATTTCTACATATTGAACTTTATGGCTCTACTGCTCAGCAGGTCTATGAAAAGTAATTAACAATTAGATTATGAGCTCAAGATTTCTATGAAGTGATAATTGATGGTGCTGAAGGCCGAATCAACTATCACCTAATAGAAATCAAGAGAAAATAATCTAATGGTTTTAGTAGAATTACGGCTGACATTTGCTTCAAATAATGATTCCTATTGCATGGACTGAATAGTCAATTTGACATTAATAATATTAATTTTGCAGTTGTGTATGCATGCTCATCAGTTTCTTTCAAAAACCTTTTGACCTTTTTTTAATTCAAGAATGTGTAAATGCCCTCCTTTTAGTCTTCTCAGGAATTTGATTATCCATTTATTTGCAAATGTTCTTTTGAAAGCTCGGAGAAATAAGGAAACATTTCAATTTTGTAGAGCACCAAGCTACTACACATTAATGGCTGACAGTGTGCCATGGATCAGCCAATCAGATTACAGCATTTGCATTAGTATACTAGTGGAATTCTACTAATTCTACATGTTGATAACAAACTTTATGACTTTGCACCATTACAGCTCTATGGCTCTACGATCAAACATTTCTACATAATAAGCATTTGCTACTGAAAAAGCGTCAAACAAGGTATACATACTAATCTACTAAAATGCTGAAGGAAAGGAACAGACAAAATGCTCAAGTCTGCCCAGAGAAAAACAGAAATACAAACATTTTAATTACAAAATAATATTAATATGCCCGGCCATGTGGATACAGTGGTGGCAGGTAATGATATTGAACATAAATCACATGCAATAAATACATAATGTAACTTGTTGAAAACTGCGCAGGAGGTAAAAACAATAAAACAACAACACACTTACATATCCCTCCTGCAATGCCCCTGGGTTATACAACCACTTAAAAAGGAAACAAGAACAATGTGGGCCACGCCAGTTATATCCCTCAAGCACTAGAACATTGATTGACATATCTATGAAACTTGAGATACTAAGATCAAAGCCCAACAGTTATTTAATTTACTGTAACGCAAGTCACGTCATGCATTAACACAGATTCTGATGGTTTTATTTGTCCTTGACAATAATGGAATAGTAAAATAACCAAAAAGTCTTCAGGGAAGTTAGGAAGGCCCTAAGCTGTTATTCACATGGGCAGCACAGGCATCAATAGGTTAAACATTTTGTTTGATCTTAATCTAGGTAGCATACTGAATGCTGGTATGTACTTTTCCATATCCACACAAAAAGAAAACATAAGTAAGAATCATTAAAATTCAGCGATAATAGAAAAATATGTAACACTTATTCTGTGAGTCACCATAAAAATCAGCAAAATTTAATTTCCACCAACATATGAATAATATTATTACACTACACAGATCACACTTTCCTTAGAATGTTAGTTGGAGGTAATTGAACACGTTGTTACATTGCTAATAGTGTGACTGCAAGGCAACAAATCTATTTTCTTAATTTGTACATTAGCACAGCTACTTATTTTGCCACAATTTATTTACTTTGTATGTTGGTAAATTAGGATGACCACATATCTCATGAGATCTACTTTAATCAGTTTCTTAGTACATTAGAACCACCCTTGCTTGTATTCAAAACCTTCCTTGGTAAGTTTAAACTTTGCTTGGTAAGTTAGTATGACTCTTCTTTCAAATCAAAACGTTCCTTCGTACATTAGTACAGTATAATCTATGATAATTTCAGACTGCTGCAGGGTATCAAGTCTTTTGAAAACACTTCCCAGCTGCCAGGTATCTAAACAAAGTGTTCTAGGAATTACATTGTACTCTTGAAAATATTGTCTAATCACTGATTCCTATTAAAAACCTGATTGTACAATTATAAATAATGGCATTGTGGAGATGACAATGCCTTTTAATTTCAAAAACTTGCCTTTCAAAACTTTTATCCCCAGATTCATAGACAGACTACTGTATATCCTTCTCACAAAAAAAGGTCAATTATTTTCCAGATCAAAATTGCTTGGGATAACTATCCAGATAATACTTTCCAGCCCATGACAGGTCTATAAATTGTGTAAAGATCTGTAGAAAAGCTGCCACCTTGTGAAGGACCGTGGGAATGGTCCAAAAGAAAGGTTGATTATTTTCCACCTCTGTAAGAGCAAAATATTATTGCTTGGGATAACTATGTGCCTCTATAATCCATTATGAAATGTTCTGAAAAACGTGCAGTTCTTTTCAACAGTCATTCATGAAGTATTGTAAGTGTGATCATGGCGGACACGACAACATTCTGACATAGTTTACTACCAAATTATTAAATGCTGCTGCATGGAATGATGTTTAAAGGCAACAATATCTGGATTGTCTGGTTCTAAGAGCAATTGTGCGTAAAAAAAATTGCAAGCCTTCTGAATTAACATTTTATATACTGTTCTTGGTGATTGCCACTATACTTAATTTTATCGCTGATAAAATTGATCTTGGCAAATTATTATCAGTATGCTGCAGCTAATTTTGGAACTTTGTCTTTGATTTAATCACGTTTCTGTGTGCTTTTGAACTACATTGTTGTCATCTGTATTATTGAAAAGCTAAGTGAAATTCTCAAACACGAGAGATATTACTGTCAGCATTTCATCATAATCAGTGAATTCCAAATTTGAATTTGTAGCTTGATATTCAAAAACTGTCAGTAAGCTTACATCTGTCTGGCCTTTTAGAGAAACATTCAAAAATAAATTTTGATCAGAAACAAGATGTTCCAGCTGGCTCCTTCTCTGGCTACTGGCTATTGCTTTTTAGAAACCATTTTTAATCTGGGGTGATCTGGATCAGGATCAGTATTTAATCAAAGGTTGTTTAGTTGCTTTGGGTAAATAGGCTATTAATGAGATTTCATGGGTTGTAGTAGCAATAATTTATCCCATTATATTAACAGGGAGCCAAATTTCATGGGCCATAAAAATGTGTGGAAAGGTAATTACAGTGGTGAGAAAAATTCCCTGTTAATGGGGATTTTCTGGGCCTTTGAATTTTGCATTCCATTAAAATCCTAGGAAATAAACTACAGAAAATCTGGTGGTAAGTTCCCTGCCTGGTTTGTTTTCCAATACCATAAAAAATCTAAATTAATTGAATTACATTTCATGACTCCACCAGATTTAATGGCATTTTCATGGATTTTTATTGCTTTTGACTTCAGAAAGTAAATTTCATGAGCTTCTTATTAGGTATTTTAATTAGAGTTTTAAGAGGATTTTCATGGGATTTTTCATGATTTTTTTTATAGGATTTTCCCAATGAAACCCCTGAATTAACACCATGAAAAACCTGTTAAAACTGCATGCAAACCTTGTAGTTTCCACATTAAAGTATTCAAAAGATTTTAAAGTGCCTATGAAATGAAAAATAACTGCTGCTTATTTGATAACCTTTTCAAAAATGGCGTTTTCCTTTTCGGAATATCTTTTGTCATTTTAGAAACATTGATATTTCCTTATTACGCAAATTAGGTAAGTGATTACACCACGAGGGTTGCATCTTAAAATTTAATGGTAAAATACTGAATAAAGAATATCTCTGGAAATACAGGGCGCTTTCCATTCAACAAAAATCTCCGTTTCAAATTCTCAGAATTTTTGCTGGTCGAATGGCACACATCCAATCCCTTCCCAGAATTCGAGGTCACATGCTCTGCAACACAGGGCATGCTGGGTGAAACTTTGCTGTGTCTGAAAATGGCGGACATTTTGAACATTTTCACGGCTTTACAGCAGGGCGATTGTGAAACAGTAAGTTGTACCATTCTCAATGGCAACAATGACGTAAAACTTCTGGCTGCAGTTGCCTGCTTTATGCAGAGGGAATTAACTCATGTAAATGGGTACTTCGGAGTAACTTTTCCAGTGTATTTGGTGGGGGAGTTTGAAAACCATTTCCGGATGACTAAGGAAAGGTGTTAGTTATTGACACAAGAAATGAAGCACACTGGGCAGAATGCAACTGGCAATTCATCTGGGCGGCCCGCAATTTTGCCAGAAAAACAAATGCTGTTGTTCTTTTGGAGTATGGCAAACAGGGAACCATATCATACAATCTCCGACACTCGGTAGACAACACAATATTTTTGATAATTCCAGAAATTCCATCAAAGAGGGTGCACTCAAAACGTATTCCTAAATTATCAAAAACTTTTCCCGGAATTTTTACCGTTCCATTCAATATCGGACCAGAAATCTCGGAATTTTTGATTGAATGGAAAGCACCTGCAAAAGCAGTGTTCTTCAAACTTGACACCAGAAATGTTCATCACATAAGAAACTAAATAATACCCATAGTGGTATTGTCATGGAAACTCTCTTGGCTCCAGCCTCTTTCTGTTAAAAACCCAAATGTCCTCATTTTCAACCCTTTAAAGTAGGACAGAGGTTCCTGTTTGGAACAGACATGGTAGCCATATTGTCTTGCCTCTCACCATTAGATTGGCTGGAGTAGATAGTCCTTGGTTAAGACAAAAACTGGGTATTGCAGAATTGTAGTCATGGCAACAGCACAAAAAGGAGTCGTTTTGTGTCTTTTGTGATCAACATTTCTGGTGCCAAGTTTGAAAAACACTGCTTCAATATTTGCAGTTATTTTTATTCAGTGTTTTATAACTTTAGTTGCAAACCTTATCACATCATCACTTTCCTAATTTGCATAATGGCAAAACATCTCTAAAACACTAAAACGATATTCCAAAAAGGAAAATGTCAATCTTATTTTTTAAAAAGCCTTTCAAATAAGCTGCAATTATTTTTCATTTCACAGGCACTTTAATGGGTTTTTGTTTTATAGTGAAGGGAAAAGCTTTGTAATGACATTTGTCCCCTACTAAATCATAGGCTAGATCCAATCAAAATGGGAGCATAACTTGGGTTATTCTTTAAAGAGCCATAGAGCCGCAGAGCCATAGAGTTCATTATCTAGAAATGTGTGATTGTAGAGCCATAGAGCTGAAGAGTTCATTGTCTAGAAATGTGTGATTGTAGAGCAGTAAAGCTGTAAAGTTTATCATCTAGAAATGCACGATCACAGAGCAATACAGTTCATTATGTACAAATGTAGAAATGATCATTAACAAACAAGTTCAGGTGTAGGGCTGACCACTGTTTTATATGTGCATACATGTACAAGAGAAGTGCAAAGTGATTGATGATAAATGCATAGAGCTGTAGCACCCTACAGAAATTTCTATGGCATTATGGGGTTCATAAAATTGGTGCCAGTTGTTTTTTTTAGATTAAATGTACCTTGATGAATTTATACAGTATATCTGTCTCTTCTTTAGCCTCTGAAGGGCATAAACAATCCCTACTGACATTGCTGCAGGAAGAGCAGGTGGAACAGCAATAGTAATAATGTCTAAAGCTTTCAGCAGGATGTGACCAGCAGACATCTAAAGTGCAGATGTGAAAACAAAAGGATATTAATTAACAATCTAGGCAGTTCTGAAAGAACATGCTTGCAAGGTTTTGGATTCAGCTGAAACAGGTGTCCAAGCCCAACTAGTGGCTTTAACTCAAAGGGGGTTAATGTCAAAAGGCCACTAATGTGGTGACACAGTCCATGGAGTAGGATATCCCTCGCAACTAGTCATCCAAAGCAGCTGGATAAGGAGTGTCTCTTTTTGACACCTTTGCTTCACTAGACTTGAGTTACAGGTATATTCATTTTGAATGTTTCTCTGGGCACTTCAAAGGGTTGTTAATCATTGCTGGTGGGTATTTCTCGTGAGAAGGAGCCCTGTTGGAAAAGGATATATCATAGGAATGTGAGATAACCCAATCTCCTCGCTAGGTAAGTAGTCAAAGCAGTTGTAGCATTCTGGGTACATTTTTGCAAATTGTGTAAGATTTTTCCATCGCTTAATAATAATAATAAAAATAAAAAACCTCGCATATTTTTAAACATTTTTCTCAATTTCCTACATGCAGGGGCATGTACACACCTTCTCGTTTTCGTATCTTGGACTTAGCGAATAGCTCTATTGATCTTAAACTTAAAGAAGCCTTTTATATAAGTAAAAATAAACCTGACCTTAACAAACAGTTACATCACTTTAATACCTTTTTAACTCTGTAAGTTCTGGTTTCACTGTTTTGTAATGCATATTGTAAATAATAAATTCACAGTTACATCACATATTACTTGTCATTCTATTAAACTGAAGATGTATAAGCATGCCAAAACATGTCTTTTAAAACAGTTGTACGTTTTATTTAATATTAATATTAATATTAATATTAATATTAATATTAATATTAATAATAATGATAATAATAAAGATTTATTGCAGGGTATCCCACAAAGAGAGGTTCTTCATCTACAATATCTATATTACGTTAAGTGTAGTAAAAAAGAAGATACAATAGAATATATACATATTTACAGTTATGCATGCTATTTAAAATTCTTTATATAAAAGAATAGATAAAAGGTGCAATCAAGGATTTCACAATGGGTACAAGTGAAGGTGCAATAAGAGGCTTAAACAGTTCATGTGTAGTCATTTTCAGTTGCTATGCCACAGATTGATCAGGTGATTTTGTGTCTAGATTCATCAGTGAATCAACAAGGACTACTTGCAGACAAAAAAACTTGACAGTAGATGTTGTGGTGTTTATTTAAAAACGCTTGTACAAAGACTAAGAATTTGTCAAAGACCAGATTGGAATGTTGCCGATAAATTGCTTTTTGAGTACCCTTTTCAAGTACCCTAAGTGGTATGCAAACAATATAATAATACTTTATTATTATCACTATTACCACGATGAACAACAGCAATCTTTTTCATCATGTAAGACCTTCTTGTTTAAGATATTAAGGAAACGATTCATCATAAACGATTCATCATATAGCAACTTATAAGCTAACTTAAGTGAGTTCAGCTTTATAATGTCCTTCACACCTGTGAATCTTCTCGTGACAAATAGAGCACATGCATTAGAAATGTTGGAAAGGGGAAAACAAAGTATGCATAACTCAGTTTAGAAAGGACTATGCTCTCTGCCAGGTGTTTCCTCATATGAAAGGGGGCTAGATTTTTAAGCCTGCACAGTACTGACAGTGTTCCATAAGATGAACATAGCACATCGTCTACATGCTTTTTCCAGGTCAGGTGCTGGTCCATGTATACACCCAATAGCTTTGTACAGGTGATCCGTTTTAGTGGAGTATTGTCACAAGCGATAGGAAGTTTTTGTTCTTCCAAACTATGGCATTGCACCATCTGTGGGGTGGAAATAAATATTTAGTTTGTCTTGAAAGAAATCAATGCCAAGTTGCAACTCTTAAAGTAATCCCTCAGGCTTGTAACTGTTTTAATTATGTGAGCTGCTGAGGAATCAAGATCAAATCGTTTCGAGTGGATATAACACCTCTCCTCTTGATGCCCATATTAGAGCATCATTGATCCCCAGTAAAACAGTATGAATGACTCTTTCAGAACCCTGATACTGTAGGACTGAGAAGTGCCTCCTCATGAAAATGATGAGCTTGTCAAAGGGACACAGTCACCTGGTGCACGTGCGCATTGGATACCATTTCATAGTTAATTTGCGTATCGCACTTCTTCACAAGAAGCGCGCGCAGAAAAGAAAGTGAGAAGCGCATCTAAGCAAACCTTGTCAATTTGACGTATTTCCGAGTCAAAATAGTGCTTGTATTCGTGTCATATTAAAAGAACAGTTATGTCATTGATACCATGGTGACTGTACTGATGGACGTGTCCAGGGAAAGCCAAAGGTCAACGAATATCTCGGAAGTCGAAGAATCCACCGAGGTGAGAAACAGTAGTAGCAGCGTAGTAGCATGTTTCCCTGTTCTTTTGAATTCGCGATCGATACTGTTTTTAACCAAATACAATAAAACAATATCATAAGATGAACAAAAGCATACTCAAAAACAGTATTTCAGTAAACAAATGAAAATTGAGCAAAACACTGCGAGGATTGAAGCAGATTTCGAGAGGTACTCAACACGTAACTTTGATTTCAGGTTCAGGAGGACTTTTTTCAAAGTTGGGAAACTAGTGCCCAGGTCAGCGCGGTAGTAAAGCTGACTGTGTCCCTTTAAGTACCAAGTGTTCTAACACTTTAGATACTGTTGGAAGATTGACACTGCATTAGACAAGCGTCAGACAAGGGTTCATCAACCTTGGGAATAGGGGAGTTTTATGCTCTCTTCCAGAGTCTGGGAAAACTTGATGTTGCAATACAATGGATGATTATATCTGTCAAAGGATATGATATAATATGTTCCCTGGTCAGTTTCACAAATTTCACCGGAATGTGATGTACACCGGAATGTTGATGTATCGGAGCGAAGTTTTTTGATCTCTTTCTCTACTTCCATTAGGGAGATGCAGCACAGGTTAAAGGGATGCAAGGTCTAGGGACACTCCGGAAAAGAAATAAAGGCAAGCTAAATTTGGATGTCTGTAATTTCTGATATGACAGCATGAACCCAATCCATACTTGCTGACATGCAAGCTAAAAAGGTAGCCTTATATTTGTATCTACACACCACCAATGTCACTTGCTATTGCAAGTCACAACCTAAAAAAAGATAGCCTAATATTTAAAATAGAATTTTGACTGTGATTTGAGTGTTTAGTTTTAATGAAGGTTGGTTCAGAAGGCATTTACCATGGTTTGAAATGATTTAACCATTGTAACCATAAAATAGAGTCTCATTACAGGATGCCCAATGCCTTGAAGGGTTCGTGAGAAGAAGGCAACAGGTTTTCCATTCTGGTTGAGTGGCTGCTAGTGCTACTTTGGATTCATCCATTTTGACCTCAGTGGGATTGGTCTCATCAATAGCAGTGACAACAGTGTCCTCAATTGTCTTCTTGAGACTTTCAAATGCTTCAACAGCTTTCAAGGGCAGAGGGAACAACCTGCAAGAGGCAATTGGCTTGATCTGATCCAAGAACCTTGGAATCCATTGTGAAAAAGGTATTCATGCAACATTTTGCGAGGTTGTTGGCACCTCGTGGCAAGGATATGGCCTGCAAAGATTTCATTTCAAGGTTTCACAAAAGTGCTTGTAATATCCCCCAGTTGCTTCATACTTGGTGCACTCCTTGATGTTTTGAGAGATTGAAGGAGACATGTCATTCGCCATAACCGAGAGCTTGTCCAGGTCTCTTTTGTGTAGGACATCCAAAAAGTTATCAAATGTACATTTCCAATGAAGCCATTCTTTCGATGCTTTGCCACTGCTGGGATCCGTTTCCAGACACTCCAGACACAGTACTTTGTCCATTGAGATTGGTGATTAAATTGTTGTGGATAAAAGAGGATGTTTGCCAGTACAATATTAGGGCTTTTAAATCACCAAGTCTATTACTACACTAAAACATGGTGGCTAACTGCAACCACGGGGATTGCAGGCTGTTATAATTAAACTTAATCATACTACATATATGACAAAATGAATTATACTGTAGCGCGTGTCCAGTGTTCAGTGTCCAGTCTCTAGTTTAATTCACAATGTCCTTTACACCAGAACCATTAACAAACTATATTATTTACTGGTTTATACGCTTTATAGGCTCTGAGGCTGCACACCTATTCCAGTGCTACAATTACACAATACCCAAACTAGACATCTGTTGCACATGTCTATATTTATTAACCACTTACCCCTTGTTTTATGAAGGTGTAAACACTGTATAAGAATCCACCTACGGCTGTTTCATGTTAAAACATAAATAGTCATTAGTTTTATAAGGTCTTGCAATGCTAGTTACTCCGGTAACTAAAACTGGTTACTGGTAATTTGAAAATGTCAAGCATGAGAATAGGTCAAAACATAATTCTTTACGCTGTGAGAAATTAAACTTTGCATGCCCATCTTTACACTGGGACTACTAATCCAACCGAGGCCACCCGACATAATTATTGACAAACTTAACAGATGAGAATCATAGAAGTTAACAATTGTATTTCAAAAAAAAATTCTTTGTAATCAAGCTGTATATTTGAAAGGGAACAGATCATTGGTCATTTTGGATAAACTGTTGGAAAACTATTGCTAACCTCCACAATTATTCTTTGTAGAAAATTTTGTCAGGTGGACTTGGTTAAAGTAGTCGCACTGTAAGTAAATTATCTTAAACAATTATGTCTTACCAAGAATTGCCAAGAGACCAATAAACCGAATGGAGTCTCTGAAGAACTTAAAGCCTACAGGTTTTGGACTAAGGATGGAACGAATTAAGCCACCTTTCGTTGTGGAAAATCCTAGAAAATAAAATAACTGTTTTTAACACATTGAAGAAGATCAGTAACAATCTGTAAGTTGCCTAAAATAATATTATGCAATGTATCACGACTTAAAGAGTCTTAAAGAGTCTTGGTTGTAAAATGTACTTTTAAAAGCACATAGTACACAGCACAGAAATCCTCAGGTTCTTCCAGGCCTAAAAAAATTCTTGAAATGGAAAAATTAATAACTACCTTTACCTATTAACCCAGAACCTTCAATTCAGTCTTTACAAGAAAATCTAAAACTGAGATCTTGATGTACTGACAAGTGATGGTAAGGTCAATATGCCAGGGCTTAGGATTGAGACCGAACATTGGAGGTTGAGGTATCAATTTATCTCAATTTTTCTTAGAAATGTGAATTTTCTATTTTTTAGTCACTGGCTAGAAAATATTGTGGTCTTTCTTTTCTGAAAAATTATTTTTATTTTGTTGCATATTGCTTTCCATCTGTTTTTCCCATTATTGTTGGCCCACTGGCCTAAAACATGTGTGCATAAGATGTGACTGTAACACTGTCATTTTCTTGCACATGCTAGGGGTTCTAGTTGAAATATATCCCTCTGGGAAGATGTGACAGGCAAAAACTCCCACTTCATTTTTTCAAGAAAGTGCCTCCTTTTTAAATGATATAATGGGATATGTAGAATTGATGGTTTTCCATGAAATTTGGCCAGAATATTCACTGATAGATAAGGAACAAAAAGGTGTCTGCAAATTCTGCTAATTTAAACACTTTTCTTGTGGCAGCCCCTGAAACAACACATCTATAAAGAAGAAGAAGAAGAAGAAGAAGAAGAAGAAGAAGAAGTAACATAAAATTCTGACACTCTTTGAGAGACTGATGCTTTATGATTAACACTGCACAGTTTTCTGGCTTCAACAATTGCATTTGATACCCAATTAATTCACTGGAATGTCAGTCGGTCATTTTGGAGTTCATGACCTTTTTATAGACATATGTTTATGTAGGTTTTCTTAAAAGCAGCGTGCATATGAATTTCTTTCTAGAAAACACCTGCAAAGCTTTGCAGTAATATTTTATTCCTTTACAGCTACCTTTCTACAGCTTCAGCTGAAATTTGGCTAAAATGTTCCCAGATAGAAGCTCTGTAATATAGCTTGTCTTCAATTTGTTTATTTTGATTTAGTTTAAACCATGCCCCAAGTGTTACAATGTTAAACTTTAGAATAGTATATAAAAGAAAACAAAGCAATCTTTGAGAAATGGGAAACACACTTTTGAAAGGCATTGTGTAACAAATCAATTCTGATATTAATCGCATTGCTGTAATAATCGAGGCATGTAAACCAATTTGATAAAAACTGCTTTGTTTGCAACCTTTTTTAACCTTTTGTATTGGCGACAAGATAAAAAACATATTCAAATTGCTAGTCCCTAGTCCCTAGCTTTCAGGAAATGCACACTATATTACCCATTTTTTCACACCTTGGTATAAAAATGGGCTAACGTGCAACAGTCATTTTAGGTATACTTATACCTTAATAAGATGTTTATTGTATGGCTGTTTGTTTTGTTCTTGCAGGCTTGTAATCGGCTTGTGGGCATATTTACACGACAATAGTGCCCTAGAGTTAGCCAATCAATGCGTGCATTACATCTGCAAATACATGTACAAGCCAAAATACTTTTAAATCCAAAGTAGCAAAAACTAGGAATTCATTAGTGATGCTTTCCTGTCTTTTGGGTTTCAAAAATGCAGGTGTTTTGTTTAAACTGATATTGCACTTTTAATTTTTTCATTCTTCAAAAAATGTTTTGACACTCCTATGCCATCTTCAGTTGCAAATTTTCAACAGTTGTACATTGGAATTTTCAGTGTATACACTGTTCATGACTATGTTAAAGAATTACCGTAATTTCCGGCCGATTAGCCACAGGTAATGCGTTAATTTTTCAGTAACCTATTGTTGCTGTGGGCAATAGGACGGTGCAGGTTATCTGATAACTTTTCAATCCTTCTGTAAGCATTCAACAGTAATTATGGTACTGAGAGAAGATAAAACAGAGATGAGAGTCATAAAACAAGAAACACTTCCTATTAATTCTTGTACCATGCTTTATTTGCTCTAGAATTCTTAA
>OMLO01003427.1_pt1 | contig 13072 bp, 12 predicted proteins | sample 1674811 | NCBI WGS metagenome assembly OMLO01 (sample SAMN06265003, study PRJEB25207) | coral metagenome | isolation source: Coral host | place: Mexico:La Bocana,Puerto Morelos, Mexico | collected 2008-11-13
TTTATAGAACCCAGTTTTTACACATTTTTGACTTGATAATGACGTTACGTTAACGTCGAAACGTCGTCGATTTTTATCCAGCTTTTTAGCTTTTTTAAATCTTATGTTTTTAAGAAATGTTCAGTCGCAAATTTTTTATAGTCGAAAATTACTTTATATTAAATATTTTTGTTGATTTTTTACTGCAGCAGTTTCACACCGAATTACCATGCCTATTGTTACAACATCAGTTTGATTTAGACGTAAAAAAATCACGAATTGCTGGCCAGTGTCAACCTCGTTCCCAGGGCTTTTCCCTTGAAGGTGGGAGGGGCGGTCCTCCACCTTCAAGGGAAAAGCCCTGGGAACGAGGTTGGGCCAGTGTTACCAAAAGTTCTATTGGTGATAGTCATTGCCCATTCCGAGAACTCTTTAGCCATCACGATGTCTTCATTAGCCCATTTTCCAGCCTGGCATTTAATCCACATGCAAGTCCTAAGTAATTATACTGGACAATTAAGAAGTTCTAGACACAAACTTGGGTTTGACATTTGGGTAAGTTAAAATCGGTGCGCCTTGGAAGCACGGGTATAAACGCCAAACTACTGCTAGCTAGCATACTTAACAGCACAGATATCCAAATTGCTAATTGTTTCTGTGCATCGTTACTGCGCACAAAATTCACATGCATGTCATGCATCGAGCTAACTGTAAAGTGAACAATGATAGGGCAAATGGACATTGCTATAACTTTGCGCGGATTTAACTATCTTGAACGCTCGGTGACCCTTATTTTTCTTTCGATGGGTCATTTTCTCTACCGATTTTCTACGTTTTGCAAAAAAAATGAATTGCAGAAAACCTATATAGTGCAAACGCTCCAAGGAATTCCGTTTATTTGACCTCATCGTTTAGCTATGCGGCAGTTTCAAATGCCTCTTTAAGGTTTAAGGTTTGTGAAAAGGATGGCAATATTTGAAATTATTTACGCCACAGATTCACTTATGCAAAATATTATTAGGATAGTTTGCCTCTTTTGACGCATCTTTGATATTTTACCTAAAAAAATCAGACTAGTTTTCCACACGCCTCATCTCTGAAACGAAGACGGTGACCCCCAATTTTTATTTCATTTCTGAAACAAGTAAATCATTACCTGTTCGCAGTAGAAGTTTAAAAAAAATCTATCGAGTAGAAAATTTTTGCGCGAACCTCCTGAAGTCTAATACTGTGTGACAACAAATAAAAGGTAGAGACCTGTTGTGCATTTATTTATCAAAACCATCAGACAAGACAAGGCCACATAATTCCTTTTAGTACATTTTAGTCTACTTGAATGTTAACCATTTTTAAAAACTTATATTTTGAGTTTTTTCACAAATTAGAAGTGGCGCCGACCTTTTTCTACTTGGAAATAATTTTAAAGCTATTCTGCTGAATATAGCGCGTTTTCAATTGAGTGTCGAAATACAAAGTCCAAGTCACGCTGGCCAATTAAAACACAAAGCAAATAAATGTATGTGCAGCGCGAGTTAACGAGTGATTGTATTAGTTTTTACTTATTGAACGATGAAGCGCGGGAGTTTTTTTCCGCTAATCGTGTAATATACCGTACTTTCGATACTCAAGTGAAAACCGCTCTACATTAACCTTCATAGTGATTACAGGCTTCAGTTTGCCTGACAATTTAGGTGCTGTTTTGAATTGTTTTATTAGCCAGACAAGGTCAGTAGTCGGTTGAAGAGTCAGGTTGCTGAAGAGCACCAATCAGACCCTGAGCTGTGCTAAACAGGTTGATAGGAGAGCTACCATCTGTTATCAGGGTAGACTTCAGACCCAAAGACTGCAACAATTTCACCTGAAGTACAACAACAAAAAAGATCAACTGACCAACAAATTAGCACATATGTTATAGTTAGCACACATGTCAACTGGTAATTTTGTGGGAAGAATCAAACTGTTTACAGATTGAAGGCAACTGTCATAGAAAACCATGAATGATACTCGATAATTTCCCAATACAGGCCATAAAAGGGGGAATATTGACCCGAGGTCATGACAGTACGGACCGAAAGCTACGAATTCGGCACAAAAATACCTAGGCCCGATATTTCGCCACGCAGTACGGTCCCGGGATTTATTACACGACTGAACCTAAAAAAATAGAAATCTTCAAGAGCGATCTTGCGGGATCATTCGGGACAGTGCCCAATACTGATAGAATACTGGACCAACGATGGAGCAATCTGATTGGTCGATTTTAGTTATTAGCCCACTGAACTAACTTAGTCGCGTAATAAGTAATAAATATAACAGCATATAACAGTATATAACAGTATATAACTTGAGGAGGCCTTAACATAAGCTCTCTAGTTTCTTTAGGTCTCGTCGCCATTTTAGATCAAGTTTTCTTTGCCTAGTTCCTGCATGCCTTTCTCCCAGGCCTTCACAGTGAATTGAATTCTGTGACGTATCAGAAACGAACGGCTTTTCAACCTCGTTCCCAGGGTCCTCTCTCTTCCTACCTCGAGAAAGTAACTAGGCAAGCTTTTTCGTACGTTTTCTGAATGTTTTTTTTTTGGCGTGACAAATAAATTAGTAAAGAACGAATTAAGTACAAACCTGCATCTCTGGTCCAGCCGTGGCTATTGCCTGAATAGTATCTGAACCGATAGAACACACCATGTTCTTAAATTTGTCTGTCTCAATGCCTGCCATCTCTTTGGCCTTTGTTATATCCAAGGTGTTCTGTTCATGTTGGTACTTCAACTCTGCCTCCCTTGTTTTACTCAGACGTTGCAGCTCAGATTCCTTAAAAGAAAATGTAACCTAATTATCCCAAGATTTAACTTGTTAAATTCAGAAGATATCCATACTACTCAGTAAAAGTTCTACATTTAAAACCCAAGAATGACGCAGCAGTCTAGTTACGAGTGCACTAAATCTGATTTCTTAGTGAGACAGTCTCGTATAGTGTAGAGTTTAATGTTCAGCACTGATACTCCTGCCGTGCACTCTCAGATTTAAAGCTTTAAAGTTGTAGATGTCTTCCATTAGTAAATACGGGCGAGACTTAAAATTATGCATTCACTTGTCCTAGAGTTTGAGAAATCAGGTGTTGGAGATGTCGGCTGAGCTTCCAATAAATGAAACACGCCTAAGGTTTCTCTCCACTGCACACAAGTAAGTTAAACCATATAGCGAGACAGGCAACATCCAACAACTGTCGGTCGTCGATTCCACGAACTCGAAATAGAGGAAGCGTATTTAAACGAACCTTAATCAGTTTCCTCGAAGAAGTCTTAGATATCCATTTTACCGTCATTTCAGCAAAACTTGCATTAACGTCCTTGAAACTTCAAATGTTTGCTCACAGTTAGAACAAGCTTTTTAGTCAGCTGTTCATGGATGAAAAGGGCGGTATCATCAAAATTTAAGTGCACTAGAAAAACCAGTCACACAGACATAAGTTATCAAAATCCCATGACAGCTTGATTACTGCCAGATGACAATCATCACCTCTGCATTTAATCAAATGAATGTATCCGAGTCCTGTCCAAGATATATCAGATATAACAAGTTGTTCCATGGTGAGAAGAAAGACTTACAGCCTGGATCTTCGCGGCTTCTGCCTTTAACTTTGCCTGTTGAACTGCAGCCTCGCCTTCAATTCGAGCTGCCTCTGCTCGCGACTGGGCTTCAGCCTTAGCTTGTCCTGTTGATTCCACAGCAGCACTCTGAGCCTGAAGCTCTAACAACTCCTTTCTAGCGCGTTCTGCCTCTGCTTCATCTGTTATTTTCTGTCTTTCTAGTCGACCCTTGGCTTCTTGTTCCAGCCGTTCTGCTTCATGTCTAAAATATACATACCATAAAGTAAATACAGTATAGGGACACTACGATATGCATAGCCAAAATAACCTGCTTTCTGGAACAGGAAGCCTTTAATAGACTATTTTACATTTGTCTGCATTGTGACCTGGAATACAAGTTTACGTGTTTATTTTAACTAATTTTAAAAAGTGATGATTTGATGTTTCATTCCTAACATTTATCTGTGTCAATAATTATTTTGAGACTGAGAAAATTGAATTTTTTAGATAAATTAATGCAATAAACATTTTGTTTATCGGGCTTGTTAAACTCGAGACAAAGCACAATCAATTTTGTCGGTTTGGTTTATTCTCGTTCAACTGCAGACTAAGACTAATCCTTAATTCTAAAAACTTTCCACAATTTTAAAAACAGAAGGAAAAACTTTGTAATGATGACGTCAATCGTGCGTCTGTCCTCTAATAGATCATAGACGAGAAAAAAATTGGGCTTTTATATAAATCAATGATAGAGCTTATTGTGGCATTCATACGTAGCATATTCACATGAATTGCACATAGGATTTAATTAATCACTGTAATCATTGGTTAATCACCTTGCTGTAGCTTCCTGAGAATTAGTTGTGATCTCAATGGCTAGCTGGACTGACTTCTGTAGTGCATCTCTGGTACGTTGATCTACTGGCTCGACAGATTGGATGTCAATACTTGTTATGTTCAAATTGTTTGCAGGGAAAGTAAACTTGTTTCGAATTTTGTGATTGTCGTCAATGCCAAACACTGAAGTACGGATGATCTTTGCTGAATTCTGCAAAATAGAGATTGCCTTAAGCAACTGTTTACTCTTTAGAAGTTGGCGACTACAAATATAACATGCACAATATGTTAATGACGATCTACCCACATTATCGCAAAGCAATATTATGAGTAATGAGCAAATCAGAAAAGACCATTTCTCATTACTTGGAGTAACAAAGGAAATTTAGGTACCCCAGATCTACTAGTCCATTTCAAGAAACCTTTTCAATTACCAGTAAGAATCTTTGCAAGATCCTTATCATCTTCTGATGTTTTAAGAACCTTTCACGTTACAATGTAAATACTGTGAAGTTATTGACCTGGTTTACTATTGCTCAATGTACATTCTTAAAAACGAAATCACTGGATAATTTAATTCGAGAGGTTTCATTGGCTTAGCCATTATGGGTCATTATACCATGCTCTACAGATACGGTAAGCATAGGCGCACCCTCGCGGAATAATTAACAATTAGACCCGCAGCCCGCAAGGGCTACGGGTCAATAGCCCATGAGGCAAAGCCGAATGGGCTATTGACCCGTGGCCCTTGAGGGCGAAGGGACAGACAAAAGCAATAATAAAGTTAGAAAATGCAAGTTGAAGAAAGTTTTTTGGGGGAATAAAACGAAAGAATTTCGCTACTCGATGACTATTGCTAATAGTCCCCTAGTAACGTAGCCAATCATAATGCAGGATTTGCATTAGTCCACTAGTTGGGTGATACTAATTGTTATTATGTCTTGTCTTGGTGCTGTAATATTGACGCAAAATAAAAAAATGCCAACCCAAAACACACCTTGTGAAAATCATCAAACTGGACCCCAGCTACTGCACCACGTATCCTTGAAGCAATTGCTTTACATGCATCTCCGACAAAATCTGGAACAGAGAACAATTTTGCAGCATCCTTTGGACCCTTGTCACCAACTTCAAAGTGCCTGTTAAAAATGGTAATTTAATGTGTCATTTAGACGTCCATCTGATGCTACCCATTTGTTGAAATGTTAACACAATGTCTTGTAAAAATAATGTTTGGCCTAGGGGCAGGGGGTGTACATAATATTACTGGAAGTCTTGAAGGGATAAGGGGTCGTTTATCCGTCAAAATATGGAACTTCATGGGAGGTTGGGTCTTGGGCCTCAGTGGTGGAATATATATGGATGTTTCATCTGGAAGTACAGAAAGCAATATTTCTAGTTACCAGTTGTAAGATAACTGCAGTTGCAGTCTAGCATGATCAGAAGTCTCTACTGTGACGATGTCAGTGCAGAAGTCTGGGCCAAGAAGCAGACACAGCGCCTTTATTACATTGGGTTTCTTTGGCTTTCCGCCTGATAGACTGAGCTGTGTAAACTGTTCATCAGGACACAGCATAACCAGCTCAGGACCAAACACAACTCTGTAAAAGGACAGAACATAATATAGGTTATCAGTATAAATCTTACAAATTGTTTTTGAGTGATTGATCGACCCACTGTAAGGTTGGCTATGATTTTTCAGAACTCACTTACTATCAGGTAACTGTAGATACCTAACTCTGCTAGTTAAAACTATTTTTCATTAATAGTCTATAAAATATCTTTGCTCGCATGTGACTAGACAAAACGTGTCATGCAACTGAATATCTAGGTTATAACTGGGGAATATCTTAGTGATATTTCCCAATTTTTAAAAGATGTTGCAAATATAGCAAATAGCCTTCACTTGACTTTAAAATTATGCTTGGATATTTATCCTTGCACATTATTTGTTCCTCGAAGCTGACAGTTTTGCCCTATCTAGCTTTACTAGTTTTCCACAGTTTTTCTCAAGCTTTGCTTTAAGAAAACTGTTCACTTCGCAGAACAGATAATGTGTGCAAACAAATATGGGAGCAGATCAGATTTTCGTGCCAAATGGTGAGCTTAACGATGGTCATCAATGATTGATAGTAGTCTATAAAAAATATCGTACATATTTCCAGTCAAAATGCATGAAATTAAATATATTAGAGCTATTTGTTATTACAGTTGTACCTGGCAGTCTTCTCTTTGTAATCATATATCTGTACTGCTGCATTATGGGGCACTCTGAACGTCACAACTCTGGTTTTGTTTCTTCCAAAGCCACTTCTGGGTTCTCTTTGTTCTACAAAAAAATGATCAAAAATGGTATTTGTATACTTCAAATTACCATCAAACCTTAGCTTAGTTAGCACTGCTATCCTGTCAGTTGGTTGACAAAACTCAAAATAATATTTTTAAACGATAATTTTTTTCTGAACGATTTATTGACGGCTATATAAACAGTCTAATTATATTCACAATTGATTGGTTATTACTGGTGATCTATTAAAGGACACATGAATTAATTATTGTACATACCGGTATAATTCCATCAACATTTATTTTTTTCTTTATAATCTATATGAAACAGATCAGATTCCATGCGAGTCCCTTCAGTAAAAGATCACAAAAGAACTCAAAATGTTGTAAAAACAGAAATATACTTGCCAAGTGGGTTTGTCTCTTACCACATTTTGATGTTGTCTTTGATCTATTACCAAACAAATGCACAGCAGCATGGAATCTATTTGTTATTTTAATTAGTTTAATTATTGTTCATAAAATTATAAATTTTATGGGTTAATTACTGGAGGTCAGATATAAGTTATAATTTTTACATTTTCATATGGTGTTAACTGCATGAATACTGGATCTGGAAGTGGTACAGTTTTTGGTGACTGACTTGAGTTACTCAAATCTGACCGGAGAAAAGCCTACTCATGAAGTTCCCTTTGACAGTGAAACTTGAGCAACAAAGCAACAAATTCATACCAAGATTGGAAAGAATATATACATTGGGTGGCTTTGCTTAAGTCAGTTCGCTGGATCAAATTTTTCAGTGAGAAATAAAACTATAATTTCTGCTGGAAAATTGAGTATTCTGCGCATGACATCTCTTGATCTCTATAGAAAATATTGCAAGGCATGCAAGAGTTATTGTTTATGAATTTCAAGCCCCACTGGACTTTACTTCAACAAGGTTCTTTGGTTACAATGTACCGCAAAAAAATAAATTTAGAATTTGCGTTACCTTGATTAGGGAATGTGATATCAAGCCTAATTTTATCAAGGTTTACATGATTTTAATTAGTAGCTTGTTTGTAAGAACTTCAATGGAACTGTTCAGCAAGACAGCTAAATGTAATGCAGTCTGTAATAAATAAGGACAGATTTAATTCTGTTGATTCTAGTTAATTTTTCTGGACTCATTTAAGAACTCATGTAAGAACTAATTAAATTATAACATCATCGCATGTACAGGTTTTACCCCCGGTAATCTGTTGCCAGTAGTAAATGCAGCTTCATAAATTTGGGAATAAGGAAATACAAGAATAATATATACCTGCTCCTGTTTGTAGAAAAAAAATGGCTGTTCTAAAAATGGGATGAAATTGTAACAAAAGATTCACCTTTACAAGCAACAATTTGATTGGTTGTTTATAGTAGCCCCAATCTGATTGGTGTGAGGTACAAAAAAACTCCTACTTGCTCACAGATCTGAGAAATACTAATGACAGAAAAGAATAAATATGGCTATTACCAGTTGAAAGTTCATAGCTTGTGTTGTGTGAGTTGCATTTAGAAGATGAATTGCTAAAAAAACGAATTGATCACCTTGTAAAGGACCAGGACGTCTTGATGAATTTTGACTTTGAATTGAACTGGAAAATCCGTCCCATTGGTTGGACATTTGCTGAAGGGATGGAAAACCTAGAGAAATTTCAAAACACAGTTCACTTTGGAGTGCAATGATGGTACATTATGTTTAGTTTTGTAGAGATAGCTATAATTATAAGAAAGAGGTCACCAATACCATCAGCAACTATGTAGTACTAGTGCCCCTCCAAAGATATATTCAGTTCAAATTAAAGAATGTTTGTCAGTGTGACAAGGAAACAAGAAAACGAAATGTCTCGAAGTTCAGCATAAACATGGTCAAAGTTGAAACTATGACCTTAGACACATTGGTTTAGATGTTGATCAAGCCTGATCATGAGACAGGAGAGTCACATAAGTAGAGGTCCTAGTAGTGAGAAGCCTCCCGCTGCTTTAAAATGTTTTACAAATGACTCTTGATAGTACCCTTTACAATAATCAAGGACCAAGTTAAAGTACAGTAAAGTGAAAAAATGTCAAGAAACTGAAATATTTTCAAGAAGTGAGTCAGGGCCAGTATTCCTGCATTTTATTCCAGACCCAGACCCATAAAAGTTTAATTTAATGACCAAGGATTTTCAAAATAAGGCAGTTGCTTTTACTTTTAACCTTAGTATAGGTAATCATATGGTTTTAAGTTCAATTTGGAATTAATTTGCACAAGCAAGTTTTTTAAAAGCACTGAAATTCCACAAGCCATCTTCACAAAATTCTTCACAAAATTTCATCATCATTTTACATGATATCATTGGCTTAGAAAAGTCCATATTGTCTTTCAGCCAATCATAATCCAGAATTACAATTTGTAATTTGCACTGGTGTTACGCTTTTCTGCACTGCTCTTAACCAATCAGAATCATTATTAATTTTTTCATGTATATTATTATTCATGATACAATAATATTACTAGTACGTAGGTAACACAGTTTGCTTGTGTATTTTGATTTTTGGAATTGGAATACAGTGGACTGATGTTACAGAGACTGCTTCTTAACTGACTTTATGCAAAGTAGTATCCACAGAGTGACCGACATAAACAAAACCAAGGTGTAATAAGGTGGAATAAGAATGCACTGAGTGATCCACAAGGTCATGGTGTATATTTCCTCGAAGAAATAACTGAACATATTTCAGCATATCATCATTAAGTACCTCAAAAATGACAAAAATGTACATATCTAGTACCGGTACCCACATGTACCTCTAGAATTGAAACAGGGCTAGATCTATTCCATTGTTGCCTATAGAAATCAAATGAAACTAAAAAGTAAAAATAATTTTAAAGAAAATAACTGGTTCAAATGTACTTAGCATGGCCTATAATTGGTCAGAAAACAGAATGCTAATTACAAAAAAAATATTTGTTGTTCTGTAACTACCAGGTTCTTGATATGGCAGCAGTCTGATGTAGGTTTAAAAATATGGCTAATATTGTTTTTCTGTTGTATTTTGGTCTGTGAGATGATGGAAACAGAAGACTTGATAACATCTTACAGGTGATGCAGAGTAGGGTCATGCATGCATCCACTAAAATGAATTTTTTTCTCTGACTAAACAAACAAAATCAGCATGACACACAATAATCAGTTTCTGCCTTCATTTGGTAACATTAAATTTCATTGGCAGGAAAATATGTCATTTCATGCAACATTTTCTTAGAAACATTTACTGATTTGTAATGCCATTGTATGGCATTCTCAAAGTAAGATAAATTTAGAGCATATAAATCATCGAATGTATATAATAATGAGGAAACATTTATGCCAATTCCATCTACACTTCAACTCAGAGAGGAAACTATTTACATGGTACAACCAGATTTACTAATTTGCACACAATATACATGTCAAACACAAAAAAGATGGTGTTTCATCGGGATACCTATAAACACCAGGAAGAGAGCTGAAAATATGACGTCATTTTATGACAAAATTCAAGGCACTTGGATAGCTGATGAAACACTGTCTCGAGTGTTTGATATATCTCCTCAATCAAAACAAAAACTAAGGAGTAAATTAAATCATCAAAGTCCATGCTAATTACCGGTAATTAAGACCTGGTATCCAAACCTCTTTTATGGTTGTGTTTTTCTTTGTTTTAACTTGATGGATTTATGAGTTTGAGAATCACCACCATCACCATCGGTATCCGGTTGTCTAGCCACCAGGGAGTTTTGCCACCAACCAACTTGCCATGCCACCAAGAGACCTTCTCGCCACCAACCATCTCGCCACCAAACAAAGTCCACTCGCCACCAATAATCTTATAACAGTAAACCACAAGCTGAACAGACTAATTCGTTGTTTGTGTTATGTTGAACGACGTGTGGCTATAACATATCAGGCTACTTCGTATAATAGCTTGGTTTTGTCTCATAAACGACTCAAATTTCAACGATGCTAAAGTTTTGTCTCATAAACGACTCAAACAATACATTGTTCATTTCAACGACGCTAAAGCCTTCTGAAACACTTACATAAATCGAAATGAAACAGCGATAACAGAACACTTATGATATCACTTTACCAACGTGTTGACATTGTAATTTGCGTACAGACAAGTAAAAAAACTTCGTTTGAACAGCTAATTCACCTTGACATTTTATTTGTGTTTGGTGGCAAGTAGACTTTGCTTGGTGGCGAGGTGGTTGGTGGCAAAACTCCCTGGTGGCGAGATGACCAGTAACCACACCATCACCTGCATAATGTTGTTAGTAGCTTACTTGAACTTACTTGACAAAACTTTTATGCCAATTCCTTTAACACTACGAAACTTAGAAAAAGGTTTCAGATCTTGGCTTATAAGTACGTTAATTTAATTGGAATCTTTCTTGACATCTATTTGTTTACACATTTTGGATTTATAATAATCAGATTTTAAAGTTTTTGAACTGGAATTGCTATATAATTATTCCACATAATTTAAATGTGGCAACAATTTATAATAATAGTTATCACTAAAATAAGATATAAAAAATAGTTAATAATCATGATGATTAAACATTAATGATATTTAAAGAAGTCCTGCAGATTAATGGTTTTTTTGAACAAGAATTTTTTGACAAGTGAATAAAGATAGGATCCAAGATTGTTGTTTTTTCAACATTTTTTCTCAAACATGTTTTTGTAAACATTTCTGATGATACAATGTACATTCCAATTTGATGGAAATGTTGGTGACAGCTAGAATTGAATGTTCCAGCCATTGTGTCATTGATTAGAGTGATTCCAGAAAACAATTACGCTAACGTATACCACCCGGCATACCATCCTTTGCTATTTATAAGCCCTGTAAATGTCAACAGTAGCGCTGTTTGACTAAAAATTAGTTGCAAAATCTTAGCTTCTGGGAAGATGTAAAAGCATACAATCTCTTTAATTGGAAGTCATATATAGAGTCTAACAAGAAATTCCAGTCTTTCCAGTGGGTTGAAGTAAAAACAGAAATCCGAAAGGGAGAAGGGTTACCAGTGTTGGAATTGGGAGGCCATGGCAATGGCCGTAGAGCATTTCGGAATTTCCAAAGGCAAAAGTGGTTATTATCACTGTAATGTTTGTGTGTTACCCAGATGTCTAGAGCATTATATTTTGTCACTAGGAATTAAGGGATCAAAGTCTTTCCTACCATTATGGCATATTTGTAATCGAGCTCCTCAAGTGTGGATTAAAATCATTGTTTATTTCCTACATCATACATCATGAGTCAATATCTGGAGCAAAACATCACAATTATGTTCATGCCGCCGTTGAAGAATATGGATATGTTCTGGAATTGCCCAATGAATATTCTGAATATAAGCAAAGTACTAATTCAAGGCAGACCTCTGAAGACCTCTTTCTGGTCTCAGAAGGTTTAAAAAAACTACTAGTCTGATTGACGTAAAAAAATAAATAATATTGACTTAACCTATTTTCAACATTGTCATATTAATGTTATCCAAAGAATGCCTTACTAGAAATCTCCGGTACAACAACATTCCGGGTGCCACGGTCAGACAGGGGATCCTTTCCTCCGGCCAGAAGTTGTTCAACAGTTGGAGGTAATTCCTTTTCCCAGAGCTCTTCATCTTGTGTTAACATATATGTCTGACCACATACAGCCCTCACCCTCCCAGTCTTAATGTCCCGGATATAGATTCCTTCATTCTCATCTAGGGGAATGGCTTTCCTTCGTGCAACAACTTCAACTTCAACAGGAGGAACATATTCACTGGGTCCACGGATCATCCAGCGGTCACCAGGTCGTCTTGGTATCTCTTTCTGTACAAAGATTATAACATAAATTATATGTTTAATTAGGGTACTTGCTTGAATGTAAAAAAATACTATTTTCAGATCTGTGACCTAGCTCTTTAAAGGCCAGCTATACAAACTACTTAATATAATTATAAAACATATCTTAATTATTCTTTATAAGTTGATTAGCAATTAGAAAGTTAGAGGGGAGACAGTTCATGAGCAGAAAGTGAAACACACTGCTCAAAATTAAGGGTCAGGTGCGTGGGGGTACTAGAGCTAATCTAATAGAGGACAATCAGGAACAAAGAGGACTGATAGAAAGATCTGAAAATAATTTGGAAGTTAGGGATCAGGATTTTCCAATCAGTTGGAAATTAAAACAAGAAATTTCTTTAACGGGGCCACACACGAAAATAAAGGTGTTTAAAATTAAAAAAATGGGAGATTGATAATAATAATAATAATAATAATAATAATAATAATAATAATTGGAACTTATATAGCGCATTTTTCATGCCGAACATG
>OMLO01003428.1_pt1 | contig 13070 bp, 12 predicted proteins | sample 1674811 | NCBI WGS metagenome assembly OMLO01 (sample SAMN06265003, study PRJEB25207) | coral metagenome | isolation source: Coral host | place: Mexico:La Bocana,Puerto Morelos, Mexico | collected 2008-11-13
CCGAAGAAGGGAAATTGGATTATCAGGTGAAAGAAGAGGGGACTTCAAAATGGCGACCTTGCCATGTGTACAAAAGTCCGAGTCGCCCAGGTTTCAGACATCGGGTGCAGGTTGAACACAGATTGAGGTTTCCCTGGTAGCTTCGTAGAAGGGACATACATCAAAAAACAGAGTTTTAGGCCCATCGTTTTGCAACCAATGGAAAAGAATGGTCAGTTACCATCATCTATATTGAATCTGTTTGAGACTTTAGACAAATCAATTCTATTTGCATGGCCCTGTATGGCAGAAGTTTTGTTTTGCTGTAACGTCAACCACGTGGAATGTGTGACATGTTTTGTGTGTTGCCCAGCAAAAGTTCAATCACCCAACAATGGAGAAATGAAACACCTTCAGAGTTGAGGTTGATTATGTAAGAACTCGCGTTGATTGAAATATGATGAAATATGCAGAAATGTGTATATATTATATATATATACTATATATATACATGTGCGTATAGTATCTACTTATATGTCTATGTCTATATACAAATGTTATATGTGTATGTAATGATGTCTTGGTTTTGAACCCTGCTTAAGTGCCTGGCACGAGTTTCTTTGTCAATGGGGAATTGGTGGGTAATATTGTGGCGTAGCCCACTTTGGTTTTGGTTTGATCAACTTCCCCTTACATAGCCATTGGCGGACACGGTGTTGAAGGCACCAAATAGGGTTGAAGCCATCGCCTAAGTTGTTCTTGAGTCGTTTGTTGCGACTAAGATCTCTGAAAGGGTTTCTGTTTGTGATGGTGAGTCATTTCCGATGAGGCAGCATCTATTGTCAGACATTAGTTTTGGTTTCTGGGGATAATCCGCTCAAGTCGTATTGGGTCTTAAGTCTTACTCAAATTGAATGGATTGAGATGCCATTTGACACTTAAAGGTCAACTTACATACAGTACACATACTGACTTCCATGCAGGCTTCAAACTTAGCCCAGGCACTCCACCTTCAAAGTAATGGTATGGTAGCCAGGAATCAAATCCAAGCCAATAGTCTCACCACCGGGCAACTGGCCATACATCATGAACTCGTAAGGTGTCTGAGCGGAGTGACATGTCTGTAGAAGGGTCAGGCATTTGTAAAAGGTTGGAACATGATTATTGACTAAGTCAAGGATGTCTGAGTGTTTGGTTATGTAAGATGGTGTATGGTTTATTATACTTGAAGGGTTACACCTTGGACTTGAACTGAACAAACAAGATCTTGTGGAAATAGGACCCAGTTATTTTTTCCCCAAACATTCCTGTACTGGTAGTACATTACTCCATGACGAGGATTTGATAGTCCTTTGAATCCTTTGGGGTTGTAATCTGAATCAGCCAGGTAACATATGGTAGGGGAGACTAGCTGAGGGATATGTGATATGGGCTGTGATAAGTGCTTCCCCATCATAGTGTTTTGAATCATTGGACACCAAATTGAGGGATTGTAAGGGGTCTCACATCCAATGTTACTAGGCATTACTTTCTTACAAGCTAAGATGTGGAGAAAGTGGGTTGTCCAGCACACCACCACGCTTCTTTTTAATCGACACAACAGCTGCAATTGTTTGCACCACATGTTGTCTTTGCCTGGCATTCTTAGCCATCCTTCTTGTTTATAGTGATAGTATGGGTGTGCCAATGGTGAGCGCACCGTTTGCACCACTGAAGGGGCACAGCATTCCTCACTAAATCATGGGGGGATATCATTGGATCAACCATGACAAATTAAAATCAATGATTTTTGAGGAAACATCAAACAAAAACAACTCAAACATCAATCATCAATGAAACCAGTAAAGTATCACTCCGGCACAAGATTCCTTGACATGAGCCTTTCCATTGTAGCCACTCTTCTGGGATACATAGATTATACCAACTTTGGCAATGTCAATATCGGCAATGTGTCCATTGCATGCATCCTTGACCTGGACCTCAATACCCTTGTCAATCTCATACTCTTTGGTGGTGGGGGTAGGTTTGTAGTGATTGCCACCACAAAATACCCAAGTGGCCCAAGTCACCTAAGTAGTCACTGAATGATTCAGCGTTGGCAAATGTTTGCTGTTCCTCTTTCAGTGGTGGCAAGAAAGGTTGGGAAAACAAAACACTGAATCTGAATCTAGTTAAGCCCAGAATCATTTCCTTTATCTTAGCAACTAAACAAAACAATGCCTGGCAAATCATACTTGTGAAGAAGCTGAGGAACAACCACGCCGAGCAAAAATCCAATGGCTGTAAGTATTCCGAAACCCAACACTAACACATCCATGGCCCCCGTTGCATGGCCACTTGGGTTTGAGATGCTTGATGTAGCAAACATGTCTTGGACATGCAGTACATGTTCCACCCAGAGCAAAGCTGACACGTGGACATATATTTCTATGTCTATTTCTACTTTGCTATTTAAACATTAATTATTAATTATATATTATAAAGTTAAAACATACAATGAATCTCTATGTATTTATTTTCTATCTTTATTAAAATATCAAATCATATCATATTATATTCTATTATTTATATTTTATGTTTATTATTATATTATTTTGATTATTACTACTACAAAAATATGTTAGTCAGAGTCATATATCATAGTTATGTTATGTTATGTTATGTTACATTGCATTAATGTAGACAAACATTTTAAACGATTGCATTTGCATGTTGACTGAATGATTCCAGTAGTATGGAACTTGTACACATTCATGCCCATGATTCCCATGATTGAAAGAAAACTATATAGAAAAGTTCACTTGGAGGGGCCCAGTAGTGGTAGTAGTAGTAATAGTAGTACTGAATTGAACTTTCTGATCAATGTTATTGTTCGACATAATATTCGACTCATGATCTATCTTGTAACCCAGGTACCTTCCAACATCTAATCTTGGGAGGCTGTAATGGGAATGGAAAACATAGATTATGGTACCCTCAAACCGCATCATCAGTGTCAGCATAGAAGTTTCCGCTGAATGATTCATTCATCCTTCTGCTTCTGGCAATGAAGCCAAAGTTGTAGCTACTGCCTCTTTGAGGCGAGGTTCCAAGGTTGTGGAAGTTTTCCAGGTTTCCAATTTTTGCCTACTTTGAAGCAAGAAACCGTCCTTGGAAATCAAAGATTCCAAACATGCTGAATGGACCCAAGCACTGGGTTTTCGTTGGCTGTGAAACCAACTGAAACGGACTAGTCCTTTCTGAATCCGATTTTTGCAAAGGAAACATGTGCTTTGATTGGAAAGAGCAAAACCAACCTCGGAGAGGCCAAGTTCTTTTGAAAAAAAGGACTTTCCATGGGCCACTGAACCCTTAGCCTTTGGCTGAGGGGTTGATGTGTTTGGCTTTGAGGATGATGATGAACTTGCTGCTGTTGATGAAACACATGACGACGACGATGTAGCTTCCTGACTGGTGATCTCCTCATGCAGAAACTTAACTTGATCAAAATTCTCTTGAAGTTTCTTGGCAGCCCTCTCTTCTTTTGAAGTTGCCCCAGAAATGTGCACACCTTCCTCTAGGCTTCCAGAATCTGAAGATGAAGAATCTGAACTCTCTACTGAACTAGAGTCACTAGAGGAAGAACTCTCCGTCTCACATCTTTTTCGTTTTTGTCTGGATTTCTTTTTTGCACTCTGCAAATTCTGTTGACGACTTGGTTTTTTCGTCTTCCTGGGAACCACCTTTTTCTTTCGAACTTTCATCCCAAATGGAAGTTTGATTTGGGGTTTCTTTGTAGTAATTTTCTTGGAAGTATCCAATGTGAATGCTTCGCCCTGCTGGCCAATTTGAATCCTGGCTGAAGACAGACTGTAGAGCACATCATATCTCCAATGTTCACATTCGATTGAGACATGCGGTTGCACTTCACTCACCAATGATTGAAAGAGCTCATGACTAGTCAAAATGCGTGGCTGGTCAGACTCAGCATCCATGAAGGAAACGACACCAGTTGATTCATCCACATGAGCCTCCACCAAAATGTGTAACCTGGGTCTTTTCCAACACATCCCCAGAAATGCAAGTATAGAAGCCGAGGCAGACTTGAACATGAAAAGATGCCCTGGTTGAAATGCCTTGTCGGCAATTGTTGTTGCAAACACATGCACCAATTTTGAAATAGCCCCTATCATGGTCGACCTTTCACATAACCCGCCACATGTTGCATGACAAATGTTCTCAATGTCTGGCACATCTTCACTTTCACCACTCTCATGTTGGCCCCCTTCGGCTGGCTGATTTGCATTGGAGGGATTGAAGGGATTGTGAAAACGATCTTTCACAGTCTGGAAACATTCAGAGTCCAGAGTGTCAATGTCAATCTCACTCTGTTTCAGAGCCCCAGTGCCTTAATGGCTAGCCAGGCCACAAAAAAAAACAAAAAAGAGACATCTTGTTTAAGTCTTGTCAGTCCAGGAACCCCAACAAGTCATACTAACAGTCAGAGTCAGAGTCTATGAGTCATAGTCTATAGTCATAAAACTGGAGTTATACAAGTTGTGTTTTGTTTAGAAAGTAAAAAATAATAAAATAAAATAATATAATATAAAATATTATATAATATCATATAATTAATTCATATAATAAAAAAATAAAGAGTAGTAACATGTAGATTAGAAATAAAAAGCGGGTGGATGGCTATAGATATGATTCGATATGATGATGAGATATGATAGCTGCACTGTACTCATTGCAAATACACGACTAGACTATATAGACTAGACTATGTTACTTACAGTACATCATGTTGTATTCATCGCCATCCTGACCACCCAAAAAAATGAAATGTCTGAATGGTGGGAAAGGAACTCTCTCCAAGCTGATTTGGCATGGACCATGCAGAATGGGAAGCAAATTTGCCATAGTTCTTTTGAAGCCTTGCCACTGACAACCTTTTCAATGCTGAAGTACCAATTGCAATCTCCCCTTCTGACTTGGGATTTCGACACTCCACTGACGATGGCAATGGTGTTTGGACAACCTGGTCCCTAGTTGCAGCTTCATATTGGGCTTGAACCTCGAATGCATCCCTATCGTCCTGTGACAATGACTGCCATTTCAATCCAATAGCATTGATTGCGGTTTTGTAAGATGCAGGGCCTAGACACCCCAACTCTTTGATTTGCTCTCTCTGATAAATATTCCAACCACTGATCTTCCGCAAATTATTGGCTTTAGCCACAGCATCAGAAACCCTTCTTCTTTTGGATGATGTGCTTTCCAGAGCCCCTGCCTAAGCTGAGAGATGATTTATGTATGAATGAATGAACGAAGGAACGAACGAACGAACGAACGAACGAATGAATGAATGAATGAATGAAAACCATTTTTGCAATGCCTTGTCCCTGTTATTATCACCATAGAACTTTGACTGTGGCTAGCTATGGTTCTGATCGTCACCATTCTTGTGTGGTTTAAGGTAGTGCTACCTTTCTTGGTTGTTTTATAAAATAAAAGAAAAAATATTTATTACACCTGCCCTAGCCAACCAACAAACCTCATTACTATATTACTAAGAGTCAAAGTCAAGAGCCCCCAAAAAGTAAAGGTAGAGCTGGCTTCCGAAACTGAGCCAAGCAACAGGTTTCAATGTTTTGCCTTGGCCCACTTTTCCCTCTCCAAATGAAAATTGGTTTGATCCAGACATACCAACTCGCTTTATGATCCCAGATCTTACTTTCTTGGCTGGAAGGGTCTGATCCTCTACAAAATGCTTCAAAAGCTCAAAGTCCCGAATAACTGAATTGAGAAACGATGTCTCTTTAGATGCCAATGGCATCTTTACAGCTTGGTTGCCCCTGCGGCTTGAACTGTGCTGAACTTGACCATTTTTGACTTCTACTGGATCAGAAGTCAATGGTGAAAATACTGCAATGTCACTTAGAAGGAGCTGCACTTTGTGATGTACAGACTTCTGCACAGGGAGTCCTTCCAGCCCAAGTTTTGCTGGATAAGCATCCAACAATGTTTTGCTAAAGGCAGCATCCATGCACTTGGCACAATGTGATTTGTCCTGCTGAAAAGCATCCCATGAAGCCACGAATTGCTCTATGTCATCTGTGAGCAGCTGGAACAGTTTGAAGGGGTATGCGGCCGCATAGTCATGGACAAACCGTTTCCAAGTGTCAGTGATAATCAAAAGCATCATTACAAACAGTGTATCCAGGTTTTTTGCATTCCCCAAGTCAACTTGCGTAAGCTCCAAAGCACCCAACTCATTCAAAAACTTGTTGGTGTATGTTCCAATGATGCTCCAGCCAAACTTCCCTGAAACAACTGATTGAAATAAGTCCTTGGACTTCGACATGTTCTCCTTATAGCTCTCGTCATTGGGCCCAAGTAGGGTTAATTTTGTCAACAGGGCACTACGATGGAACAGCTTGTTGATTTGATCATCCATTGGTTTGATCATGAAATTCACAATGTCTGTAGACTCAGAGAAACCATCCCTTGTGATTTCTTGATGTACTAGCTGTTTTCGTTTTGCATTGAATGACTGGAAATTCTCACTCTGTGAAAATGGATCATCACCGAAAGTTGTGGCTGTGGTGCCATCATCTGCATCGCCAGCTAGATTCACATCTTCCAGAAGGGATTCAACAAGTTTCATGTCCTGTGGATTTCCTGACCCCTCTAAATCCATTTGGCCTAGGGTACGAAGGAGAAGCTTGTGTACTGCACACCCAAATGTCAGAAATGATACTGCTTCGTCATAATGCTTGAAGCGGTAGAGCAAAGGAACGCAATATCCCCTTGCCAAAAAAGGCACAATCAACCTCAAGCATTTTGAAAGGCTGTCTTGTTTCCCTTTGCAGCAAGGTTGTTCACTATCAATGCAAAAATGGAAGATACATTCAGATCGAAGGTCGCCATTGAAAAATTCAAGGCACTTGAGAAACTGTTGCCTTCGAAGTTTTGAATTTGTTTGGATTCGAAAAGTATCTTTCAACATCTCACGGGTTGCATGCGATTGTGGTGATGGTGTTGGCAGCTCTTGCACCTGAAGGTAGGAAAACGACTGTTGCACAATGCTAGCCAGTGTTCTGGCAAATGCCTTCCGAAATGATAAACTTTCGAAAAGGTGGGCAAGCCGCACTACTGTTGTCCAAAGTTTCGGGATCATGAGGACGATTGGTTTTCTGATTAAGCAAATTTGATGTATTGAACACCGCACTCTGAAAGCCAAATGGTTTCCCAGTGATTCCTTGTGTTTCAAAATCTCCTGGCATTCTTTGCGAAAAGCTGCATTGTTGGCTTTCAATGCATCACCAATGAAAATGAATGTTTTCCATGGAATTTGAGCTGCAATGTTCTTTGGCAGGCCAAATCTTTCAATCATTTGGCCAACCCCTCTGGCTGTGATGATTGCAGAACCAGTGAAGCTTTCATGAATCCCATTCGCATTAGGGTTTTCCAGCACTAACAAAGGCGTAGGCACCCTGAAACTGACACAAGAGTTGGGGTTTGCAAAATCATTGTAAACCACATCATCATCGCAAATGCCAACATTGCCAACATTGAAATGCAGACTCTGAACGGTGTTCATAATTGTGTACACTGTCGTCCTGTCAGAAGAGGATGGTCCACGCATCCTTGTAGATGTGTCATCCACTATGTGAGCATTCAGCACATGGAAAACTGCTTGATCCCCGGACCCTGGAGAAAACAATTTGGACACAGTTGAGGCAATTGCCTTCATCAAACTAAATACACATCGTGCACGATCCCTGGTAAAACTCTTGTTGTCACCATTGTATCTGTCAGCCTCATATTCTGCTTTGGAAAAACGGCTGGTGAAGAAACATGTTTGAAGTGCACTGAGTGTAGTCTCAGCTGATGGTTCTGACTGTTGTGGCTGGATATGTTTTTGAAAGAGCCTCCTCGACTGCTTCTTCAACAATGCTGCTATTCTGGCCTTCTCAGTCCGGTTTTTGCGAAGAAGTCTATCCACATCTGTTGTACTCTGATCTCTCTCCTTTGGAGATGGTTGATCTTTAGGTGGTTGTGCAGGCTGGAGGTTCAACCGGCTAAACATTACTCAAAGTCATGGGGCAAACAAAAATCATGGGCCCTCTTGCTTGAGCATGTAGTGCCTCTCATCAGATTGGAAACTGTCTGCAACATCATTAGTGATTCCAAACTCGCATATCACATACCATATTTTCATTAGAACCATCGAGATTTGTGGTCCAGTTACAACAGCCAGGCTATATGCTAGCTGCTCGAACAAACAAACAAACAACAAACAAGTTAGCCAAAACATAGTCAACGTAACATTGACATGTGACATACTGTACTAATGAATGATATGATATGTGATATGATTGATTGATATTGCTTCATCATTCATATAATAGCTCAATGTTGGTACTAGAGGGGAAATTCAGGAAAACCACCAAGCCACTCCGGATCTCTGCCAATACAAAAAAGACTCTAAATGGAAAAGTGACATGGTCTCTCAAAGAAAGACTGCAACAAGCTGTCAATGATGGAGAGAGTCAAGTTCTGAAATTATGGCCATCAATGGGTTACCATTCTGACTCCCAGCTTGAAAAAAAACATCCCTTCCAATCATTTAATCTTTCACACTTGGGCTCGGGTGTACACAACCCATGTTTTTCACACCTTCCGGTCACCTTCCCACCCACAATGGATTCGGACTTGGCAACCCATGGACCCATGGCATTAAAATTTTACTGGTACTGGCACTGGTACTAGTACGGATCCTGTTACTCGCTGATACTGTACTGGTACCCAAGGATATGGATCCCATTCCAAGAAAAAACATTTAAAGCCCAGTTTGGAATATGTAGCATGCACCACATGATAATTTTTTACATAGTCAGTGTGAGTTACTTGGAAATGTTATGAAGTTGTGCCAAGTGTATGGCAACTACAACAACACAATGACATATCATATCATATCTTATAATTCAATTCAATCAAATCATTTCTCATGACTTGGTTGCCTTTACACACTTCTATTGACATACAGCAGCATACAGGATAAACACTAGAACTAAATGCAGGGACACTGTGGGGGTGGGACACTAAACATAATTTCATAGATGCTGCATGATTCATAATAGTTAGTCTGGTAGTAATTGAATCAATAGTCTTCCTTCCATATCTTTTTATCATATTTGATTTGTTGATGTGAGATTTCAAAATCTATACTGTACACTGTGTACTCCTATATGGTAGGGTACTTGTATAGTCCTTTGGTCTTTTGACCAGACCCCAATCCTGGAGCTGCATGGCCTTGTAATCCATGAACTCCTCGTCCACTCCGTTCTTGATGGCGTTGAAGGTATCAAAAATACCAAGAACCTGCATGGGCGATCCAACCAACTTTGTGCATGCACCATTGAAAGGTGAAATGAAATGAGTGAAATGACTCATGACTCATGACCATTTTCTTTCTCATGTAAGGAAGTTCCAAAGTGAGTGGGTGTCTTGCATGATGATTGGGGCTGTTGGATTTCCAAAAAATGTTGGCTCCACTTGACCCATCAGGCCTCCTCCATGATTGCAATTCGGGGTTTCTTTTCACCTTGGATTTGGCATGTCCAAGGGGGCATGAAAAACATGACTGGGGATCATTGGGGTCTTTGGTAATGGCGAACTTGAGGGGATTATGACTAGTGACTAGTGTTGTGGTAAATTAAAAAGTAATACAGTAATACATACTAATAACTAATAGAAACATATCTAAAATATAATTTAAATCTAGTTTATTTATTTATAAAATTATATATTAATTTTTTTAAAATTATGTCATGTCATATTCATATTCATATCAATGTGATTATCAATGTCAATATAATATCATCATTCAGAATCATTCATCATATTGATATTAATATTATATTTTATTTTTTAACTCCCAGACTCCCATCCCAATGTCACATGTCAATGAACCCTTGGAAACTGGTCTGTTCCTCTAGTCTAAATATCATAGTGAAGTCACGGATCCAGCGAGCACCCTTGATGAAGGGCTGGGCAGATTCTTCCCTCAATGGATTGTAGTGCGGATCTTGGCGAAGAACTGACAGTCTGGAATAAGGGCCGCATGGTGGTCCCCAAACAAAGATATCCACTTCCTGGCAGTCATGGTGATCGACTGTGAGAAAGGTCAACACAAGGGATACTGATACTGATACATGTCCCTGTGAAGGTGACCACGAACCATTTCCTTTTGCCACATGTCACTCTGCCATGAAGATGTCTTCTAAAGTAAATGTGTGTGCGATGTGATGTAGTGTGTGTCTGTCTGTCTGTCTGTCTGTCTGTGAACAATACTTCTTCTGTTTATTAGGTGGCATCACATGAAACCTACCAATGGCACTTTAGAATGTGAATGCAAAACTCTCAGCCAATCCAGTGGGTCCTTTGGATGCTCCAATGCACAGCCATGAGCAGTGTGAGGGTGAAGTGAACAATGACATGGTTGGCGTTCACTTCCATCAAGCATCTCTTCGAAGATATGAGAAACTCAGGTGACAGGTTCTGTGGTACTCAGCTTGGAAGCTGAATTGAGGCATTGAATCTATGTGAAATGTTACATGTTAGTTAACTTAAACTCTTAGACTTAGATTGGACTTAGTAGACTCTTAGTGTCAAGTCTTGAGTCATCTTCATTCTTCCCAGGTCCCGAGTTTTCCCCAAACACACTTTCAAATTGATGCATACATTGACTTTGCAGTTCGGGTTCTTTTTCACATTCTGCAATCTAATTGACTCATGTCAATGTCACAATAATGATTACTCATCCCATTTCAGATTACAGATGTTCAAATCGAAAAACATCATTTATCAATTATCAATTTATAACTTCACACTACCATTAAAAAAAATCAATCCTCCCAAAAAGGTGGGTGACATGACTACATGTCACAAACCATATTGTCACAAAACACATTGCAAAAATATTGAATCCCAGAGTCCCTTGTTTTCATAGTGTGTTTTCAGCCATTTGCGTTTCATCGGGCACTTCTCGCTGAAAGAACTCACCTTGAACTCGAAATCCATAATTTGGCACAACTGCTCCCTTAGCAAAAGAAGAAACTGTCAGATAGTGAGTCTTTTCTAGTGTATTTGGAAAAGGAAAGTCACATCATATGACATATGTTTGGAACCTATGACTCTGGCTATGACATGGGTACTGCTCCCATAACAAAGGAAGATACTGCTCCCTTAGCAAAAGAAGAACATGTCAGATAGTGAGTCTTTTCTGGGGTGTTTGGAAAAGGAATGTCACATCATATGACATACTATGACATGGGTACTGCTCCCTTAGCAAAAGAAGAAAGTGTCAGATAGCGGGTCTTTTCTGATGCATTTGGAAAAGGAAAGTCACATCGTCACATCATTCATTTGTTTAGTTATGTGAGTTTGGAACCTATGACATGGGTACTGTAGTGTAACTGTATGTATGTACACTGTACTGTAGCATACAATCTTCAAAGGCCTCATTAAGTGTACATACATACAGACAGACAGTACAATTGCATCATTGTATCAATATTCATCATCAATCATCAGTACTAAGTACAAGGTACCACACTCTATCAGCTATCAGCTGGCCTAGTTTGCGCATGGTCAATTATTATTTGGATTACAGAATTCAATCCCAAAACTTTTTTTCCGAATCGTGGCAGGAGTAATGCCAAGGTCTGGTGGGCAACCAGCAACAGTCAACAAGTAACAAGAACAATGACATTGAGAGCAACCAACAACCACAACCACCAGAACAGCAAGAACAACAAATCAACTCACAACGAATGCTGAACAACAACAAGGACGACAACAACAACAACAACAACGACAACAACTGCGGCGCAAACCCTCAAACCCCAACTAATTAAGCATGCAAAAAAAGACCGTGCTCCGCAGTCTTCTATATCATTGCCATCCCAAATTCCTGAAATTGATGGACTTTCCATGACCTCTCGGACCACAGAGAGCACCAATTGGGCAGCTCCCTGGAAAATGATCAGGATTCAGCACGTGCACCACATGCTGAACAGTCCCAATCAATTCAAGGTCAAATGCCTTCCTCGCTTCAGTTAGGCGGGACGTCATGGTCACAGTCCGGGAGCAAATTGCTCAAGTGGACCATGGTAAGTCTCACATCGCCAACTTTCAAATTCTTGAAAGTTTGCAATGCTCTGAGTTCTTTTTTCCAGCTCAGCATCACTTCCCAGTGGAGCTGTGAAACTCTTGTTGGAACTAGGATCTGGCCTGAAATGGATTGATTGGATTGTGCATTGTTATAGTTATTGTCTTGTTGCATTATTTGCCTGTATCCCAACAACTTCTTGTCAGTCCAAAGTCCAGAGTGCATTGTCGTCATGACTCTTGGCACAGCAGCCAATTGCTCAGCATGGAGCAATGGGAAGCCAAGACCTCTGTTACACCAGTGTCTCTTGGCCAAAGGCGCAAGGCCACACCGGTGAAGGACCCTAAGGCCAACAGCACTGGCCAGGCAGGGTCAAGGTCTTCTTCGCTGCTGCCATGAAACCCAAGCATGGGCATACTCATGCCGCATGCGGCATGCCTCCATAGTTGTTAGGCTGTGCCCTTGACAGCATGATTGTTCTCAGGCTGTGGTTAGTAATGGCATTCAGTAGGGGTTGCCTCTACCTTGCCAAGGCCCAAACCAATCAATGTAAGGTCACAGGCTGCATGGAGCTGTGGTTGCAAAAACTTGCAACTCTTTCAGTTTCAGCGCAAAAGCACCTTGTGAAGCTCTTCCATCATTGCAATTGCAGGGTTGAACAAGTTCAACTTGATGCAGCAATGTCTTGGCTGCATGTGGCACAAGGCGTGGGTGGCAAGTGGTGGTGAGGGTGGAAAGGGTGGGTGAATGTGGTGAGGGCGCAAGGGGTGGCGAGGGTGGAAAGGGGGTGGTGAATGTTGCGAGGGCGCAAGGGGTGGCAAGGGTGGAAAGGGTGGGCGGCGAGAAAGGGTGGGTGAATGTGGTGAGGGCGCCATGCGGAATTCAAGACATGCACTTGTCCAACTGGTAGAGGTCCCATGCTCCACGTGAC
>OMLO01003429.1_pt1 | contig 13069 bp, 11 predicted proteins | sample 1674811 | NCBI WGS metagenome assembly OMLO01 (sample SAMN06265003, study PRJEB25207) | coral metagenome | isolation source: Coral host | place: Mexico:La Bocana,Puerto Morelos, Mexico | collected 2008-11-13
GGCTTCTAGGCGTTCCCTCGCCCAGAAGGTCACTGTACCATGAGACATAGCTTGTGACACATCATGATCCAGCCCGAGGAAAAGGCCTTTAGATGCCATAGGTTGGCGCTTTTCTGCTGCAAACGGAGTTCCTAGCAGGCTATTCAACTTGCCGAAGGCGAATTGACCGGAGCCCTTGCTGCTCTTCCAGTCTGTGAGACTGGCATCGTCGAAATAGAGAGACACTAGAACATAGAGGAGTCGTCTGCCCATAGCTTCTGCGAAGCGGCTGTATCTATTGAAGGATGTCACCGCCAGCGGGAGCCCGAAAAGGAGGCCAGTATAGATTTGGTATGCAGGCTCTCCCCACTCCTGATGCCACCAAACTACCACGCAGCCCAGGGATTCTTCAAAGCTCATTGGCGAGTGACGGTATGCATTAGGCCAATCCTCTCCTCCTGTCTCCCAGGCGTCAGTGGATCTGGCCAAGGACAGAGCTTCAGGTGTCATCTGACGGACGGTGACTGCTATGTGCTGTGCCACCCTCAAAGGAGAGCAAAGGACCAATTTGTTGGAGTCGGAGGACAGTGCACTCTGCCCACCTGAGTCCGCATTGTCAATAACCCTTTGTTTACCTGAACTCTGAGTGATCACACAGCGAGGAATCAGACGGTGTGGTTGATTCTTGATGGTGTGTAAGAAGTCAGCTCGTCTTAGCGGCGGTGTGCAAAATCCTTGGTCAGCATCTGCTAGACTCTGTGATAAGGCAAAAGCATCATCCTTACCGGGACGTAAGGTTTGAAGAATTTGCGAGTTGTGGCTCTGCCAACCTGTCAAAACGTCGGACATAGTGATGCGCTCGGCAGGTTGCAATGGGAAGATCCCATAGTGCGGTGCATATCCAACAGCAGGAAGGCCCTTAATGAGACCAAATGGGTATCCTGAATCGCCCCAAGATGTAATAACCATCAAGACGGCGAGTAGGCCGAGGTCACGACTTTTGGTGACTTGTTGGATCGCTTGGGATTGGTGAGAGGCAAGGACTTTGCTGACTGGTTGTAACCGATGCTTGAGCTCTTGGAGCACTCCTAAAGCACGCTTCCTTTTGTCTCGAAGGTCACCCCTCCACTGAGCGTTGCAATCCCCTGCGAAGCGGAGGTCCGCCCGTGCCCTTTTCACTGCGGTTTGAAAGTGGGTGTCCGGGTCCAAACCGAATGAAACCAGGGGTGATAACGCCGCTCTTTGTGAGAGTGCTCCTGCCTGTTTCCCTTCAGCCATTCGCCATGCCAGTCTCACTGGCCCGGCTGCAATGTCTGGATTCAAGGCACCGTCCCACTCCAAGCCTTGCTCACTCCTCCATTCGGGGTAGCATGTGAAAGGTGGTTGGTTGAGCAGGTCCTCGACCATGGGAAAGGCAAATTTAGTGAACCATGTTGCTGGGAACAACTTCTTAACTGCTAATGTGATAGATTCTTGCGATAGCCAAACCGGTGGCGATGGGCAGGACGAAACCGTCACCACTCTCGCTGCCGCGAGTGCTTTCACAAAAGAGCCTTTGGCGGCACGGTAGGTCCCTCTTTTGCGAGGAGGAGAAGCCTCCTGCGGGGGAGCCGTGGCCTCGAACACCAACCCTGCCAGTAAATCCACCTCACAGAGGTCTGTCGAGGGGCAGTCGCACACCAGGGTCTTGTCACACAAGCTGGGCAATGCTTGCCACAAATGCTCCTGCGAACAAATGTGTTCACTTAGACGCTCCAACGTTGCACAAAGGACAACATTACCAACAATCGGCATGTTCTGCATACAACGATGTTAATTGTATCGGATGTGTCGGATCCGATCAGAGATATATATATTGGAAAAATTACATTGAAAAAAAAAGAAACACTTAAAGGTTACAAACTGCAAAAATGTGTCGGATCCGATAGGCTGCATCGGAAATAAAAATGATTTGGTGTCATATACATGCAGAAAAGCATATTAAATTGACAATATAAAGCAAATTATATGCTTTGAAAGGCACCATATATTCGGATGTGTCGGATCATGCAAAAAAAAAGCACAATGATTCTAAATGCAAATACAAAAGCGCAACAATCGAAAATCGAATGATGAAGAAAGATCCTGTAAAGGATTTAGAAGCAAAAGGCCGGCACATGGTTAAACAGCATGCAGCATGGGTTTGTGCAAGGCTATTGTAAAAGCATCACAGCGAACGGAACTGTTGAAATATAGATCGGCAATATTGCAACAAACGGATTCGGTGGAGAACAATTCCACACAATTTGCGCGCGGACGGAACCGTTGAATATAGGTCTGTACAATCGCAGGGGGCAGCAGACGGGACCGTTGCAGTTCCAACGGCAAAAGCCGTTGAAAATCCACACAGTTGCGCAGCGAAAGACAATATTATTCACGGGAAGGACTTTCAAACTTGTTTCTTTCCCATGCAGCTGGGTCGCAAAAGTATTTTTGAGGAAACCTTTTGTTGTCACACATACACGTATACATTTATATTATATTCACAGGCTACACCACAGCCACACAAACACAAACACACACACACACTGACATTCCCCATATGTAAATATAAAGAAATCTTTGTGCATGACTGGCACGTGCACACCACAAACACATGTGACACTGCCGCTACTGCTGCTTCTTTGGCTGGGAAACACTGTGTTTTGATCTTCCAAACCAGAAAATTATATGACGTCAAAAATCTACAATGTTGATTCTAGATGCCACAAAAGAATGTTTGTGCTAAATGATGTGGTTTCCTGATCTCATAGTTTCTTTGTGTTGTACCATCATGCCGTAAAAAAATCAAAACTGGGGTTGATTTTTTCCAACTTCCTCCCGTTTGTGGTTGAGCCATGCAGTTGCCTGCAATTTTTTTCATGGCCAAACATCGGACGCTCAACTGCATTCACCCCTGCAGCAAACCCAAGGTGTTCTTGGGTACTTTCCTGTTGAAGCTGGAATCAACATTTGCAAGGTCATAGTTGTCCTTGTTTTTTCTTCTTACACTTCGTCATTCCAAAACATCAACTCTTTTCATTTGAAGTCACCAAAAAATGTGACAAAGCAAGTATGTAACGCTCCAGAGCTCTTCTCTGGCAAGTGCCGGAGTGGCACTTAGTTACTATTCGCTTTATTTTCCCCAAAAATTTTTCCTCTTCCCATACGTGATAGGTTGAAGGATTGACTCTTGAAACACGCACTTCCATGGCAATATGCCATAGATAGTGGTGTTTCGGACGCATTTTGAATGCCAAAATGCGTTGACCCCAACACCACGAAGCTAAGACTTGGGTGGTTCTCAGGTGGAGGCACAACAGCCTTGAAGTTTCCTAGGCTTCCAAGCTCACGGTTGCTGAATGTGGGGTACTAGGTTTTTGGATGATTGCTCCAGTTGTTTTTTATATATTAAGAAGGTTGGCAGCCCAACATACCATGAACTTCTAAGACTCTAAGAAGCAGCCATTCACTACACACCCATCACAATGAAAAATGCTGATGGAACACGTAGTTGATAGCATTTGGGATCACTCTCTTGGGGAACATGTGACATTTCATATTGACTCCGAAAACCAAAACCACGAAATAAAAAGAATACACTTGTTAGGGTACATGGGCTCATAAAAACACATTTCAAGGTCGTCACTGATTTTCTTAAAGACAGGGGTCATCAGAGTCAGGTTGTGACATCACGATCCCAGCTTTGTCCATGTTTTCAATAGCCTTTGCCAAGGACCAACAGCAGAGATTCATCAGCTGCAGAACTGGATCTGCCTTGGATTTCGACACTTGGTGGAACTGGCAGGTCATGGCCAAGGTGTTTCAAATTACAGGCACAGGGGTTTCTTAAATCAGAAGGAGTAAGGTCTCTATATTGAAAGCCACTATACATACATATATATATATATATACTTATACGTATATACGTATAACTTGTTGAACTTTTACCGAACCACTTCTTAAGCTAAGAGTCGGAGTCCCCAACCACTTGTTGAACCTTTACCGAAATCCACCAGCACATGATCTTTATGTGCGATGCTTTAAATCGGGAGCCCAGCTCACAATAGTCTTCCACCCCAAACGTGCCACAGTTCGCAATGGTGAGACCCCGGCGTGGAAGGTAAAGCCTGGGCCGCATAGTTGCCACAATCTAAAAGAAATACACGATTCCAAATATCACAATTGCAATTCTCTAGCAAAATGCATTTGTTCTAAATCTTTCTTTTTCAGGAAAGGCTGGAGAAAAGTTCGAATAATACTTCGGAAGTTAGCCAACTAAACTGAGATATTGTTTTGAAAACTTTGGTTCAAATACATATCACGTAAATTATGTATCTACATATCACACTCATATAGTCTTAGCCTTTTTCAAGTGTAAACGGCGAGAAACTTACGATCCTTGCAATCCTGCTTCATCTCCATACTCACCCGCTTCAAGAATTCCGCATCGCTTTCCCCGTGTTCATAATAGAAACCCCGGTGACGAAGCAGTTTGAGGCATGAAGGGACATGGTTTTTTGCGATCCCAAGAAAGACAATATGCATCATGTCAAAGCTGACACTTTCATACTGCCACCCATCTACCACCGCCCATGGAGATATGCATCTTGCAGTTCTGATGTATGCATTATGGTCTTTCTCTGTTCCCACATAAGGAGCATTCGGGGACATGTTTTTGTAGGAGAAGGGCTCTGGTGCTGATGACATAGGCTGAACTGCAGAGCATTTGTCACATAAACGTTTACACCGGTAGTAGTCTGTGAACTCGTGGCATTGTTTCCTCGCCTTCAGATCGCCTTTCCAGGCGAAGTACACCAACCTTAGTTTTGGGGGTTGTTTTATAGCGAGGGGGATAGTTTTCTTGTGTGTTTTTCTAGTTAAGGAAAAGGGAACAAAAATTTTAAACCCCAAAATAGAGGCAAGACTCGTGAACCCTCCAGCAATAGGTTTGCCAGCATAGTTGGCTCTAAAGCTGTTTTTCTCAAACACTTCCCCATAAAAACCACGGTCAGGATATTGGCCCAAAGCACCCCAACGTAGTGACCAAGAGATCAGCTCTGCTATGGTTTTATTGACTTCCGATCGAACCTCATGTCAATGGTTCAGTTAAACCAAACTTTGTTCGATTCATTTCTTTGGGGAGTGATTACCCTTAATCCGATAATCCCTGTGAAGATTATGCCACAACAAGTGTAAAAAAGTTTCAGGCTCTTTGTCCCCAAAAAAACTTACACTGGTTGAAGCAAAGATCCGTTTCATTTGACATGTTGCGTTCTGCGACAATCGAAATAGGAAAGCGGCATGTTAAGCAATCCCTGTAGGCACCACCAGAAAAAGCACTGGACCAGGATACTATGAAGTGCTCATCATCACGGTACATTTCAGCTCCATCCCCATGAACACAAAATGGTACTACCTTCTTTAAGTCCTCATTTGTGAATCCATGTAGAAGACCATGATGTTTGAAGCTATCCAAGGTTTTGACATGTTGCCAAAATTTCTGTATGGATTCGCCATTGTTGCCGCCACACATGATAGATCGAAACTGCACAGGGTTTTGAATGGAATCTCATGATTTGGTATTTTGAACCATTGGATTCAACATAAGAATCAGAAACCCGAATCCGATATTGTAAAGATTGTCTTACGTATTTTTCATATGTAGCATTTGGAGGAAACATTGAACAATGGTACAACCTATGTTTGAATCCCACCTGCGGTGCCCCGCCACGGTACAATTCTCCAAATACTTCATGGGGAAGAAGTACGCTGGCCTCCACCATCTGAGGAATCTCGTCACGCTCAACCTCAGATCGACTTGGCGATTTGGATGCTTGGCTGTATGGTGGTCAAGGGACGAGAGGATTTTTTTATATCCCAAATTTCACGCTTGGGTAAAGTAAAAAAACAAGTTCGAAACAGTTCCAAACAATTTTCAAGTTTGGCCTAAGATGCTTCCAATTTCAACTGGATAGAATATGGCTCCAATCGCATGTTGTAAGTTTCCCTTACCATTCTGCGAAAGTCACGTTCTGTGTTGCTGGCATGCTTACCATTCGACCCACAACTTGCAATACCCTCAAGAGTCTTTGCAGCTTTGGGGCCAGTATCCTCCACTGCAACCCGTGCTATTTCAGCTACTGTACTTATATGGGTTTCACCTCTCCCAACCATTTCCAGAAGCTTCACGGCTAAGCGGTTCCCGGGCTTTTGGAAATCCAATCTCTGTCGCTTTGTTCTAGAGGGTTGGCCTGGCAGATAGGCTGCTGGCCCCACCAAACCGGATCTATATATAGGCTGTATTTTTTCTTGGGTGTTGACTTTTGAAACACTAAGTTGAAAAAGATTTCGGTGGGTACCAATGACAATCCTCTTTAAAATTGACGTAGGTTCGTGATTCGCATTGGAACGTTTGATCAGAAATTCAAGATTCAAAACTGCAGCTGCTGCGGGCCCCCCAAAAAGATATAGTAGATATAGCAACCCCTTTTTCGATGTCACTTGCGATCAAGCAAATGTTGTCAGATGCACAATCCGGAGATTGATGCCACACGCCTGTTTCAAAGCATGTTGTGCCCAAAATCAAATCCATTTAGCACAAGATTGCAGATACAGCTTTATACGATTCAAGCCTTAGGCTTTCTTGCTTTTCGCTTCTGCCGTATCACCTTTTGCCTTACCTTTGGCCTTGGCTTTCTTTCCTCCTTTGCGGGTTCCCAAGATCCCTGAAGCTGATGCCTCAGGGACAAGAGGCTTTAGCTATTGTTAGGACTAAGTTCTGGGTGTGAGCTCACCGAAAAGATTTTGTTAACAATCATGAATTCTACTGTGGTGGTTTGTCATTGAAAAGTGAATCTATATATATCTGTAAACTGCTGAGGATAAAGAAAACATTCGCTTCCCGGACATTATTTTTTTACATACGACCCAACCCTGGCCTCAGCCTTCTCGAACCAAGCATGTTTTTTCTCATAGACATCCAAAAGTTCTTGGAGTTCATCATTGTTGGGTGTAGCCTTGGATGTTTCTGCATGCATGTCCCCATAGATTTTCTCCAACGCCTGGGAATGCTTCATCATTTGTTGTGAAAGCTCCTGACCATACTCCACTCCCTTGAGCTGAATTGACCTCGTTCGAGCCTTCGTCGATTCATTGAGGATCGTTTGGACGGAGTCTGATGCCAACCTCAAGAGACGAGTGGAACTTGGTAACATCACCGGATCTTGGAGGAAAAGGCAACATGTTTCAGGGGGCATTGAAGCATATTGAAAAACATGAGCTGGACGTTCACTATGAAACATTGGAATCACTACATATATCGGAAAGAAGAAACCTTGCAACGAGCTAACTGGGAAAGTTTTTCAGGGAACAGCATGTTGGAAAAACAACCCTTGATGGATTAGTGAAAAATCAAAGGTTGGTTGGATTTGGGAAAGTTGATGTACAGGTATCGAGTATCATACAGAATATTTTCTATGTTTGGATAAGTTGAAAGGGGGCGAAAGAATGAGAACGAAAAACATACATACTTAGATATTTCCACCAACACCAACACCAGAACTGCTGGGACCCCTACTCCAGAACTGTCTTTGGTGTCACTTCTTCACCTTCCTTTTCTTTTGTGGTCTTTCTTTTGGGAACCTTGCTCACAAGCTTGCCTTCCTCATCTAAGGCAGTGAAGATATGCTTTGCACCTGCTTCACTTGCTGCCTTGATGGCAGGAAGAGCGCCGCAGGTCAAAGGACCGTCCTCTGCAGTCATGGCGTTTTGCAAAGATGGATCCAGTTTTTTGGTTCCTTTGACTGTCAGCTTCTCACCCGTAACATCATCTTGGCGCACTTGACGCCCTTCAGGCATGTAGATCCAAGTTTCCTACAGGGATGAACAGTTTGCTACTATAGGAGGTGTTCCCCAAAAAACAACTTACTGGCTTGAAGGTTCAGATTTTTAATTTGTTTTGAATCCGGTGATGACATTCAAACTTTTGCGAAACACAGTTTTATCTAAACAAATTTCATCCAAACGCCAGTCCATGTCGTCGTTGGGAAACATGTCATCCAAGTAGTAGAGACCCGCATCTTTTCGTTGCTTAATCACCTCGTCGAATTTGGCCTCATCATCAGCATAACGTTGTTTAAGTACCTTAGCCTGGACCGCGGTCCACTGCTTGCGACTGACATTCTTGGACTCCATGTACCTCTCCACCTCTGCAGAGACTCTGTCCCAATCCTCGTTGAAATCCATCCAAATCCCAAACAGGTCTGTTTTCTTTCCCTTCTTCAGGAAAGGGGTCAAGGCTTGGGGGAAGGTAGCTGACTTGATTTGGCGGTCAAACCTGTCCCACTCGCGCTTGTGGGTCTTGCCTAGGCTGCAAACAAGGATGGATTGTTCGAAACACTGCCAATCAAAATATATAATTTTAGTTTTGATCAGGAAGTAGCTATATTTGGGGTGGCAAGCAAAACTTGGAATTTGTTGCTAGTTACTGTTTCTCATTTCCTTGGTGGTTTGAGCCGTGGCCTCCGCAGCCTTTACCAACTCACCTTCTTTCTTCCCTTTGGGTGCAACCTTCTCTTCCTTCTCTTCCTTCTCTTCGTTGCTTTCCTCCTCGCTTTCGATAGTGTCTTCTTGGCTATCTTCATCTTCTGACTCTTCTTGTTCACTATCACTGCTCTCATTCGATTCTTCTTTTTCTGACACTTCTGCATCCTCTTCCGACTTTTCTTCTTCTTCTCCTTCCTCATGTTCTTCCTCATGTTCTTCCTCATCTGAATCTAAGGCATCAGAAGCTTCCTCTGCAGCCTCTCTTTCTTTTTTCTCCATGTCTTTTAGCTGCTTCATCTGGAAAACTTCCGATGGAGAAGGAGCTTTTGCCTTGCCTTTCATTCCCTCCAAAAGGTCCAGCATGCCACCCGCATCAAGTTCAGCTTGAAGCTCAGCATCCTTCATTGCTTGGTCCAAGTTGCCCGCCATCTTGATGCCTTCCAAAGCAGCCTCTGCTTTAGCCTTGCTGGCTGCATACTGCTGAGAGCCAGCCGTAGTAGACACGCTAGATGGTGACTTCATTCTCAATCTCTTGGTCGGTGGTGTCTTTGGACCAAGCGCTTCCAAAGCTTTCTGAATCTCCTTTTGCCTCTCTGATTTGTCCTTCTTCTCCTTCGTGGTGTCCTTCGTGTCCTTCGTCTCCTTCGTGGTGTCCTTCGTGTCCTTCTTGTCCTTCTTATCTTTCTTATCTTTCTTTTCCTTCTTGTCCTTTGGATCGTCATCTCTCTTGTCTTGCTTCGTCTTCTGATCGTCCTTCGTCTTTCTCTCCTTCTTCTCATCCTTCTCCACCCTTTCCTGATCCTTGGACTTGCTGGAGTTTCCCGCAGCAGCATGCTTCAAGACCTCAGCTTTGATCTCCAGTGCCTTCTCTTTCTTTTGAGGCCTCGCCTTCTGCATGATCACCTTGGCAGGATCTGTTTGCCCAACGCTCTTCTTTAAAGCAGACTTTCGCACCTGGTGCTGTTCTGCCTTCTTGCTGTTACTTTTCTTGGTCATCTAAGTGAAAAAAGGCGGTCGGAGACAACAGACCAAAGCTTAAACTCCTTTTCACAAGACCAAGCCAAATGCTCTGGGGGTACAGGCAGGTTTGAGGTTCCAAAGTATCATTGGTGAAGATATGTTGTATTTTCAGGTAGGTACAAATCGCAAACATGTGGACTGAGGAAGGAAATGTTGGAAAATGAAGCTGGATATATCCATGTAGGATGGGATTTACAGATCGCATGAGGTCGCTACAAATCGCACCAGGGTCGCTCCAAATCGCACTAGTGAACTTTAGGGAAAAATGAATGTTTACATGATTTTTTGGTGCCAAAACAATACTGTGTGTTTTTGAAACATTTTCTTGCGCCCAAAACTCCAAACCTGCCCCCTATACCAAATCTGGCCTTGGGGCCCAGATCTTTTCAAGACTAGTCGGCCCATGAAGGTGAAGCCTGGCACAGGGGGGGGGAGAAGACTTTAACATACAGAATACGTAAGGTCAGAATCTATTTTAGTGAGAATATGACACCCATGGCTAAATTCTGTTTTCCTCATGGTTCAATGTATCCCAGCTACTAATCTAAATGCACTGTGCTGTACCGCCAAGCCATGTGGGTATTCCACATTTAAAGTGGGCGAATTTTTACATCGCACAAGATGTTTTTGTACCACACCATCAAAGCCTAGACTTGCTTTGACAGGAAAGTAAAAATCGGTTTCAAATTAGCTTGGTCCATCCAGAACTTGTTGACCCGATCATTATAGTTCATGGTTTGGGATCCTTTCGCAGCTGCCCGCAGGAATGACCGAGCTTCAGCCCGGTTCCGCTTCAAAAAGCTACTCCGCACTTTGGCAAATGAAACGCCAAACCTGTGGGGTGGTGGAAGTTGACCCGTTGACTAGATATAGAGATGTGAAGGAAAACACTTTTAGAGGGTGTACTCAAGAAACCCCAACTACCCTGAGAAATGACCATTGTTCAATGAAATCGAAAGGCGAGAAGACCTTTTAAACTAAACAAATTACAAATTGAGACAAAACACTTGCCAGGATAGGCCTGGCTGGCCTTTAAATCGCATCCGCCCTTAATTCTGGAGACCCCTTCACGGTCAGTGTAACGGACGATCATCTGGCTTTTCTTTGCTGGTCTCAAGTTCCTGTTTGCAAAGGTGTTGATGTGCGAAGCTTCGGGTCTACCTGAAAGGATGGTGGAAACCGAAGAGCCAAGACTTTTACAAGGAAACCCCGAATTAGCTTAAGCAAATCTACATTGGGGGGAAGACAAAAGAAACCACCAAAAAACCATATATCCAATGAGACCACCACCAGGACCAACACCAACGTTTTTGGCATTTTTGCAGGTTTGCTATAAGGTCTTTTTTGGGTTCCTACATGAAATTCAATAAGCAGATTGTTTTCTAAAGAACTCAGTAGCACCTCCATCCTAAAATATTTGGTTTAAACACAATCCACCAACTTACTCGTAAAACACTTTGAAATACGGTTTTGGGCTAAGGATCTGGACCAAATCCAAAGAGGCTTTTGAGTATCAGCCCCAAACCAGCATAAGCTTGTACTGACTCTGGAAACTCGTACCCCTAAAAGTCTCAGCATTGATTGGAACAGCAAATGACCCTCAAGGAGGGACCCTTTTGGTTGTTCTAGACACCGCCAAATCTTTTTGGCCATGGCGATGCATAAAAGCACCACGACCCTCCCCACCATGATGTTGCCAAGAGCTGTGGCACCAACGTTGGAACCCATCGGATTAGTCGAAGTTCTCTTCGTGGAGCCTCTCGACCTGGGTCACAGTGCATAGAAAGACAGTGCATCGAATCAACAGTTAAAGGATTCTCAAGTAATTTTTACCCACCATATGTGTGTGCCATTTGGGGTCCAAAGGAAAAAGCTATAAGATTTTTGCCTAACCACATAAAGACCCAAGTCGAGCAAACCGGTGCTGCCCAAAGGGCAGCACCTGGTTTGAGGTTCAGTACTTGATACACCATATTGCAGAACCCAACATCACTCAATATGTCGTGCTCTGGGCCAAAGCGAAGGTCCATTGCTACACCATTTCGTCCTTCCTTTCACAGGGAACTATATATAAGAAACCTTGAAACCATTAATTGGTGGACAACATATAGCACCAATTTGGATGAACAAAGCAGATTCGTTTAAACACTATCAGCACATTTTCGTTCACTAGATTTCTCCCCCGTTTTCAAACATCAAAATCATCATCCTTCATCCCTAACCGCATTATCCTCCAAACCCAGACTTTCCAAACGAACACCTTGGAGCCCACATTTTTTGAAAAAACTTACTGTGTCCATCACCCTTTGAATACTGGGACACCCAAAAGAAAGATAACTTTGGGTACCCACCACAAAAAGCGGTGACCCATTTTTGGTGTTTCAACGATCAAAATAAGCATAGTTAGTTTCCATTTACGTTTCCAATCCCTGAACATAGGCAAGAAAACAACATTTGGGTTCTTTTTTCCAAGAAAACAAAATTGAACATTCTTTTTTGGGTCCTTCCACTCACCAGAACTAATGGCACAAACGCCAGCAAAGAGTTCTAGATGGTCTGCCGGTGAGTCCCATCGTAGGTGAGGGATGTTGAACACCATGCTGCACAATGCTGCCACCACCTAGAGGGGTTTATAAAAACCACACTACTACTAGATATCAGAAAATATAGAACCCAACTTTCAACACTTTCAACAAAAACCGTGTTGGTACATGGTGCGGATTCCCAACTAAGGATTTGAGAAGCCGCGCCATCGGTGCTTGCAAAGCCCTGAGGCCAGAATGCACCCACGCTCTTTGCTTTTGCTTGGGTGTCGACGGTTTCTTCGACTTGCTTGCATCGCTGGCTTTAAAGGGCATGCTGGCATTACCCTTTTTGATTTGGCGAGGTAACCCTTTCCCCATCTGATCAGGTGAAAGCTACAAGGAACCGATACCTTCCTCAAAATGCAAACGCTTTGTGTTTGAGCCAAGTATGTTACAAGAGACTGTCAACCTAGTAAAGGCTTCTCACTATGGCGCTCAAAAAACTTTAGTTTACATCCCCAAATTGTTTATAGTAACTGTATAAACACAAACCAAAAGTATACACTGCTCCGATTTTTTCTTCGAACGTTGGGCGTTCCCTACAGTTTGTTTGTTGAAGGACTTTTCTGACCTCCCTCGGATTCGGCTATCTATTGAAACAAATCTTATACAGTAGTTGAAAGCTCGGAATTGATATGGTGTATCAGAATCAAACTACAAATGCTGTTGAATGAGTTTCTGACATTCTCCGGATCCGAACATCTTCAAACCCAGTGAGCGACTGTCCACCCACAGCTGCCTGAAAACAAACGCCTCTGCAGGCACTGGTCTTTATTAGCTGCACTGCACCTGCACGATGGCGGCTGCCACGTTGGAGTATTGGTGTTGCTCTGGTCAGCACATAAGAAGGATATTCTAAGGGGTTCAATTCTTTGAATCAACTTCAGATACCTCAGCTGGGGAACATTAGACTGTTGAAA
>OMLO01003430.1_pt1 | contig 13067 bp, 6 predicted proteins | sample 1674811 | NCBI WGS metagenome assembly OMLO01 (sample SAMN06265003, study PRJEB25207) | coral metagenome | isolation source: Coral host | place: Mexico:La Bocana,Puerto Morelos, Mexico | collected 2008-11-13
CACTAACCCTGTGACTCAACCCTTTCCCATATCTTTCTATTTTCATATGACCCCTTTTTTACCCTAGCAAAGACCATTCTTTGTTACATCAATGACTGGGATTCCTTTGACTGGTATTTTTCTTTTTATATTTGTAGAAACAAGATATTTTGTGGCAAATGCTAATTACAGTTCTAAAAATAGAATTATTTGGGAAAGGGTTGACTCTAGGTTACAGTGTGTATGGAGGCTCCGGCTGATGACCTCCTGCTTATCACTTATGGCAGCCTGTTATAGTTACTGTGCTGGAATGGAATCTAACTCAAAAAGGTAGCTGGATCCTTGTATTTTGTTGTAAAGCAGGACACATTGCTCTACAAAAAAAAAAACTGTGGGGAAGAGGGGCTGGGTAATGCCTGTATTCTCAACATGTTATTTGATTTGCATTTAGCACCTTCAAAAACATCTGGGCTTAGGTTCGAAATTAGGCTCGCTTCCGTTGAAGTGTAAAGCATTGTTATTTGTATGGTGATTATAATGTTGCACGCAAAGTGGCTTGGGTATAATTAAAGAACAGGCATTTCTTTTTAAGGGATGGGAAAAATTTCATCCTTGGAGACCCAGGGGCTAGTGGGGACGATGTGATTTATGGGCAAGCGATACTGCCAGGCGAAAGTTTACTTTAAGAGTGGAAAAGTCCCTGCTCTTGATTATGCCTGAAAGTATCACCCGCCCAAAAATCTCGCATCGTCCAAACTAGCAGCCCCTGGGTCTATGAGGATGGGGCAAAATTCTGGGTCATGATAATAGAAAGGCACTTGTTTGATTTCTTTTTCCCCAATGCTCACCCTGCATGATTGCCTTTTTGAGCAGTTTTTGCTAGTGACCCACCTAAAAAAAAATTGGCTGCCAGAGGTGAGTGAACCTGTGAGTGACAGTTCCCTTGGATAAATTTAGAGAAGGCCCTGGGGACGAGGTTGCAGGAAAAACAAGCTGAAATCAGAGGAAACGCCATAAAACACGAACCAGGTTCCCCAAAGGAGCTTGGGTGGGTCAGTGGAACCCTGGTGTCAGGGAATTGTTGCTCTGGAGCCCGGAGCCCGATCATTTCACTGCCTTGAGCCTGGATGTTTTTTAGCCGGAGGAGCCGGCGGCAGTGAACGTTTTGTTGTGGAGCCCGGAGCCCAAGGTGATAAAACTAAAGTCAATTATTTTTGGTACCCAGTCTTTGTTGCTTTGGTTCCTTCTTTAGTGTACGGTAATAGAAGTTGTAAAATTTTGAATGCCAAATGTTTTGGCTTAAACTCTGAAAGGGATGCCGCATACAGTACCTGATCACGTTTAAACATGAAGCTGCAGCGGTGGCAAGCTTTTTAATTCCCGCTCTCAGTTTGTATTGGTACGCTCATGTTGCAGCAAGTTAACTTTCTCTCAGTTCTTCCCCTGTGAGCCCGCAGAGGCAGACAAAGTAGGATTTTCGAAATGTAGTAATTAAAATTCTCTCGGCTGATCGAAAACTTGACGTTAGGAAACGCGACGTCAAAGCGCAAATAAGACAACTAATGTGGCAACTGATAGGCTGCAAACGGCAGCGGAAATGGTAGGCCTTTCCACAAAATTCCGCATATTTTAGAGAGATATTTGGAAAATTTAGGGATATTCAGTGTTGTTTTTTCGCGCTATTTTTCTTGAAACAATACCCAGTTCTAAGCCTGAAGTAATCCAATTCAGCGATTTCCTACTCGAAAAATGTATTCAATAATTGAATCTTCTTCCTAAACTCTTACTACTGCAAGGAAATTTTTCTTTGAATGAATTTTTCTTTGAATGATGCAATTTCTACAATGAGAAAAAGAGAATTTCTGGAAATGTATTTCGGTGATTTTACGTGATATTCGTGGAATGGCCATGTGACCCTTATTTTCCCGCCATTTATATTTCTTACGTTTTCCCAAAAAGAAAACGCTGAATTTTGACAGCCATGACACCGTTTTCTGGTCTCTCCGTCCTTGATGGTTTTGAACTATGTGGTAGGTCCAAAAAAATCGTCACATAATAGATCATAAATGGGGCATTGGTTCATATAGACAATATAGTTAAAATTTACTCAAGTATTATGACCTGAGTGATCGACATCTTTGCCGAGCGCGTGGCCGCGGTAGAGCGTCAGAGAAATATTCGCATCCATTGAATGAAAGGTCTGAAATGTCGACCCAAACGGCCGAATCGAGAGACTTAAAGTTTCTCGTGTCCTCAGTTTGTTGCCCGAGACGTATAAGCAACGAGCCGTTACACAGGGAGAAATTTTATATGCCAGTCGGTGAAGGTCAGTTTCACGTTACGCGTAATCTCCGTGATCCGAGATTTCATAAAAATCAGTTCAACGTGATGCGTGATTGGTACCCACCCCACCCCGCTTTGCCACTCCATTATATAACTTTTGTCTATGTGCTTATACTTGACTTTTAAAGGTGGTGGAGTTAAGGGCATGCTATTTTACACAATTTACACTTTTTCTTTGGGTCTTCGATTGTACTTTTGGTCTTCGATTGTACTTTTCGCAGCTTCCCCGCCGCACCCTTATAGCGGACATACTAGTGCCACTCTCAACAGGTTCTTGTAAGATCAAAGACTGGACATAGCACAATTTCCAGTCAGCCAATGTATCAATCTGGAATAATCTACTGTACATGTAGCTTTGAAACTACATCGATGAACAGTCTGAGATGAGCTTTTTAGTAGAGCGCCCTTAAAGTGTCCTACCTGCCAGGGGTATCCTACCTGCCGAGGTGAGACAACTCGTCAACCCGAGTTGTCTCGCCCCACGAGACAACCCTCTCTCTCTCTGAGACAACTTTATCGACCGTTTATATGGGAAAACGGTTTCACGACAGGCCGAGTCAAAGTTGACCCTGCACGATTATTCAATATTCATAATCCTTATTGATAATCAAATGTACAGATATCCTTCTTCTTTTTGAGTTTCCCTGGGCCATTCGATAAAAGTGAGTTCATGCAAGATCTAATTTTCACTTCTTTGATACAATTGTCTCGGGGACATTCATGTAAACAGTTGTTTGAATTTTTCAAGGACACATGAAAAAGTTAACCCGCCCAGGGTAACTCATGGGGAGGGTTGTGTCGGGTACCCGAGAACATATAAATGGGGCCTGTGTCCACGACAGGATTCAAAAGTGAATAAAGAGTCTAAAGATGGTGAATTTTAAGCCCCGTAATGAAATTTGAAAGGTAAATTGGTCAACTTGGCACGAGCGTCTGAGTCCCCGAGAGGAATCGAACCCATAATATTTATGGGTTTGATTCCTGTCATGTTGATCAAGATCAATCAATTCACCTTTTACATTTCATAACCGAGCTTAAAATTCACCATCGTTATTCACTTATCAAAGTGGTTTAAAGGTCGCCACACACGAGGGGACAGGTCGCAGGGACCGGTCGCAGGGACCGGTCCCGGGGACCAAGTCCCATCGTGTGAACAGGCCAATTTTGGTCAAAAATCCGGTCGCAGGGACTGAATTTTGGTCCCCGAAATCGGTCCCACGAATTCAAACTGGTTTGAATTCGTGGGACCAGTCGCAGGGACTGGTCCCCGCGATATTTTGCTTGGTCCCTCGTGTAAACAGGTTCATGGGAGTGGCCCCTGCGACCAATTAAAAATGAACCAATCGCTGATCAGCATTTTTTAAAGCTCCCACAATTCTGCACATTCGCCTGAACAGAGTAGTGAATAGAGTAGTGAACAGATTGAACAGAATACTAGTGAACAGACTGTTGGCATAAACATTGAAGATTGGAGCGTCACCAGTACACGAATGGTAATTGATTTCTATAAAAGTAACCCAATGCTTTGGGATAAAACCCAAAAGGATAATGGAAATCAACATAAAACAACGAAAGTATAATTTCGCGCCATTTCATGAAGAGAATACGTGACATCCGGTTTATGTTTTGCAAATTTGATCGGATGTTTTGATTCGTTTCAGCTAGCCTGGAGAATACTATACTTTTGCAGTTTTTGATGAAATGATGCAATTTTTTCAGGTATAGCAACACCGAAAGTAAACCCGATATCAAAATTATAAAATACACTGTCAACATTCCATGTTTGTAAAACAATCGTTGAACACAGTCCAGTAAGCACGCTCAGATATTAAAAATAATAGTAATAATAATAACAATAATTTTCCATTTCCACAAGGTGATAATCTTGTTTTATATATTGAAAACGTCATGAATACTGCTATCTTGCTGTGAAACAGGTCCCAGCGTGTGAACCCTTCAAGGGACTGGTCCCCGCGACTCATTCCATCGTGTAAACTCTACAAGGGACCAGTCCCTGCGACCGGTCCCCTCGTGTGTAGCGACCTTAATATTTCCAATGCAAGTTTATTTTACGGTATATATGGGATGAAAATTCAGGCTTCATTGTGTGCAAATTCCGCCAAAGTAATAATGGTGAAAGAATGTATTTTTAAGCATTTATCTCGATATCTAGGACATAAAGCGACTTTTCTAGAAGCTGAGGTCGTCCACTAGGACAGTTGGAATCCGGGAGAGTTGGCAAGTAAGTTGAAATAATAAATTGTTTCAACGTACCTGCATAATAGTTATTATGCAGCCCCTTGCACAATGAACACTGAAAGTAATTCTGGGAAAACAGTCTCATTAAAGGGCATGTAAACCCAAGAAAATGCTATTTTGAGGACCACATAGCCGTTTAGTACATACATGACATCTGCCAAATCTGTAGATCTTTTGTTCACTTACGCACGTTTCTGAACACCCGCCATCTTGAATTGCGCAATCTTGCAGATGACGTACGGGTGGAACTTTAGTTACCAGAGTTCAGAGGTCTCTCTTTAAGACGCTGTGAAATAAGCACATGTTTGGAAAAACACCACATCTTCATAAGGGTAAAACGCTGTGTCGTTCAGTTTTGCGGCAACTCGAACAAAACAGGCCATACTATGCATAAGTTTCCAAAAGCGCTAATTTAGACAGCAACAACCATTAATGTACTCTTGCACTTATATAAAAAAATATTACAAAGAGGAAAATTAAATGAAGTAAGAGTACTGGCTGCCTGGAATAACCATAGGGGCCAGTGGAGCCAGGCAACCAGTTGACATTAGCGGGTAGGTACATTTCGCTGACCCTCAATCCGTGGACCGCCACAATGGACTACCCTAATGGACTGTCAAATGACTACCTCGGTAGACTACCTATATGGACTACCTAAAAAACTACCCTGAAAAAAAAAATAAAAAGAAATATTACCCCTTGGTTGTTTGTTTTGATCGATTCACCGCATATCCACCACCTTGTTTTCATTTCGTGTTTATTACCGCTGCTTCTGTGGTCCCCAAAAATAAACGTGTCACGCGTATGTCATGTCAGATATGCTACACTTTAGTTGCGCCTAGCGTAAACAATTTAGCTGTTATCCGCTTTAAAACAAAAAATCAAAGTACCCTTATGCAATAATACAAATATACAATGCGAAAGCTTTTATACGAAATTTATGAAAGCAAGTAAACCAAGCAGACAGGCCTATAAAAAAATTAATTCGTCTTAAACAAAGGTGTCCAACTAACAGTCAAGAAAAATGGGCTAGGGATAGTGCCTCCAATAGACTGGAGAGCGGCGTACCAGCTATCTTTCCAGTCTACAAGATCTACAAAACTAATTGTATTTCAATTTAAATTGCTGCATAGAAGATTGGCAACTAATGATTTTCTCAAAAAAAGTAGGAATCAAAAGATAACGATCTTTGTTAAGTTTCTGCAAAACTGAGAAGGAAAGCCTAATTCATCTTTTCTGGTCCTGTAGAGTTGTCTCTACCTTCTGGCAAAACTTTAAGAAGCTTCTTGTAAGTCCAAATCTTGCGTTGAGAACATACAACCTTTCTTTAAATATAGTTTTAGGCCTAAGGCCAGACACATCAAAGAATAAACAGAAACTTTAAAATTTTAATCTTCTTGTGGCGAGATATTATATATGGTCCTGTAGGTCACGCAACTTGTCCGCTGAAATGAGACATTTCTCTGTCTTTCTGGCATGTTACAACAGCCTCAAAACTTCAGCAGCGTCAAATGATAATCTTTAGAAATCTAAGTGGGTGATAATTACAATTAAACGTAAATACCAACAAGCAACTGTTAAAAAAACAAATGAAGAAAACCCTGAGGCTAACACTGTGTACGGATATCATTGTATTGTAGTCAACCTTAACTAGTGTTGCACTTGTTAGTATTGTAAGTAACGTGTATTGTATGTAAGTAGTTAGTCTCCTTCGCAGCCGTTTTTTGGGATGTCACGCAACGCTCCCCCCAAAGAAACGGCCGTTTCTTTGGGGTGAGCGTTGCGTGACATCCCAAAAAACGGCTGCGAAGGAGACTAGTAAGTAGTAAGTAGTCTTTTTAATTCTTATTGTAGTGTAAGTAATGTAAGTAATTGTATTGTAAGTAATTATCCAGTAAGTGATGTAGGTAATTGTCCTGTAGGTAATGTAAGTAGTTGAAATGAAAAAAAAAAAACAATTTAGCTTGTTCCTCTACGTAAATCCGTAAAAAAGTATCTATGAATATCATCAGAAGCATATAACCTATGCTTCTGATATCATTTATACGGTTTATACGATGTATAAATACAAGCCTATAACTCGAGCTCACATTTGTAAAACTCCCTTAAGAAGTCTGCGACAGTCTGACGAAACGCGCGGGAGAATAAAACAAGTTTTACAACATAAATTTTATGAATATGGCGCGCCGAGTGCTGCTCACTAGTTCAATGTTAAAAAAATTCGCCAAGGCGGTTCTCAGTGGAGCCTGGGGGAGTTTTATTCTACTGTATGTGCCTGCATACCATTTGGGCAGCGGTAACAAACACGAAATGAAAACAAGATGGTGGACGGTGAATATCGCAACCAAGGGGTAATATTTCTTTCTCTCTTTTTTTTTCAGTATAGTTTTTTAGGTAGTCCATCTAGGTAGTCCATTTGACAATCCATTTTGGTGATCCATGGACTGGGGGTCAGCGAAATGTACCTACCCGGCATTAGCATTAAATGAAAAATAAATTACAGGTTGGCAAGAGAACAGATTCACACATAAATAGAAAGAAAAGAAAAAAGCGCACTATTAAGGAAGTCTATGAAGTTATTATCACAATAACATAAAAATATTAAGAAAACAGAAAAGCACACAAGACCGAGACAGGGTTTGGATAACTTAAAAGAATTCTCCCAACCCTCAGAGTGTTTAGAGGAGTTGATGTAAACACAGAAAAAGTGCTCAATTGTCTTAATTTATATTTAACAATTCTCAAAAATGTGCATGAATCTAAAATGTCATGAAAATGTTAACATACTCTCATTTAAACACACCTATCAACCAATGAGAATGTGTGTAGTGGCTCAGTTATTCTAATTTGCAATTTATGGTACCTATAAATATTTTGGTATCTTATTTTTCTTTTATGCAAGTCAGAACAATATGGTTTCCTCAGATGCTAAGCAACTCGGGACCACATGTTGCAATGAAGTGAAAGACAGGCTGACCATTCGCTCCTTCCACCGTTCCGACCAGAAACAGTGTGTTCAGATTTTTGTGGATGGATTTCAAGATTTCGTAAAAGATCTTGCTGTAGTAACATTAAAGAAATTATCGAGGTATATTGGTTTGGCAGCTGTCTTCACATTACTTGCAGCATTGTTGTGGTCAACATGGATTTTTGTAGTGTTTGTTTTCATCATTTTGATTCTGTTTACAGTTTTCTACATTTATCTGCATGTTGCTAGTTACAAGATCATTAATTACTGCAAGAAAACTGACATGAGGGATATCAAGAAGGGGTACATGTCAGATGAAGGCAATCACATGTGGGTAGCTGAGTTGTGCGGTGAAGTTGTTGGGATGGTGGGACTCCGACACCATGAGAAACATGAGCCAGGAGTATTTCAACTGCAGCGAATGTATGTGGTACCATGTTATCAAAGAATGGGTATTGGTAAACGACTGCTCACTGAGGTGATTACACATGCAAAGAAACATAGAATGAAGATGATCATTTTAACAACTTCGAACTGTCAGGTACCTGCCATACAGCTGTACATGAAGTGTGGTTTCAAAGTTGCAACACGCAGCTCCTCTGGATTGCTATATGACGTCACAAATTTCAAGTTGGAAATCTCCTCACCATGATATATAATAATAGTTTTCTTGACAATACATGGAAACAAAATGGTTTTTTTTTACAGCAAATTACTGGTAAAAGTGACAATATAAAATGTACAAATTGAAGCTTTTTCACCAATAATTTTCAGTAAAGTGCCCATGAAATGAAAGGTTAATTGCTACGTATTTGAAAGGCTTTTCAAAATAAAGAAAAATGGCATTTCCTGTTTGGAATATCTTTTTTCGTTTTAGAGAGAGACACTAGCATTTTTTTGTTATGAAAATTAGGAAAGTGTCATATATGTAGTGCAACTAAAACAGTAAAATCGTGAATAAACTAGAAATAGTGTTCACTAAAGTTGCCTCCGCTTTTGGTAATTTGTTATGGGATGTGTATTGAATATAAATACTGTGCATATGACTGTTGCAAAATAAACATTTTAAGCATTTTATTGAAGTCCACACTTTTGTGGTCAACATATTTATGTGTAAATTTGATATTGTACAATCATACAGTATTGTATTAATATTCTGTGTAACAGCAACATATTGTATGTTATTAAACTCATGTAATTTTTGAAAAAAAAACAGTTCACCGGAAACCATTACAACAATAATCAAACTTGCGACAATGTATTTGTAGAGAATATAATAAATCTGAGCTAATCTGTAATCGATTTAACCATAAACCAGTCAACATAAATTTATCACATCATGCAATTAATATTTGTGTAACTGGAAAGTTTTGTATGTCAATAAATACGCAAAATTCTTGGGGAAAAACATCACCAATAACCATTACAACAACAATAACAAAAGTTGCCATAATGTAGTAGAAAATATAACTTGTAGATGCTAGAACTTCAAACGCTGCTAGATGCTACTAGAAGATGGCGAAGCTGGAAGGTGACAAAACGCGACTTCGTGGTTGCAAGTACCCGACACCACCATGCATGCTTGCTAAAATATTACCTGAGACCACCGTGTGTGCCTAGTTTTGCCAAATCGAGAATGCTTCACCCATTACAAACACATTTCTTACTTTTTCAGCAAATATTCTTTGTCCTTGTGTGTATACATCCAGGGAATGCTACAGTGTCTCCTCCTGTTTTGGCCAAAACCCTGCTGGGGCAATATTATCCCTGGAAATACTAGACATATATATTACAAGTGAAAGAAAATGATATCCGTTGCAAGCCTAATGATTTTTGCATCTATTCACTATCAATGATCATACATTGTTACAACAAAGTCTATAATCTTGCTATTCCACCAATTTGTGCCATTGTATATAAGTGCTTATTTCTTTTAACTTCCATCTTGAGTGAGTAAATATGGGATGATTTATCTCCCTTCTCACATCTCCTTGGAAATTCTGCACTCTACCATGTTTTGACTCTCCTGCACAACTATCCTTTGGTACTTGGTGCTGTCAGAGTGGATCCTAAATCAAGAAAGTGCGTATACATATATGTAGCTTGTATGCATTAATTAGATGGGTCCTAATTGTATTTTGTTCTTGGCCTGGGCACTTAAACTTACTCCGGACCCATGGTACCAATTTTCAAATTGTTTATTCTTCCCACCTACTATGCTTCGTTTTCCCTAGCCCCACTTATCCCCCCCCCCCCCCCCCCTCACTCTTAACACTCAACTAATACGGATTAGACTAGTCACAACATTCCAAGCAGAGTACCGCTAGTTTTGATAGTTACATTGTAAGGGACAACAATTTTCAAAGGACAACAAGTTCCAAAAAGTGGGGGCTATTTTTTGTTTTCCAGGGGTCCTTTGCCTATTACTAGAATTTAATTATTGTTTGCAATAGAGAGGCAAGAACCATGACCAGGCAGTAACACAAAGCGAACACCAAACTTCTCAACAAGTTCAATAGCGGGATCATAGAATAGCATGTCAAAAATTGCTCCCCTCAGGTTTATTTAATTCCAACAGTGCTTACATTAGTTTAGCTTCAGAAGTTAAGGTTTGTTCCTCTGATTCAGAAAGTGCTGAATGAAGGAGTGGTTTACAGCATTTTTACAGTTTTGTTTTACAGCATATTTATTTTATTGTAATTTAGCCAATGACATTTCATACGCTAATCATAATTCTATTGTTAGTAATATCTGATTTTCTGTGGATGCAAGCCATTGCCTACATCTAACTAGTTCTTAGTACATTATATAGGGTCTCGCATGATACACTTAATATTTTTCACACTGTTAAAGATAGCAGCTGCTGCTTGAGTATTGAAATTTGCATACAGTCAAACCTGTATGCCACCACACCTAATTGGCCACCCAAAATGTCAGGCTAGGTGGTTGCACATTGAGACCTGGTTACTTACAAGAGCTTAGATGATATTTTGGTCAAAATACTTCCTCATTTGCAAATGGTAACTGCAAAGGGATATCTTTTCTAATTTTCTGTAATTATAACTTACACATTCAAGGTAGTCCCACTTGATAGAGTACATGCAGTTTATCTGCATGTTTTCTTTGCCTAGGAATGGAATAATGTTACAACACCTTTAGTTATTATCCAATTTATGCATCCATCAAGTGGTCACTTAAGGAAGTGGAATTGCAAACTTTTAGGTTTAAAAGTGGTTGTGATGACCTGTAAGAGGTGACCAAATCCATGTATAGTGATGGATATAGTGACTGAAAATGTTTGGACTGTTTTTTTTTTGTTTTTTTTGAAAAACTAGTCACTTTCAAGAAGTGGTCACTTACAAGGGGTTGCTGCAACAGGAGGTTTGACTGTTTTTATAAAAAAGCTAAACAATTTCTCCTAAACAACTGTCTTGTTGTTTTTAACTGTAGTAAAAAATGCATAATGTCTGATATAGGCTCTATCAGAAACATATCACCTTATTAAAGGTGATTTGCTTCTGGTTCAATCTAAAGGGTTATTTTCCAGCTAAAGGGGAGCTAGGCTTCACTAGGCCCTTTCCAAAAATCTACTGCAGATGTCACCTTTTTGTTTTAAGTCCACTGAATGCCGAAAATATAGGTGGATACCCATCATGAGCCTTGTCCCCAAAGTCATTAACCATTGATAATTAAAAATTTTAAACATGATCCAGCTCATAAATCCGGCCAAACATGACAGCTGACAGTAAAGGCTTTTCAAATGAGTTTACACACATAACATTTCCAGAGACGGATATCATCTTGGCTGGGATTAGCTCTACATCAGATGCCAAAACCTCAGGAAATACATGTGCCTTTTTTGAGAAGTTCCCGGTCAGTTGGAATGAGCTGAACATGGTTGACGACGTTTGCGTTGGTGTTCCACAGGAATGTTTCTCCATGCTATTGCATTTTATCAAAACACAAGCCTGGATAATGTAGCCTTCTGGGTCATGATGGCCATTAAATGCCCCCAATGCAAAGAGCTCATTCTCGAAAGATTGTTGACTCGGCAAGCTGTAACTTGCATGGCAGCAGAGCTCATTAGCACAAACTGCAGCAGTACTGGTACCCTTTGCACTATCAAGTGCAACAAAGGTGTACATGTCATTCAACAGCTTGGAATGAAATGGTGAATCTAACTGTTTCATGTCATATTGCTGCAAATTGAATGGTGCACTTCCTGACTGGCATGTCTGCTTAATAGGAAGCTCAGGATGTAGCTCTAAATTTGGCAAATGGGCCACTAAGAGATGCCCTTCATAAGTCTTCATGTCATAAATATAAGATAATGGTTCTCCGCAAGAGAAAATCCCACTCCCTACCATATCTACCAGGGGGAGATGCTGATTAGCTGCGAGAAGATTGACACATGTCAATCGTGACCATGCTTGCTGATACTCTACTGAGGCCAGGATAGGAAAGCCATCCATCCATGCGGTTGGAAACACAATGTTACGAACACCAAACTTCTCAACAAGTTCAATAGCGGGATCATAGAATAGCATGTCAAAACAAGTAAACACTCCAAATGTGACTCTGAACGATGTCTTAAAAATCACGATTTCAGCTTTCTGTGGCGTATTGAACTGACCTTCGTCAAATAAGTGTTGCTTATGGTACTTTGCAAGTAATGTACCATCTGTATCAAATACCACATCAGTGTTAAACTGATATCTTCCATCACCGGGACAGTGTGGATCCGACTTGTTACAATACTGTATATCTCCCATGTTTGCGACCACTGCGATGGAAGAGTTGTGAGCAATACAACTCAGCTCTCTCAACACTTCGATGTTGTCGAAGCGATCTGGATCTGTACAAGGATTCCAACTCTTCTGCAGTTTTGATGGATTCGGAATGATCTCAAGGAAGGGAAAGATTTGTTCGCGTGTGTAATCAAATCCATACAGTCCATCCTCTGGAAAAACGATTATCTCAGCACCTTTGGACTTCGCTAGGGCCGCCTTTGTTTGGAAGACAGCCAGGTTTTTCTTCATAATTTCCAACGCTCCCGGGCGTGATAATTCAGTCTTGTTTTCGAAGACAAAAAAGGTAACATGTTCGTAAACTGCTGCGGTGTAGTCTGAAAGGCAGGGCCTCGCACAAAGCACGATAGAAATAAATGACAAGTACACGATAAGAGATTGCATCGTCGCCATCATGACTTTGCAAGTTGCACAGCTAAATCTCCCAGGCGTTCCTATATAATCAAAACCTCGATACCAAGCTCTCTAGAGAGTCACGTCAAATTAATTGTCACGCAACTCTTGGAAACAATGGTTTACTTCGGCCAACAACACTTTGCTAAAATTCCTGCTAAAACATAGCTCAACTGAATTTACGGCTACAAAACACAATTTAACTGAAACCAATTTTAGAAATATTTTGGACGGTTTGATTTTCGGGCAATAAAAAATTGTCCGGATATTTTTGCATGTAATTGCCCCCCCCCCACCCCCCCCCCCCCCCCCCCCCC
>OMLO01003431.1_pt1 | contig 13065 bp, 16 predicted proteins | sample 1674811 | NCBI WGS metagenome assembly OMLO01 (sample SAMN06265003, study PRJEB25207) | coral metagenome | isolation source: Coral host | place: Mexico:La Bocana,Puerto Morelos, Mexico | collected 2008-11-13
TGCTGATATGAGTTGATATGAGTGCTAATCGGTTCGCTCAAAGTTTCGCGAGTAAGATTCACTCGTAAAAGGTTCACAATTTTAAAAAAACCCTGTGAGCTTGGAGGATCGACAAGTATGACTACACACACGTGCTGCCGAACTCTCTCGAAGAAAAGTATGACATATCGATTTGTTTACATCCGAGTGAGTGAGACATTTGCATATTCTGTCCCATTCTAATAGTCGTTTCTACGCTTCGTGTATCCACGACTAAAAATGGTATATAAAAGGGTAAGGGGTTGGACCTCAGGGCAGAGCCTCCCCGTATAAAACTTTTTTGAGTACACCCCGGGGATGATCAATCATAAATTAATAGAGTATGTTATGGTTATTCTAACACCTCCATTTTTTATAGAACTTTCCATTTTAAATAAAACGAAATGTGTAATGTGTAAATGGCGAATGCGCAACGAAAAGAGAATGAAATTTGTGTCCGACGGATGTAATCTATTCACTGCTCAATTTGTAGCTTTTTTGCATTCTCTTTTGTGCAGCTTCTACGTAATCTCGACTCAATTTCGGTGTGTTTGAGCTTGTAAGATATTCACTTCATGAATTTCATTTCTTGGAGACTGAGATATATCCGATATGACTTTCAAAACGTTCAGCGTGTTTGCTATGGGAAAATGTGGATTTTCAAAGTTTGGTGGTGATTCTTGTGGCCATGGTACTTCATCGGCCGATACACGATGTGTCATTTTATCAGAGTGCAAAAAACACATAAGGCTGCATCTCAGGGATTTCAATGTGATTGATTCCTCCCTCAAGGGCGAGATGCAATTGATCTTCACCAGAGCAGGTATTGTACCTAAATACATTTCACCAAATGTATTTGTATTTGGAATTACATTACTAGTTGTTTCTGTCGATTAAAAATTTGGCAAATGTGAGTGTTTGAGAAAAGTCTTCCACATATAATTCTGTAGCTTGTGTCAGGTTAGTTAGAGAGCAGCCCGAAAACGGCGAGAGGGGTATGGGAAGCCACACTCTTCTCCTATGCTTTTTCTCTCGCCGTTTTTCACCCTGCTCGCCAACTCCCGAACGCCCGGAACAGGTTAAATACATGATTGCATATAGATTACCTGGGAGAAAGGTTTAGGGATGCTCCTGGTCCCGCTTAGGGGTATAAATTGCAGAATTTATAGGGCGGAGAGGCAATATTTTTGGCCATTGAGGTAGCGTTTAGGGTGATCATGAAGATAAAAATACCCACAATTAAATAAAAAAGTGTAGAACTGGTAACGAGTTCTAGGAAGGGTTACTAAGCTTGGCGCGGCAACCAAGCAGTGTGAGTGTGCTTGTAACGTCTGTGTTCGTTTTGCGAATAAATTCTATTCGTGTTTTTACCGGTGTCCTTTGTTTATTACAAAAGAAGTCTGTCTGCAAGTATCCATAAGTCTTCTGTCTTATAACACTTCGTAAATATGACATCCCATCTAATAGTTTTTCTATTTGTATTTACTTGTGTACACTACAAAGTTGCCCAGTAGTGATGTTGTGGTTCAATGTTATTTGATCCAAATGTTCATTTCCAACTCGTCATCATACATTACCACACCTTAATCAGAACAAAATGTAACCAAGGTTAAATATGAGCCAGAACATAATGCATTTAAGCTCAATAGTCTACTTTTTCCTTTTTTTCTTCAGCTAATTGATCGACTCCACAAATATGGCTTTTGTCTCTCGAAAACTATGATGTATACCATTCAAGAAGAAATAGGTCATCATTTCCTAGATCATGCAGCTGAATTATTAAAGCAGGGTAGGAAATTTGTGTTTGTTCTCGATAACATCGATTGGGATGCAAGGGTGCATGACAAGCGCTCTGACCACCAGAATAAGTGTTTATGCTGTGGCCACAAGTATAGTATTCAATTGCGTCTCCTCAGACCACTTATGAGATGACAAACCCAAGAAAAATGTGGCTGTTTTGAAATATTGACATTAATACCTGGCCATGAGCTTGAGGGGAATGAAACAAAAGAAATGTACTACTCATCACTGAAACTCCATTTGATTTCTTATGCTCATTCCCCTCAATTGATCCAATTATGAATCAGAACTAGGCAAAATACAAGAGAGAAATTCTATTAACTCTAAACTCATTTGAACTGCTGATGAACTTTCCTGTTGAAATAATGTCCTATCAAATAACACAAAATACCATATCCATATGATGTAAAAATAACATTGCATCTAGTCCATATGTTCACAACATGCCAGTGACGTAGTCCATCAGTTTTGTCAAAAAAGAGATCTGCTTTACTTGTTTTCTTTCGCTTTATTTACTTTTTAAATTTATGTGAGCGGATGAATGTTTTCTTTTTGCAGCATGTTTTCAAAAGGCTTTACAATAATTCTGGCAGAGAAATGGGCACCATACAGTACTTCTGTGAAGAGCTTCAGAGAAGAAATGTCACTCAAGATGTCAAACATTATGAGGACTGTGAGCAGTTGTTTCTCAGTATTGGCAGGTGTTTTTCAGTTGAAGCACTAATCAGTTTTTTTGGCATGGTTCACCAGGACAGCCAGTCAATTATTAAGAACAGGCTACATATTAGAAGTGGGAAACAACAAGCAGATCTATTTTCATTCTGTGCTAGACAAATTTATAGATCAGTTCCTTCTACAACCCACCCAATATCCTGTTGAACATGGCAGTGATGAAGATTTTGCCCGAAATTACTCAATGTGCATTCTGAAGCATTTCTTCCTTCTCCTTGACTTTAAGGATGCTGTTAGAGAAGGAAATGGTGCAAGGCTTGCAACTTTACATAAAGTTTTGTTGCCACATTTCAACTCAGTTCCTTGTTTCAATGCTTATGCAATGGAAATGCTTATAAGTGTTGTCCAAAATGAGGTGTTTTTTACTGATTCAGAGGCATATAACTGTGTGTGGGCTTCTACAGCTAATTGGTCAGGTGGCCCTGGAAAAAACATTGAAATTGACCTCCTCCAGTGACATATCCGGGAGCGCTAAATTTGAAAGACCGAGACGACAATTGTCATGACACAATAAAGAAAAATGCCTGCAATAGGCAAAGGTCCCACTGCTTTTTATTCTGTCACAGTTTAACTGTATAAAATTTCGAAAAGGGTTGCAGAAGGCTTTTAAAGAAAAGATTTTCACAATAAAATGACAAACATTTTTGACTCGGTACCATCTCTTTAACCATTATCAATTTTGTGTTGAACTTGACCTGCTTTGGGTAAATTTCAGTATGGGTAATAGCTGTATGATAACTTTGAGGCCGAATTTCTTCTAAATGAAGATATCAACACATTGGGTTGCACATGGGTTTGTTTTCTTAAAAGGTATAAAGGGCTCATGCAACATGTGAAGGGAATCAGATGCCTAGAAATAGTATCTGGAACATACATTTTCTCTCTTTGATTCCTCACCGTCCTAAGGGCCTTTGGGAGTTGAACTGATTAGTTTTAAACCTTGCGCGTGCATGTTAATGACTCTAAGCTCCGCCTCTATGAACAATGGCATTGTTTCGCGCCATTTATTTACTTGTTTAAGCAAATGTTTTGCTTCATTTAAGCACGAAAACAGTAATAGCTGTGAAATGGCGGTTGATTTTTTAAATATGAAACAAGACAAGAATTTTTACATCAAGTTAGGGGCAAAAGGACATACACATGTACATACATACGTACGCACGCAAAAAGCATCTTAAAGGACAATGAAATTGATCATCCGCTCGCTTCGCGTATTAAAGACTGCAATAAACAAAGGCTAACATTTTATGGTCCAGCGAGTTTTGTTTTTTAAGTATTTAATTGAAAGTAAGAAGTGACCTCTATGCTTGAATAAATTTCGCATGTGTATCTGGTGCGTGGAGACTAGTTAACTGAACGATCTTCATTTACAAAGCACTCGAAAGAAGTTCACCAACAGTCTCTAGCTAAGTCGCCGCTAAGTTAATCAAATGTGTTCTGTTCAACAATTGCAGCGGGTTGATCGGGAGCTCTTTTCAGAGCTCATAGAAACCCCGATCAACCCTGCATTCTTCCACATGTCTACTCTATTCGCTGACTAGTACAACCCAATGTTTAACCTCCAAATCAGTGGAGAGGGACAGTGGCAGTTGCAAGGGTACGTCAGCAGAAACACGGACGTGCTATTTGCAATTCTTCAAGATAATTTGTCTAAAATTGGATACCAGTTAATGCAGTCATCTTCTTTTCGAGTTGGAAACATTGGGAAGAACAGAGCACAATACATCGTCAACAAAACACGGAACACGAGTAACGGCAGCGTCAAAAGCCATGCAATCCGCATTTTGCTGTAAAGTTGCACTTTATCCAGACGAGATACTTCAAGGGCCAAGTGAGATTATGAGTGAGCTGAAAAAGAGAGAGGAAGAATTGATAAGGGAAAATGAGAAATTACGAAGAGAGGCGTAAGGTAACAAACGCGAGTAACGATCAATGGTATTGCAATTAAGATCATCAGTTATTTATTCGTCAGTTCAGAATTAACCGTAAAAATCAGTCTAAATAAGTATATTTATAAACGTTTCAGACAAGGCATCTAAGCTTTATGAAGCCATGGCTGAAATAAGGAATCTGCAAGCTCAACAGGGTCACCAAGGCAGGCATATTTCGGAAGTTGAACCACGTCAACAGCACCGTCACATTAAGGAGTTACGGTAGTAACATTTTTCCTTCTACTTATGTCCATTTTCCCTTCTAGTCTCTTCAAGTTTCTTATGGAACTAGTTGAGAGAATGTATGTTTACAATAAAGGCCTGTTCTCTGTCATGATTTCCTTCATTCTCATGATATGAATCAAGCAGCAGTATTGTGAAGAGAAATTAGACGCTGATTGGGCTTAAAGGCTTAAACAAGAAAATAACATATTTCATTACATTTTTGTAGGGAAAAAGCAGAGAAAGCATTATGGTTTGCTGAGACTTACAGCTTAACTCTGAAAACCCTCCACATGGAAGACACAACTGGGCGCCAGATCAATGTTAACCTTGGCCAAGCAACTCAATCAGGTAAAAGCACTCTGACTTGTAACATTTCCGAGGTATATCTTGCAGTTGAAACTAAGCTGGTAGTTTTCATTCTCATACACAGTAAATGCCACAACTTCAAGTGAAGGAAGTGAAAGAAATGTAACCTATGCAACAGCACCCTGCCAGGAAGAAATGCCAAGTGAGTACATCACTTGTACTTCTACGTGATACTGAAAAAGGAAATGCTGAAGTCTTTTGAGACATCCGCCAAGACAGTGAAGGATTCGATTTCCAAGATGACAGATTGCTTAACATCTCTTGGAGATGGAATTGCTACTGGAATGAGACTTCTTGCAAATGCCCTGGCAGGTAACCACTCAAATGTTGCTGCAAATTATCACACTCCAGCCTACCACCCAACACAGTTAAACCAGTACAGTGTAAGTGGCTTTGTGGCTCCACCTTCTTACAGTAATACAAGTTTTGTGTCACTTAATGGAAGGGCCCCTCAGCAGTTTAATAGAATTGGAAGTGTACAAGCACACCTTCCCAGCACTGAGGCAGTGCCTATTCTTGCTGCTAGCCAGACATTGCTTGACACAACTGACAAGCACTTCACATATTAAAATTATACTTTATATGAACAGCCAAAGCCAAAAAATCTGTAACTCAATTGCATTCATAGATCAGATTTAATTTAATGTTTTAATCTTTTTCTTTTTATTATCAAAATTAATATTGATTCACACCAAGTAATAAAATGTCATTTCCGTTTCAATTCATTTCCGTTGCAGGAAATACAAATTTATGTAATGATTGTTATACCAAAACAATATCATTTGATTTTCTTTATTTAATTTGAATATTTGACAAATATAAAATTTATGGTTCTAAATACATCTAAAATGAATCCATCGCTTTAATCATGCTCAGTTCATAATGTAGACATTTGGATTACTAAATCAATATGTCACAATAAAAAAGGGTAACAAAAGAGTTGTTTATATCCTGCTGTGGCAGCTTAGTATCCTGCCACTTACAATAATTATCCTAGTGGTCTCTTGAATTCAATTCTTTATATAACCCACTTCAAGCAAAATGAGATTTTTTTGTAGAGTTTTAAAAGTTTCAGGGAACCGAAAAAGAAAGATACAAATCCCATGAAGGGGAAAGGGGGTGGGTTCACTCTGCAGTGTTGAAAGAATACAATCGGTCAGGAGCATTGCTGGGCTGTAATCTCTCGTAGGCAAGCTGCCGAGCTACTACATCTTCTTCCATACTCACACCATGTTTTTCACAGAAGTTGTGCAGAACAAAGCATGCGTACACAATATTTGGCACAATATCAATCCCATGTTAATTCTCTTGTTACGGATCTGCCATCTCGCCTTCAGTCTTCCGAATGCCCACTCAATGGGATTTCTGGCACTTCGTAACACATTATTAAAGATTACCTCTTCATTGTTCCTTGCATTAGCATATTCTTTCATGCAATAGGGCAGAAGGGGATAGGCTGGATCACCGATCAATGTTACTGGCATTCTGTCATATCCAGGAAGAATTTCTTTGTAAAGCATTGGCAGTTTTTCCTCCCTCAAAAGTCTATTTATTCTTGAATTTCCAAACACCCTTCCATCATGGACACTGCCAGGCCATTTCACCTCAGCATCAATGAACATCCCTTTGTAATCACATACTGCCTGTACATTTAAGATGTACTTCTGTTTGTAACTAAAATAGTCATGCGTATTTTCATAAGGCTGCATTATCGCAAAATGGGTTCCGTCTACACAACCAAACCCTTAAGGAAATCCAAACTCACTTTCCATTCCTCTTACAAGATCAGCCATTTCTCGGTCATTTTGAGGTAATTTTATGTATTGTGGCCCCATTACCTCAGTTATAGTGGCACAAACTTTGCGAACGACGGTAGAAAGAGTGTTAGCCAAACGTGTTAGCTGTCATGGAAAAGGAACCTTGGTCTTTTAAGAAATAAAGAGTCAGTGCAAGTTGCTTTTCAACTGACAGGACATCCACACCTGAGTGAATCACGAATTTCCACCCAGACTCTGGTAGGACACCGTTATAGAGGTTCAGCCACCACTGCTCTGTACGTCCAGGTCGTCGCCATACTCTTCCTCTATAGACTCGTCTTCTTCGAGCGTGCCTCAAGCGAGCTACAGATATATCGTAATGACTGGCCACTTCTATGCCTATTCTCTCTAGTCTGCAATCATGGACAAAAGTGTTGAGACATTTTGCCAAACTAATGCTTTCAAACTGCTTCGTTGATGTTTATTTCTTTCCAACATTGAAAAAGGGGGAAGGGGAGGCTACCTTTCGCGAGGGGAGAGAGGAGAATTCACAACTAGGGAAAATATGATGGTAATTTCCATATGTCTCAACAACTTTTGTCCATGATTGTGCGTCTTTCGTGAATTAAACATGTCAACATCAATCCACATAACTGAAAAGCTGCCGCTAAAAATGGCAATGAAAGGAAAATTGCATTTCCCGCCACTAGGCGTCTTTTGTCCGCCATCTTTGTTTATGTGCGTAATTTGTGACCGCGTGAGTTTTCTTCACGACGGGTACGTGGGGTACCTCACCTACCCGGGGTCCCCCACCTCCACGTGAACAGGCCCTTTCAAGATCTTCCTTGCAAAAGTTTTCTCAGTATATCAAATCGAAATGGCTATTTCCGATTTAAAAGGCAAGCGAACATTTCATGACGCCAAGTGGTAGAAATTTATGACAAATAATTGTATTTAGGCCAGCGGCCAAAAGAAAAAAAAAACAAAGTAACAATTGACGTAATTTTATTAATATATTAGTGAGTAAGTACTTTGGTATATTAGTATTTTCCTTATAAGTAGTATTATTAGTAACAATATTTTTCTTATTACTATCAGTATTCCTTGTTTTCTTTTTCTTTTGTTATTATCACTCTTATTAGTAGACTTGTATAAGTATTAATAAAATACAAAAAGAAAATAATAAAATAAATGGCTTCAAGTTCTTTTCCAAAATTGATCTCAAAGAACGTTATCACCAAATTGAACTGGCTGAATCATCTCACCACCTGACAACATTCAAAACACATGTTGGCCTCCCCTGGAACAAATGTCTGCCATATGGAGCATCAGTAGGCTCTGAGATATGCCAACATGTAATTGGGCAGGCCCTTGAGTGATACCATAATGTGAGGAACATTGCTGACAACATTCGCGTACATGGTACCACTAAAGACCACTAAAGAAAAGCATGACAGATCCTTAGAAAATGTACTGCTATGTCTCCAAGAGAAAAAACCTCACAGCCAACCCTGCCAAGTGTCTATCTCCTACACCCCTTATGGCCGCTTACGAGAACCATTCTCATAAAGTGGCCAGTAACAGACACTTTTTGTTCCGTCCTGAGGGTGTCTCCTTATGGGAGCTTCGACTGTACATCCATGGCAGTCAGTTTGACTTCGTGGGAAATCACAAACTTCTGGAACTTCTCCTCAATGGCCATGGGAACCCTTCACATGTTAGCAGTTACAACTTTAAAACTACATTGCTTACCAACCTGGCATCCAAAATGCTGTTGACTTTTTGTCATGCAAACCTGTCACAACCAACACACCCAGAGAACCTGTTGAGGAATATGTTAACTCCATTACAGTTGATACTCTTCCTTCAGCCATCACTCTTCAAAAGCTTCTTCTCGCTTCTGAATGTGACCCTACATTGAAAACCATCAAGAAGGCCCTGGACACTGGTCACTGGACATTGGGTCAGCTGCAACTTTGCCAGAAATGTGGGATTATTGTACGGAACAATCTTATATAGCTTTATAACTCGTTACTGTGGCCAATTTACACTTTCAACTTAGTTGATATAACCAAATTACCTTGTTACCCCCACCAACGCAGCACCACAGTTTCTTTAGAAACTTTCACCCTTTATTCATTTGTCGCTTAAGACTATTATATTGGTTGTTAATTTGCTGTTGCGTAAACTGGGTAAATATGCCTTTGTTCCTGTTGGTTCCACAAATGGTAAAAACACTATTATTGGCATTTTCTATTCAATGAGCTGGCCCAAGAAGAAGGAAAAGCATTTCACAGAATTTCAATCACAAAGTAAAAAAAAGAACAGTGGTTGAGCATGTGGGTGAATTTTGAAGATGTGAGATATGTTGTCAACTGGGGTCCTGCACGGAACCTTTTCTAGACCAGCTTCAGGAGGCTGTCCGAGCTGGCAGGATGGTAAAAGATCTCACATTGTAATTGTGTATCATGGACAACAACTCTCACAATGTGAGCAAGGTATTAAGGACTTTGTCAAAAGTGAGGGCTGTTTTTGTGTGGTGTTATACAAATCATTTGACCTGAATATCAAATCTGCAGGCCATGACTGCTGTTCTCAATGTGTTATGGAGTCCTGTGACAAGAGATCTGATGAGAAATTACCCTTTAAGAAAAGGGTGAATTGTTGGCATAATTCCCTTCCAGTGTTAACCAGGGTGGTCAGTGACAGTGATAAGTAGGATCTGAAGGAAGCACTTACAGAAATGGTCAATGCAAGGTTGCACAATGCCTCTGGAGCTGTCTCTTGCCATGATTTTTCAAATGAACTTGTACATGTAACTGATGTAACAGTCACTGCCTTTATACAATCAAAGATGTTTTTGAATGTTTACCTGTATAATTCATCACAGTTTTAAAATTCCTGAACTAATCCAAAAAATATTTTAAGACATTCCAAACTTTGATAATGTAACTGATTTTTTTGCTTTGGTGGGTGCTCAGCATTTGGATCATTCATCCAATGAATAGGATACTGAGTACTTTGATGGCTACATACTTTGATTTACATGTGTCGCGTCGATGACAGCTGATCGAACTCAGAAATGAACAACAATGTACTGAATACAGGCCTCGGAATACCGAATAAAGATTTTCATTAAGGTTCCGCATCCGCTAAATCTGAAGTTTAGAAATATTGCAATAGCCATTTAAATATTGTGATACTCAATCCTCTGTTAGTTTGGGTGTTGAAATGGCTTTGCCAGCAACTGCTGAAGAAAACAACATAGATGGTGTTATACAATTAGATAGGAAGGAAAACAGTGCTACTGAAGCAGCACGCTCATGGCAGGTGAAATTGAGAGGATCTACGAGCAAGTATGTTGGTTATTGTCGCATCCATTGAAGCAGCTATGACTGTAATTAAGCAATATGAGCTGGAAACCACAACAAAGTTCTCTTGTTTTAAATCCAACAAGATGTTTGGAGCTGGAGGTGAGATAATATAAATGATAATTGCTACTAGATACTATTATTTTGGCCCTAACATTACCTATTCCTTATAATTATTACTTATACCTATTCCCAATGCATCAGTCAGCTTACCGTCATCATCACAGCACTGAGACTGCTCTTCAAGGTATTAAATGGCATTCTACTTAATATGGATAAGCAACATGTCACCTTGCTTCACCTGCTTGATTTCAGTATTGCCTTTGACACTGTTGATCCAAATACATTGCTGAAGCAATTGCAAAACTCCTTCGGTATTCAAGGCAAGGTGCTTTTGGGACTTAAGTCTTACCTGTCGTGCCATTCCCAGTGCATATCGGAATATGGGTCACTCTCTAGGATATTCAAATTGGAATGTGGTATACCGCAAGGGTCCTGTCTTGGACCTCTTCTTTTCACACTAACGTGTCTTTATACGAGTAGACTGTTCGACATTATTCAGACTCATCTTCCAGAAGTTCTTTGCTTTGCTGATGACACCAGGTTATATCTATCCTTCAGTCCCAGTAATGCAATCAACCAGCTATCTGCCATTAGTGCTATGGAATCCTGCATTGATGATATTCGTTTATGGATGTTAACCGACAGTCTTAAGCTGAAGTCTGAAATTTTAATCATTGGAATGCCTCAGCAGTTGGCTAAAATTGACATTCACAGCATACAAGTTGGTAATTGCAATGTCTCTCCAGCAACCTCTGCTAGAAACCTCGGCTCTTGGTTGACTCCAAGCTTTCAATGTCTACTCAGATCACAAAGTTGTCCAGTTCTTCCTTTTATATCTCTACAATATTCAGCGTATACGGAAATATCTCTCAAGGTGGTGTACTGAGACTCTTGTGCATGTGTTTATTACTGCTAGGATTGATTATTGCAACAAACTTTTGTATGGACTTCCCAACTACCGTATCAACAAAATACAAAGAATACAAAATGCTGCTGCTAGACTGATCTGCCAGCAAAGCAGATATTTTTTGAATCCAAAAGGAAGAAAAAGGCAAAATAGACCAAGAAGAGACTTTGGGCATATCCATTTAAACATATTTTTGCCAACATATTGTGTTTTGTGTGGAAAACTAACTTGAAGTCATGTTTCCATGCTTTGCTTACTTTAAATTGTATTTTTGGCTGCCCCCACCAAATTTGACACAAATATTTTTAACATAACATTCCATAAACCTATTGAGCCAAATTCCATTTCACTAAAGATAACTGGGGTTTTGAAGAGTTCATTTTTATTTTAAATCCTTTGGTTATCATGGTGATGCAAATAGTTGAAACCCAATTTCACTCAATAGATTTGTAGTGTTTCTTAATTGGTTCCATGAGGCTCGAAACCAGCTCAATTAGATGTATTTTGTGCTTTTAATTTGAGGGGACAGAAGTTAGCATGAAAAATGATAGAGTCTTTGTTATCGTTAATAATTAACTAAGAATAAACAAATGTGGTCAAGTTCACTCATTGGTTGTTACATAGGGTCATACACTTCCTTCATGCCAAATTTCAGTAGTTTTCCATCAATGCTTTTGATGCTATGACTATTTTAGTAATGACCTATTTTATTGATGGTTTTCAACCAGTGGGCCCCCTTAAGGTGTAACTACAGTACAAAACACTTCAACAATTTAGCGTTTTTTTTTTCAAGAATATTCTTGATAATTTCAATGAATTAAAAAGTCTCTTTGATTATTATCAAAAACAAGATATAATATTAGTATATACCACACAAGTGAATAGTGCTTTCCGCGCGCGCTGATTGGTTAACTCGGAGGTGATTAGCAAGTACTATTCACCTCCGAGCAGCCGAAGAGAAACAAAATGGCTTCCCGTTTCGCTTCGGTTTCCGTGGAGGAAATTGTTTCAATAAACGAGGAGGCTGTTCCCAAAAATACAAAAATGGCGACAAAGTTTGGCTTAACAGTGTTTAATGGTAAGTTATTATCTCTCCAGCCTAATATTGTAAGACGAAATATCAAAATACAATGCCTTGTTTACGAAACCTGTTGAGTACTACAATTAAGCTTAAAATGTAAACAATGAAACAATTAATGTTTTGCAGCATGGTTTCAACAGCAAGACGAATTTCAAACAACATTTGAAGAAATGACACCAGAGCAATTAAACAAGTGCCTACAGAAATTTTATTTGTCCGCAAGAAAGCGAGACGGGACATTTTATAACAAGAAATCTCTTACCGCTATTCGTGCGGCGCTCGACCGACACCTGAGAGGTCCACCACTTAATAAGCCGTTTTCAATTATCGGTGACCCTCTGTTTAATGAAGCCAACAAAACACTCAGCAACTACCTGAAAACGCTCAGCAAAAGAGGCGACATAGCTCCAACGGCTCATAAACAAGCGCTGACAAAGGAAGTTATTGAAAAGCTGTACGACGAAGAAGAGCTCACCGAGTTTGACACGCTCAATCCCGCAAAATTGCAGCAAACCGCGTGGTTCTTCATCAGCCTTTTCCTCGGCAAAAGAGGGAGGGAAAACCAGCAAACCATGAAGAAAACCATGCTTGCCTTGAGAAAAACGCCAGATGGTGAAGAATATTACGAAGTAAGCAACGAGCGAGGAGCTGTGTTGGCAACGAAGAACCATCAAGGTGGTCTTGATGATCAAGATGACGAGTCCAACGGAAAGATTTTCGAAAGACCTGGCTCCAAACGCTGCCCCGTAAAGCTCATTTCGAAATATCTTGCACATCTTAATCCTCAATCCAGTAATCTTTTCCAAAAGCCAAG
>OMLO01003432.1_pt1 | contig 13065 bp, 6 predicted proteins | sample 1674811 | NCBI WGS metagenome assembly OMLO01 (sample SAMN06265003, study PRJEB25207) | coral metagenome | isolation source: Coral host | place: Mexico:La Bocana,Puerto Morelos, Mexico | collected 2008-11-13
TAAGAACATCAAATTTCCGCGGGGCAACTATCAGCCGATAGTTCCTCGACAGAAACACTCTATTGTTTAATTAGTATCACCCAACTAGTGGACTAATGCAAATCCTGCATTTTGATTGGCTACGTAGCCCTTGCGGGCTGCGGGTCTAATTGTTAAATATCTAGGACGGACGGAAGGACGAATTGACTGCCTTACAAATTGATTGATTCAACAGATTCATTGATTCATAAATCATTCCAGACTCAGGATGGAAAACTGATCGAAAAAAAAAACAAGTATTATATATGAGTAGTAACGTGAAGCAGACTACCTGCCCTAGGATCTGTCAACAGGCCTAGGGGAAACTATTGATTTAAACACAAGATTTTGTGAATTTGGCGCCACATTGAACAGGTTTATACTTTGTTTCCAGGTGAGAGCTATGGTGGCTATTCCGGCTCCGGGCATGGCTGGGACACGTTCGCAGAAGACGGACGCGATGGAAACAAAGATGGTGATTCTTCCGGATCTAGTGAGGATGGCTGGTATACATACAACAAAAACACAATTTGGAGAGACAATGATGACGAGGACTTCTGAATAATGACTTACAGTAATGTCATATCACTTAACACGTCACAAGCCCTTAAATGGAAAACAAACCTGTGTAAAGATATTGACTCAGGAATTCCTGGGACAGACAGCCGCGTGAAATCCAGCTTTCAATTGGCCATTTGTTTCCTGAGAATTAAAAAGGAACAGGGAATAGCTGCCGTTTCTAAAACAATGTTTCATTATTCAGGATTATATCACAAAATATCTTTATTGCGAATTTCCCACAGCATTCCTTTTCAATCCTCGATAGGAGTCATTTGAGTGCTACTAGCACTGTGTTGATAGCGCATAAACTAAACTCGAAATTACTTAGGTGAGTGAATTTAAGTGCTAATGCACTTCAAACTTTTGTCACTTAAACAACTTTCAAGCTATATACAGTGGGCAAAATTATGACATTTCCAAATGTATATCAAGAATGCTCTTGCTTTTGTGAATTTTTTTTTTTAATCAAAGATGACGGATTTAAGATGGTGCACATTTTGAATTGCGTGACGTAATTTCGCGTGATTTGACGTTATGATTGTCGCAATTTTGATTATTAACCCAGTTTTGAGGGTTAAGGTGGCTTACTACAGTTTTGACGGAATATAATACCCCAACTTCTAACTCTTTTGAAAAATGTTCCAAGATGGCTTTTCTTTCTCTATGTACTGTTTGCTAAGTCTTTTAATTTTCTTGTGAAACTTGAACAATTAAACGTCAACAAATGGCGAAATGAAGGAGAGACTGGACACTTATAGGTTAAATCCCGTCTTTCTCAAAATCTACCCGTATGACCTCGCCTCAAAATTTCAGGAATAAGAATTCGGCTCTGATTCAACATCCATGCAAAGTAAAACAAAAATCTGTATGAAACTAAGAGAATGTGAAATTAAAAATTGCTCGAAACTTGTGTATTACAGATTTTTGTTTAATTATGGCTCTAAACGTGATTCATCCCTACATATCATCTGTGGAAACTTTTTCATAGGCTGCACGGTAGGATTTTTCGAGCAATTCTCGATCAAAGCCTTACTTTTACAACCTCGGACGAGAATTCAATTGCGCATGTCCTTTATTTAAGCGCGCCCTCGTGTGATGCCACGGAGTCGCGTGCGACAGAGCAAAAGTAAATCAGAGCTCTTTTACCAGTTATTTATCTACCTTTTTCGTCATATTTTATTGGCCATATGCTTCAACACATGTTTGAACGGAGATTGAAACTATCGCTACGTATACCGAAGTAATTTAACGCCTTTCAAGTGTTGAAGTGTTATTCGTCTCTTCTTAGGGTTACTTGCGTCATTTGTGCACGCCCGACTAATACTGACGTCTCACAGCCAATCGTAGCGCTCTACTGAGTCTCGGAGAAACTGTAGTAAGCCACGAAATAGTTTTAGAGATTGTAAGGGAAAGGAGGGGGGGGGGGGGGTGTGTGGAACAAAGGGCCCAGGCTATTAAGAATGAAATTAGGGTTCAGCGTAACGCATTCGAACAAGAGACTGGTTGGAACAACACAGATTTGCGAATTTTCCGACGTTCACTAAACGGCCATGCACTAAACATCGCCAAGCACAAAATTCCATGCCGTGACAAGTGATAATAAAGAAAATTTCAGAGTTAGGAAGCTGCCAAAACGTTTATCAGTACAGTTTGTTAAGTCAGGCAAGCAAGTTAGCAGATCATGTTTATTCGTTTAAAGAAAAAGATTTGAGATAAGATAAAGCCACCGAGATTTAGCAGAAGTCGTGTAGTCGAAAACGTGAGTTATCATGTTTTTATTTCGGGGTGTTAACCTATTTTTGATAATAAATCTTAAAACTTTTTCTTGTCAGTCGTTCCTATTTTCATCCTTAGTCCCCCCTTATTTTGAACACTTTTGCAGAGCAATCAGAAGTTTTCTGTAAGCTAGCCTTTCCCAAGTTCTCAGTCACGCCCGCTCCCTTTTTCAGGGACCGCGCGGGGGATGGGGCTGGGGGGGAGAACTTTAGCCACCCACTCTTTTGGCTGATTAGATCACTTTTTTTTCACTTAAGTAAAGCAGGTCTGTCTTTACAAAAAAAAGTACATTATATTATTTTTTGTCAAATATGCGGACCTCTTAGGAAACGCAGCCCTATCCATTTCGATCCAAGTTATTTTTTCGGGGGTTTTCTCGTAGAGACACGGCCAGATGAGGCAGTTTGTCGTTAAGTTTGTTCCTGAACAGACGATTAGATTTCTGCCTGCGCAAATAAAAATAAACTCTTGTTTCTACTTTCACTCGTTCTTGGATCGGTGTTTCTCGACGCCATTAGTTTAGTTGAGTACGAAGATGAAATTTCATCACTGGATAAGCTTGAATGGGGTTTTGTTTATCGCAGTAAATATCTGAAACGGAGAATTATGTACAGCCATGGTCATCCTGGATCATTCAACCCTGCTGTTATAACGAACAAAGAAATTTGGTCAAACGTGAAGGCCAGTTTGTTACTCGTTGTTTTATAAGAATTAAAAATTAACTTCACTTTTGGCAGTTTTAGATCCATTTCTAGCCATTTCAGAAGACTTGAATTTCAAATTTTCCCGGGGGAGCCCCCTAGTTGGCTCACGCTAACGCGTTCGCGTTAGCCTCCCCCCCCCCCCCCCCCCCCCCCCGACTTGAAAATACGCTTCGCGGGCTCTGTTTTTCCATTGTCCTCACTCAACCCGATCCTTTTTAACCCGCGACGGGTGCGATCATCGGAAGTTTGGAAAATAACTCCAAAGAGGTACTGCTTTGTGGGGACGGGGGTACCGATACAACATATTATATCCTTTCTTTTATGTGGGGTGGGGGGATACCTCGAAAGCTTTCGCCGTTTGGATCTTTTGAGGTTGAACCTTCTAACAAGTTTCAAAACAACTTTTTTAACCCCTTAATGGTACGACCAGCAGCGCCCGTTTTTAAAAATATGGGGGTAAACGCACATTTCTTAAACCTCGAACACGCTTTCAAGGAACAAATCACGATATTGACCGAGGTAAAACAGTTTGTCAGTCAGTCAGTCACTCGATCATCCCTATAGCACCGGCTAGCGCAAAGGGCGGCGACGAGGAGGTCTTATGCGGCGTTCTCGACTGTGCTCCACATCGATGAATGTTGGTGTAACTCCTCCTCTAACAAGGGTAAAATACCAACCAGGGAATAACAATTGTCGAGACGGAATGTACGCTATTCAGTGGATGTTGTCCTGTGGGCGAGAAATTGCGTGACAAACTAAAAAACTTGCTAAAGATAGGACAATCGGAGATCGATCACACTTTATGAAACGTGATAGCTAGCAATTGACGTCGTTGAGAGGTTTTTATCCTTCAGCGCCGGTTGGGTTTCACGTTGTTCGTAATCAACAAGCAAGTAATGCATATGTTACATTCGTGTAGCGAAGCATTTCTACATAGCCGGCTGACAAAATGAGGATTATTTTTGCTTCATTGTTGCTGTGGATCAGCTTTTTTTCGCGTACAATAAAAGGTAAGTTTCTCTGGTTGAAATAGTATGGGAACTCCGTTTTGAAATCCTTGCAGACTTCATATTTTCAGCATGTGTTTGTGGTCACGGCCGCGAATTTTCCATCTGGCCCGACTATAATTGACTTTAATAGTTGTGAAAACATGTCATTCAAACAGAATGCGTTTTCTCTAACTCGGCATCAACTTTGGACAATGCTTATCGGTTGCCCTGTAATTAAAGACGGTAGCGATAAACTTTTATTTACACCATCATGCTTTACTAATGCATGTTACCCAAGCAAATGCGGCCGATTGTTGTAATCAATCGATGAAACTTTCTGATTGATGACGACATGATCTGGAATAGCTACTAAAGCAAGATATATCAGCCGATATTCTTGCGTCGTAAAATTTATATTGCGCATCACAACAGGAAGTCATCGGGATGCGATTTCTTAGGACGAGGTCATTCTTGCCTCTACAAACTGTATCAGGTTTTCTGAACAAGAAAAAAAAAATATGTTGGCCGGTTCATGGAATATTTTTTTATGTATTATCAAACGTTATATTTTGAATACGCTATTTCTTGTCAGAAGTTTCACTTCATCGTAACTCATCGTAAACGGGAGGCAAGCATATGTTGCGCTGTCCTCTTTACTCCCACGAAGCAGGCAGTGTTTTTCTTTCACTCAAAAGCGAAGTGTTTGACCGCCGAGGAGTTGCTCCTGCTCCCAAGATCCTGTAGGGATTTACTGTGAAGTAAGCGGGATGCAGTGGATTAGTCCTCTACACACAGAGATTACGTGTAGCGGGGATCTATTTGTGCTGTAGATCTACTTGTTCATACCGTTTTGTTTTTTCTTTTCCCTCACAATCTGTTAGAGCTACCGTGCTGTTTTCCTCATGGATCTGAAGCTTAATTGATATTTGCATTTTCGGTTCTTGCCAAGCGGGTGACTAATGGAATCTGGCGCGAGCGTGATAGAATTCTTATTAGAACCGCGATAAGAGAGAATATTGTGATAAAGTATCTGTACACAATTCTTTTGTTAAATGAGAGAGACCGAGCAAAGAAATTCGTTGCTTTAAGTGACGAGGAAAAAAATAAATATTCTCCCTAAAGAGCATAGTGAGCAGAGCGCTAAGCCAGCGCGCCAGAAGGAGCGTGAAACTAGAGCATGTGATTGAGCGTGAAGTGCGGAATGCAAAGCGAGTGTGATAAATGAATCGAGCGTGAAGGTACCATGGGAAACAAACCCGTTGCGAGCGTCTGCATGGGAGGCTGGCGTGAGGGGAACCCAACACAAGTGTCCAGACGTAAAACGCGGCAGCGCGAAGCGATCGAGCTTTGACAAGCCTAAGTCTCGGATTTGAAATGACAGGAAGCGAGCGTAAAAAGATTCGAAGCGAGCGTCAAACAAGCCTTAGGATAGAATCCGCGTAATGTGAGCGTTGTATATGTAGACATGAGATGAGCGTGAAGCATGTGAAAAGCGAACGTGAAGCAAACTTAAAACAAAGTTCGATCCGGAGACAATCACCATGCGGCCTCAGTGCCTCCCACTAATTAGTATACCAATTATATTCACTTTTACATGATACTGGTTGTTCAGAGTCACGTAACCAATAAGAAAACGCCCTCTAAGATCAAAATTTTGTTAACTCCTTATGTTTGTTTATCTAGGCCAATCAGAGTGTAAGCGTACAAATCGGCAGCCTAGTCGGATGTGCGTGGCACAATGTGACCCTTCGACTGGCTGCGGTGGGTCTGGAGAGGAGTGTCTTTGCGATGGTGACTGTGGGTACAGCTGTGTAAAGAAAGGTAGGCAGACGTTTGGAGCTTTTTCAGCACTACATTTTAGGTAAATATTTTGATAAACGTTCTGCAGCTCACCACAGGAACACAAGGGGATGAAATAATTTTGTGGTTCCCCGATGTAGATTTTCAACGGGACAATGGGAATTTTGCTGTAGGGGTCCAAAGGAATGGAATGGGCTAGCTGACAACATTAAAAACACTTACGAATAAAGAAACTAATGCGTTTCACATGAATGATTGAATAAAATTAGAATTTAATTAAATTGTTGTAAATAACTTTTATTTTTTTTAGTTACCGGTATAATATGATAGTACACTTTGTGACTGAAAGGCCTGTTGAACGGAGTCTCAGTAATAACCTGAATCAGAGATCACAACCAACCTATACTCACCCAACAGCTTGAGTCGATGAAACATTCTGTTGTTTCCATAAGAACGTTATGTTAAGCATACCGTACAGTAGAACTTGGACATTATGGGTTGTTTTGCAACGCATTGTCTTTGGCCTAGCCGTCTTTATTACTTAAGCTCCTAAAGCTATAGCAAGCTCCGTGAGCGGGAGAGATGAACCAAATCCTATGCTGTGATTGGCAAACCGAGTGGCCATGCTTGGGATTTCTCGCTCTGTTCTACAAGGAAATGGTGCTTGGTGTGATAACAACTATGATAAATCTCCAGCCAAAATATTTAGATAATGACTTTGATCTCTCATTTCCCTTTTTTATTTATTTATTTCCTTATTTTTTATCGGACAGATTTATCTTGTGGCAGGCCACCGAACGTAAGGAATGCCAAGGCACAATACCCATCCACGAAGTTCGGAGAAACTGTTACTTACGTTTGTAACGAAGGCTACACATTGTCTGGTGCCTCCGAACGAACCTGCCGGGCTAATGAAAAGTGGGACGGCGTGGGACCTAACTGCTGTAAGTATCGCGTGATGTAATCCTGACCATTAACACTTTTGCTCGTATATCCTTCTAGAGATAACATAACCTTTCCTACGAGCACAACGTCATCAAACTTTTTATAATGACAGGCTTGCTTCTCTCGAGTGTCCACTGGATTAATCTTGGTGGAGCTTGATAGATAATTGGGTAAAGTCTGCAAATGAGCCAAGTGGCCCATGCGACTGCAGCTTTTTCTGGTTTCCAGGAACTTGATAGATAATTGGGGACTTAATAAACTTTGATACACCAATACAAATGGATAATAAAGTCAAGTGGATGAATGTTCATTAAGTGAAAACACTAAGTTATATTGTTGAAAATAAAGGGGCCCGGTGCAAGACAGCTGAATAATATAGATCCAGTTATTTTCTTGTTGCCGAGTTATCACCAAAGTTATTTATTTTCCATCAGGCGATGACGGGCCGTTCTGCAAAGATTCTAACTGTTCGCTTTATTTCTTTTTCCTTTTCTAGTAAGGATGTGTTCCTTGCCGAAGATTCCGTTTTCAACTTACATCAAAAAACCGGAGAACTTCAACCGCACGTACATGACTGGTGAAAGAATCACATTGGCCTGCAAAAAGGGCTTTAAAGAACAACCCCGTGGAAATCCTGTCAGAATCTGCATCAATGGACTGTGGACTCGATTCCCCTTTAAATGCGAAAGTATGTTATCTATGCAAACGTATCTACAAGTCCCGTTTTAACAGTTCTTTGAACGGTCACTGTCTTTTTCCAATGTTACCTTCAAGAAAACCATGCCATTGGGAGAAAAGCCAATTTTATTAACAGAGGAGTGAGGGATTTTCCATTCAACAAAATGTATCTCAGCTTTTCGATATAAATCGAGGAATGAATCAAATGCTTTTTATTGATATTTATTATTTTATTGATATTAAAAATAATTCTGGGTTTTCCCACCCGAGAAGTCGACCATGGCCAAAGATATTGTTGTAAAGTTCTACCACTAAGCCATTCAGTGTCTTGCTTAAGTTGAAATGTGACAAAATTTCCACATAGTAGGTGGAAAATATTTCGAATGGTTTGGAAAACAGGGGTATAGCTTCCTTACACAGTGCATATGCGTAATAAAAATTCTGGCAATTTCAAATCCAATATGTGGTCCAGATTCTGATGTTGCCGTTGTGTTCTGTCAAGGTACTCACGGGTGCAAAAGGACCATCCGCGCGGCTCGGACCAAATGTACTCAAGAGTGTTCTCCTGAGAGTGGGTGCGGCTCAGGCAGTTATCAATGCCTGTGTGACGGAAGCTGTGGTTTTAGTTGTGTGGAGAAAGGTTAGCCCCTTTAATTATTACGCAAGTTAAACAATAATTCAAAGTCATGGTATTGTGAGTGATTTTGGTGGCGTGCAAAGTTACTTTTTGGTAAAGGAAACCTGAAAATAGTAGTTTACTAACACTGAGAAATACCAAGGAGATAATAAGAAACCATAAAGGAACAAGGATAGGTAAGGATGGAGAAGATAAAGACGAATTACAAACGACGAACTTGAAAATTTCAGGCTAAACCTTTCAAGACGTGCAATTTTGTATATAATTCCTATAACCAGCTATCATTTTGTGAGCGTACCGTTTTATTCCAGATATTCTCTGACCACATTTTATCATCATCTTAATTTTTTCAATAGCGATGTATTAAATCCGATTGAGCTAAGTTTATGGCGCACTGATAGACTATCGATTCTTGTAGAAGGAGTTTTCAAATAGACATGATGTGGAAAAGTGTGTATTTTTATTTAACACCGGCGAACCCCAATAAACAGTCAATTATGTTATTTGGTCCTCACAGGTGTTGAATGTTTCCACGATTTCGTCGTACCTCAAAATGATATTCATAAAAAATTATTTAAAAGAGCTATGTCACGGTTGCGCATATTAAAAAACTTTAGCCTTAACTTTTCAAGCTCATCTTGTGTACCCCGTACATCCTCACCCACTGACCCTTGATGCTTTGTGAAACATCTTTATTCATTATAGTTTATCATTATCTCTTAAGTGTTTTCTATCTTCAATCTATGGTGAATGTTGTACGTCGTCAAAATAAAACAAAATATAATGACTGAGCTTCTTTAATTTTAGGCAAAATCACCTTACTCTCTTTTACCTTGAATTGGGAATAAAACCAAAAATATATTCTACTTTACTTCTGTGAGAATGGCTTTTATATCCTGGTGACTGGGATGTCTTGTTATTAGGTATGTCTTGTGGCATTCCACCTGTTGTACAGAATGGAAAGCGGAATTTCACGGGAACAAGTTACAACTCCACAGCTCATTATAGCTGCAATGAAGGATACGATTTGAACACGGATCCTGTCAAGAGATGTACCGCAAAGAAACGATGGGACGGTCTCACTCCAAGATGCTGTAAGTGAATTTTCCACCTTATAACCAGGTTAACAAATAGGCTAAAGAAGAGTTCGTTTCTGTAAGTCAGTTGACTTGCACGCTAACAGTTCATCGACGTTCACCACAAAGATTAACATAAGTAATCTACACGTATCTGAGTTGAATTGCAAACTACTGCCATGATTTTACAGCTAGAAGAGTTACGCTCTCAAGTTACAATCAAGACGTGCCGTTCTTTTCATTTTGATTTCAGTGCAGGACTGTGCAGAGCCCGCAATTCCAAGAAACGCGAACATTTCAAATCCAAGTAAAAAGTACCGATCTGGATACAAAGTCACATTTAAATGCAATAAAGGCTACAACCAGGAAGGCATGGCTACCCAAATGTGTTTTCTTGGGAGATGGACCGTGTTGCCTTTCAAATGTACTGGTGAGTAATCTATGTTCATCGTGGGATAACTTTTGAGTATTGGTATTGTTCTGTCTGTTAGACTGCGCCGACCCACACTCAAAGATCCACATGTTACGAGCACACAGATTCTCTGATGTAAATTTATGGCACCTTGAACCCATTACTTGCCAAAAGAATTCGGGGAGCTTTGTTTTTGGACACTTTTCGTCTGAAAGCAAAACTATCATCTCACAGATGTTGTTCCAGTCCAATTGGCGTTTTGTAGGCGTAATTTACTTTAGCTATTTTTCAGCAAAGTGCCCGAAATGTTTCACCGAAATTTGCCCCAAAAAAGTAATCAGTTTCTTATACTGAATTACACTGCTCGGGTTTCCAAGAGACAATTTAGCCAACTGATTGTATCTTGTCAAGCTTTTTAATTTCCTTTCCTGAGGCTTAAAAGACCTCTTACTGCACTTGTTTCGCCGTGTATGTTGCGTTTCCTCTTAACTTTCGTGCGTAGTTGTATGAAATCGAACAAATCGATAAAAGTGTTCAAAATAAAACGTCCGAAGTTTTAACGTTCGAAATTTGTTACAATTAATGTATGAAGCCTCTGTTGAGTTTCTCTCTGTCTCTTATTTTCTAACTACCAACAAATGTTGATCATGTGACAGCTACCTTATGATACGTCTTACCGTGAAATAATAGATTTCTAGTGCTTGTTCATATACCACGGGTCGCTGTGTACAATGATGTAGAAGCCATCCTATAATCTGCGGTTGCATTTTATTGTCAATATAATTTCCCTTTTCAGAGGGAGGATGTGGCGATCCTGGAACTCCTGAAAATGGTCGAAAGCTTGGGGTAACATACTCTGTCAACAGCGTAGTTTATTTCAACTGTGACCTGGGGTATGAACTCGTTGGATCACCGGATCGCAAGTGTCAACTAAATGGAACGTGGACTGGGACCCAGCCAGCTTGCGAAGGTGTGGTGTGCATAATGTAATTTATCATTTATTATTCGCTAGGGCATGTTACAAAAACAGAATCTAATTGATCATTTCTTGACATTGCAATAGTCGTAATCCCTTTTCTTTTTGGGACACCTGCATTTGTAAGTATTTACTTCCCAATCGTAACATTATGGTGTGTTCATTCTCTTCTCACGTGACTTGGCCATTCACTTCAATGGTATGCCTCACACAAATTTATTAATTCTCTTCCTTGCTTTCTTGGCTGAGATGCTATTACCTTTTAGTATTACCCAACTAGACTACGCAATAGTCATCGAGTAGCGAAATTCTTTCGTGTTATTCCCAAACTTGCATTTGCTAACTTTATTATTGCTTTTGCCTCTCCGACTAGTTGGGTGATACTAAAACAATTATACCCTTCGCCCTCAAGGGCCACGGGTCCATAGCCCATTCGGCTTCGCCTCATGGGCTATTGACCCGTAGCCCTTGCGGGCTGCGGGTCTAATTGTTAAATATTCTTATATATAATTTTTTGGGGCTTTTTACTATCCAAAATTTATGATGGTAGGTACTGAATGAATGATGTCATTTTATTTTTGCTTTGACGTCATAATTGCAACGCGGACCCACCAACATTAAGCCCTGTACATTTGAGTGTTTTTCATCATATAATGTCCCTACCATGGTAACACGGAAAAGAACACGACAAAATGTCTTGATGCTTCTAAGAAAAATGTGTGCATTGAAGGATTGCGAGCCAGACTGAGGATGGGAGGAGTGGGTGTAAGTTGGGATTGCTTTCTCTTTTCGGTCTCCATGCCACGAGCTCCAAGAAACCCCAAGCAAGATATGGTGAAGACAGTAGGTTTTTTTTCCAGTTGCTACTTTTTGTATTTTCACTAGTTAGAAATCCAATGTAATCTCATTTCAGTTGTAAACTGTGGTTTTCCGCCTCGTCCAAAGAATGGATCATTTATAGGCAATGAAACGACTTTTCAAAGCTCGCTTCAGTTTAAATGCGATGACGGTTTTGACCTGGAAGGAAGTGAAACAAGAATGTGCACTTCGGATAAAAACTGGAGTGGGAAGGAAGTGTCATGCATACGTAAGTAAAGCATACTAGCGTTTGATTAGCGCATTCTTGATCATCGCTTAAAGCCTGATTGGCACATTTGAGATAAGCGCAAGCGTATACACAAGCACAAGGATATTCGACCTAGCAACATACGCGTGCGCAGCTTAAGTTGAAAAACTTGAAAGACAAGTTGGTGATTTTTGCATTTTTTCGCTTATGCCATTTTCTTGCTTGTAATATAAGCATAGCACTGGTGAAATAAGCATAAGCGCAAGCACCAGGAAAAAAAGGGAACGTTTCTTTTTCTTGTGCTAACGCTTGTACTTATTTCACTCGTGTTACGCTTTTCTTAGTAGTGGTAACCTGCTTTTTCACTAGTGCTACAAATGTGACTGGATTGTAGTTGTGCTTTGAAAATGTCTCCTAGTATTAGACGTGTTATCATTATACCGTAGTCTCATTTGTACCGTCCTGCGCGAATTTAAACTTGCTGAAGTTCCTGCTAATCAGCAAAGACTCTATTTGACGATTTGTTCGATTCCATAGAACTACGCACTGCAGAAGTACGAGAATTAAGATGAACATGTACGTAACACAAAATAGACATTGAAAGTTCAGTGATAAGTCTTAGTCAAGAAGTGTAATTAAATACAAAATCCTGGTTACCTTTGGCGTTGCTTGATTACAAAAGTGAGCACTGTGTTTTGAAAATCTGTTACCCAGGAAAAGAAAAAAGAAAACGCTTCTTTGTCTTTTCATTTCTCATGTAAAGCCTTTGATTGTGGAAAGCTCTCTACTCCATTGAACGGCTCGCTGTCAGGTGAAGAAACTACATACCCAAACCACGTGATGATTAATTGTGACGAAGGGTTCATTTTGCGGGGATCTCACAAACGAACTTGTCAAGCGGACGGGAAATGGGATGGAAACAAAACCTCATGTCAAGGTGATTGACTTCCTTTAAATAATCAGCCATCATTGATCGATACTTAAAGTATATTACTCTCCACCTTCCTCTTATTTTGTATTCTCCTCACAAAGACGTAGGACGAGAAGATAAATAAAAAGCTAAAAAAAACTCTGCAACTACGTTAACTACGCTAGACAAAATATGTACCGAGATTCTTCGAAGCAATATTAGAAGCTTCAATTTATCTGCGAGGAGCAATTCCAGATTTTAACGACCTACTATATATACTGCTGTAGAAAATACAACCATTCCTTTACCCGAAAACACCCTAAGTGAAGTTGTACTAACATTCAATTTTAAGGTAAACGTCCATAGGGGGATCCTTGGTGACGGCATTGTTTACATTTTTGCTCATTTGCATAGGGCTTTACGTACAGAAGGAAAAGTCGTAGATATAAATTGATTCCAGGCAGCTAAAGAGCTAGTGGAATTTAATACATGGTGGAAGTTTTAGCTCTTTGTGTAT
>OMLO01003433.1_pt1 | contig 13063 bp, 11 predicted proteins | sample 1674811 | NCBI WGS metagenome assembly OMLO01 (sample SAMN06265003, study PRJEB25207) | coral metagenome | isolation source: Coral host | place: Mexico:La Bocana,Puerto Morelos, Mexico | collected 2008-11-13
TCGAAAAAGTGCAAGAAGATGCTAAGCAACTTAAAAAGAATTAAAAAATGTAAATTGGCCACCGTAACGAGTTGAAACGTTGACTACGATGTAAACACAAGCACATTCATAAGCATACCGGAGTTTACAGGCACTCCCCTATTTTCGGTTCCATGCCTCCTCGATACAATACAACAAGATGATAGGCGATGTTTATGCTTAAGCTTGTCCTCAGAGCAGCGCATTCTCATTTGAAACAAACATGCTATGTTTTGGTTGTGTTTTTGTTGTGCGCGTCGTCTATTTGAGAAATAGATTCCATGTTGCGGTGCGTCTGTTCAGTAACAGATCACAGATGAATGTGGTAACAACGAAAAAGAGGCACACGAGGCGATAGCCGAGTGTGTCACTGATGTTCTTACCAGATTTTGACGTCCTCTGTGATCTTACTGAACAGACGCATGGCAACATTGAATCTATTGTTTTATACAATAAAGAAACAAACTACTACAGCTACTCTATTTTAAAATCTTTCAACATTACTCGAAAGCAGGCCTTTGCCAAGTTTGGCCAACACGAAAAAAGCCATTTGACGTAATCTGTTGCCAATACTTCTGTTGTCTATACTATTCACTTATCAAAGCAATCTCATTGGTTGCTATGCGAAGTAAAGAATTCTGATTGGTCCAGGAAAATCACGCCACTGTCAAACTTGACTCAAATGGCGTCTCGTTCGTGGAATGAAAACTTACAGCGAATGGAGAATAAAACTACCAATCTTACAGAAAATGTTGGAAAAGTCAGGCCAGGTTTTGCCATCAGAGTAGCCCTGTGAGTCGAAAAGTTTGGACGTTGTCTTGAATATTGCAAGGGTTGAAAAACTACGCTCGGAAAACTTGCGGTTGCGGTCTACACTGGAGGCCATTTGATTCGAATTTTGAATGGAAGCAGCGTTACCGACGGTGGAAATTTGTGTCCTCTGTGGATGGTGATTCTCAAGTCAGTTTAACATAGTATCGGAGACAATTCAGTTGCAATTCAGCTGCAATTCAGTTGCAATTCAGCGGCAATTCAGTTGGCCGTGAGCTGTAGTGAGCCATAGTTTCCTAGCTGTTGTGCCCTGAAACGGACTGGAACATTTGCGTCGGACAGCAAGGTTACGTTTTTTTTTTTTATGATTTTAAGAAGTGATGATGTTTCTTTCCTGACATCAATCTATGTCAACAATTATTTTGAGACTGAGAAAAGTTGAGCGTTAACCCGCTTCCAAACAATTCAACCTGGTCCTGTTTTCAGCAAGTTAGCTTGGCATGAGCCCGAGATTCAATCAAAAAACAGCTCTTAGTCAGCGGTAGATTGTTAAAAGCACGTAACTTCGATGAGCTCTAAACTTGAGCGATATGGTTACGTGATGCTGGTCAGCGGATACCTTGTTTTGACAGATGCCGGAGTCATAACATGTATGTCTAATATCAAAGCAGGACACGGTAGAGCAAGTGTGCATGTCACAGTCAACCTATTATTATAATGCCCCGTCTTGCGCCACTCCGTCGTCGTCGTCATTGTGTCGTCGTCATCGCCGTCATGCGTACGAGCCCACGAGCAATACCGCTAGCCATGATAACCATGAGAAAATCGATCATCGGGCTTCCTTTCTTTCCTATATGGGTATGGGGCTCTAATCGGGGGCTCTTGAAAAAAGGTGTAGGAAGATAACAGAAAGGAATCTTGTAACCTAGACTGATGACATTAAGAATAAATTGCAAAGTTCCTAAAGAACGCCAGAAATTAATATACAATTTAAGCCTTCTTCGCACTGTGGGCAGACTGGAAAAATCAGATGTGCGAGTAAATTGCCCAGCGAAGCTAAAACGAGCGGATGAATCCCGGAACGAAATAAATGAGAGAAGGTTACCATCTAACACACTATCAGCTTGCGCTTCCATACGAAATCATTATAATCAAAATGGAATTAACTACACCTGATTTATCCTGATCTTGTAGTGACTTTAAAGTTGGAGGAGGCTGCTGTTCGGCCATCACTAGACAGGGTTTTCCCGGGTTTACCACAAGCAAAACAACTGCCCATGTTGGGACGACGAAGCGTAAACATAGAGGGCAATAGAGGCTGAACGGCTTGAGGTTGCTGTTGAGGCAGTAGCCGTTAAAGTAGAGGGAACCGATGTACATACAAGCGAAGGTCTTTTGTTTGCGGCGAATGAGGTGCTCCTTTTCTTCTTCAGAGTGGACAAAGTCGATCGAGCGCGTCTTTCAGCACTGAAAATACGCTTTTCGTCGTCAGAATTTTCCACCAGATCGTGCTTGTTGTATTCCTCTACGGTAAAAACCTGACTCCGACTTATCGGCAAGAAGAATGTGCTTTTGGCGTTCGAGCAGTAATTTCTCACCTTCATCTAGTTCTGGTTTAACTGATGAAAGATGGTACATTTGCGCGGTGGACTTGGCGTGGCTTAGCCGTCTCTCCAAACTTTAGATTGAACTTGTATTGATCCTCGTTAGCTTTCCGTTTGAACTTGTGTGGCTCGCTGTGCTTCAGCTTCTCTATTTCCCTCATTTGGAGGTCAGCGGTGTACTCGTTGGCCCGTTTAATTTGACTTATAATAACGTTTAATTTGACTTGTAACAAATCTCTAAAATAATTCATCAACGCTTAGTTGTTGACTTCAATCGGGGGAGAGACCTCGTCCTTGGTAAATGACATGCCGAGCATGTACCACGGCCAACGTTGGAAAATTGAAGAGAATGCGATGAAAAAATGGAACTCTGAACAGGGTTGATTCAGAGGCCTAGATGACTACCACGTGCTACACTTCCTCTTATATACCCTTTCCTTTCTACCCAACATGCACCGGCCTGGAGCCCAGGCCGCGTTGTTCCCGTACCGGCAAAATAGTTATTTCGGCCTTCTTCGCGAGCTCATTCGTCATAAATAACATAAATCGCCACGGAATCGGTATTGGCATTGCTGTGTTCCACAAGGGGACCACTGGCCCAAACGGCGGGAATGTTGGATTTTTCAGCATTCCAACTGAAAAATGCTTGAGGGAAAAATGGCTGCACGCGATACGACGAGATCCAGGTGAACACTTCTCTATAACAGATTCTACAAAAAGTCTGTTCCCTTCACTTCAAGGAACACCTTAACAAGAGCCTAGGTATTGGACGGTTAAGATACGTCGATGGAGCAGTTCCATGTGTTTTTGCATGGAAGAGGAGCTCGCCTCGGAAGAGACCTCCACCACGACCCATAGCACCCAGAGAGGACGTGAAAGCTAGAGCGTCGCTTCACATGAGCACAGTTTTCATTTCAAGTCCAGAAGCCCAAGCAAGTATAGATCGAAGCGACTCAAACATCGATCTTTGTTTAGAAACTGATTCAGCATCGACTACCAGTGAAAAGACATCGTGCGTTTCTGAAAACCGCCCGTCCTATGAAGATTTTCGAAAACAGCTGATTGAAATGGAGCGTGCACTCGAAGAAAATTAAGTCGAAAAACGAGAAACTGGAAGCCGAGGTGGAGAAAGTAAGGGCCCATGCTTTTAACCTTTCAGAGAAGTGTTCAAAATTGGAGAACAGAGTATTTTCATTAGATAAGTTTATTCCCGATGAAGATATCGCCTTTTACACAGGCTTTCCATGGTATGCTGCTTTTATGGCAACATGCGCATACTTATTTCGGGGGAAAGCGGAGAAAACATTTGATATTGGGGTTCTGTTCAAAATGATGTCGACCCTGAATATTATGAAAGAGAACCTGAACTTGGTGGTGGACCTGGGAAGAATATTGAACTCTGATGTACAGGCCAAAGCTGGATTTTCATAAAATTTATACTTTAGATCTTCTGTTGTTTTGCTCTCAAACAGTGAGTATTTGTTGTAGGATAATTTACTTTGCTAACATCCTTTATCTGGGTCGAGGAATCAGCAAGCGAAATAGAGCATTCTATGGCTTTTCGCTTTGTGAATATCTTGTTGGGATCTGGTTCAACTATAATTTTGTCCCTGCCACTTGCAATGTACTTTCCCAATCTAGTAAAGATAAAGTGACCACAGAAATTACGCTCGCAAGCTTGAGTTTAATAATTTGCAACATTTAACCTAACGGGACGTGTTTGCGAATTAAGAGGATTTTAATACATAGTAAAAAAAGGCTAATGGTTCTCAGCATTCGTATTTCACGCGGAATAACAAAACAGAACATTCATGTTTCGAGATCAAACATACCGCCCTACCGGAACTGGGCTTTCAAACTGAGGCCTTTACACGAATCACCCCTACATCGCAGCCAAAACAAAAGATCAACTTTCTTCAGCTCTGCTGGCTTTCTTCTTTCAAGACTAGCGCCGGGATTGTCAGTTTCCGTAAGCAAAACTGGAGCTGTAAACGTGTTTGTCCCCATTGTTGAAGGTTTTAGTTCTATCCTCATCCGCCTCGCTTTCATGTTCTCGTGCCGAGGCTCTCCCGAGTCGTCCACCATTATGAATTCGGTGTATTAAATGATCAGTGTTTTCGCCTGTTCTCGGCCTGCTGCTGCAAAATGTGTTCACTTCAATGACTCTTTAATCTGTCAATCAACCCCCCTTCCCCCAAATAACTTAGGGACCAAAGGTTTACTCGGGATTTTGCCAAGGCACCACAAATGGCACACAGAGGAAAACCATTTTTCCTTTTCAGTTACGTGTTAATGTCAAATGGAAAATTGTTACTTGCTCTTATACCTTGGATATCAAAACACCATTGCAACTAACCAAATCCTTTTGACCTATCCGTGGGTAAATATTGGTCATATTCTCTAAATGTAGTTTTCCTTGGTAAAAGGGTCATGAACCACGATAAAAAGAGCCCCGTGTAACCGAACCCTAAGAGAGCAAGTCCAAACATTTTTTCAAACGTTTTCTCGTCTGTAGCTTAGGGTTTTATAACCAGGACTCTACGGTATCTTTACCCAACATTCATCACTACAACATGACAAAATTTAAAAATATTTTCTGATTTATCGATAGTGCACCAACTTTTATTTGACTGAAATCTCACACAATTTCGCATCGCGGACTTAATTTTTTAGTTTCCCCTCGGATCGTGAGTTTTATCACAATTTGTTTAATAACAGGATGATAAGAAAACAGACCAGTTCAAACAGTTCCATTTATGCCCTCTCTTTATTAAAATCATATTAGCGTTTTCCCCAGCCGTAACAATTATTACCCACGCCTGCTTTAGCAACCTGTGATCTGGATCCTGAGTGCTTGCGTTTCAAAGTTATTCATCTTTCTGTGGAGAACAAAATTACTTCGTGTGTTAGCCCTTGCTCCCACAAAAGAACTAGACAAGGTCAGAACATAGACTTATTCAACCGTTTTATTTTCTCTATGGTCTCCCGATCTCGTGGTCGACCATCTTGTATATATCACGTGACTGACGTGGCTGACTGTGTGGGGGTTGGGTAACCTCCACAGGTGCAGAAGCTCCCTGTAGCAGTTCGTAAGGCTTAAGTTATATAGATGCTTTCATTAAACGTTAAGGGAAAGATAGCGACAATTGACTAATTCTCCCTAGCCTGTTGATTGGAGCAAATGTCGCTTGACGCCACTTAAAAGAATTTGTAGAGGTACTTTGTAGAGGTATCGTAAGTTGTCTGAAAAATCTTAACCACTCGGAAATAAAATTTGTCTGCGCCTCTTTCCAAGTGACTGAAAGTTTCCCGTATTCTAAGGCTATACATATGATTTAGACGCCTTCTAGATCGATAATATGGTAAGAAACAACGATTCAGTTCAGGGGTAGGCAGGGGAAGTGTCCCGCATGGAATGTAGTTGCTTATGAATTCTCAAAGATTGTTATACGGGTGTCACCAAAAGGACAGAAATCTATCACCACCAGTGCTGTCGTTCTCAATAATGCGGGTATCACTATTGGATGAAGAGTATGTCGGAAAAAAAATGAATTTTCCTTCACTTGAAGCTATTAGTAAGAAATTAATTAATTTTGACTTAAGTTATTTAAACATATCTGAAAAAAAAACTTACCGATTGCAAATGTATCTTTTAGTAACAAGCACCACAGGTTTTAGGACAGGCATTGATTGTAGCGAACGGGTTGCTGATGCAGTGGTCGATCAGGCTGGAGCAGTCCCATCTATGATCCTCACAGGGTTCTATTGAAAGAACAAACAAATCAAACTCAAACATTATACCGCTATAACTTGGAGTAAAATACAGGGGGCGCCAGTATAATGCCGATAAAAAATAAAATGTGAAATTTCGCCGGCATAACAGTGCCTTTTTTCGATGACACAACTATTAAGTTGTTTATACCACTGTGTTACCGATACCGCGCTGGAGTTTATCTGGAGACTGTGTTCTATCACTGTTCTATCACTGACCCACCATAGTCTACGGAATCGTTGACAAGACGCTTTACAGCCTTCCAATTTGATTCCAAGGTTATACAGTGGAAACCTACTTGTAGTACCATTCGCAGCAGAAGGACCAATTGAAGCTGAGAAGGCTAGATTGTAAAGCACTTACCGCAACGGACGGCGCAGGCGATGGGGCATTCACGTAATGTTGCATACGGGTTACTGTGACAATGACCGTCCCGTGCCAATATGTTACAGTCCCAACGTGAATCCTGACATCCACCTAGTAAAGAATTGAGCATTTGCATAAGTAATTTTAAAACTTTGCACAGACTGTAATCAGATAACCGATAAATGAGAATTAAATCAGCGCGACACAGCCTTATTGACAGAGTAAAATAGTATAAAGTAAATATTAAGAGTCATCCAAAATGAGTCTTTTTTATCATTAAATAGATCTGTTTCCATGCCTGAAATCCCATGAAACGGATTGCCTTAATGATGTTCTTCCTTGTAACTGTCTAATAAAGGGTTGATTTGGACGTTTCGGTTCAAATACTGTAGCCTTTTTCGGCATAAAAAATATGCGTTATTAGCAATGGGCATTAGGCATTCTCAATATATAAAGAACTCGTAGGAATCTGACTTTCAGTTAGGATTTGAAAATGATGAACGTGTTATCGAAACTTAAAAAATTATTATCGCTGATTTTTATTCGTGAAACTTGAAGTTAAAGTTGAATATCAAAATAATTCTATTTGTCACTCTTAAGGGTTTTGTTTTTCTTTCTGCAACGTCACAAAGGTAGTAAACCATGCCTGCACCTGCAAAGAACAAACAGAACAGAACATAAACAACGAGGAAAATTTAGAAACGTTCTGATAACTTCTTGATTATAAGAAGCATCTTCTACTTTTACTCAATAAAAATTACAATTTCCTCGATTGTGATTGGTTTAAAAAGCTCCTATTTTCCACAGATTCACTGGTCAAGTTGTTATCCGGACAGCTTGTTATCTGACAGTTTGTTATCGGACAGTTCAATAAGCTAATCACATTCAAAGTTGTAGTTTAAATCAACAAATCACATTCTGAGTTTCAATTACTATAGAAACAGTGTAAAAACTTTTAATGCAAATTTTCCCTTTTCATACCTTGGTATTCTTCTTTTCTCGGGAATTGTAATTTTTATTTCGTGATAAACAAATCGGACTCCCGCTGAGCGGTCGTCCGATTTTGTAATCACTCGTATGATTACAGGCCGAATTGGACTGATGCTTGTTTCAGTGTATGGCTATATTCCTGCAGCGCATGCGCACATGTGCGTGAAGGTGTGTGCGTCGGCAGGTGCGCGCGCGAGTGTACACGTGTACGTGAGTATGCGTAGTTGAGTACATTCTTACGCAGAGCGACTTCCCCTCCCCCCTCCCCCGTTCGTGAGTGTGCTCGTGCGCCGGCGTACATTTTGATACTTACAATATCCGACAACGAGCATCAGCAAAAGGATTCCGCACTTGAAATACATGACTAGCAAATGGAGAAAGATAATATAGAGTCATGCAAGATTAGTTTCATTAATAGCCTTTTCCAAACTCAAAAAGAAAGAAACTCTAAATGCAAAAATTCATTTAATTTTAAATTCATAATTGGAGCTCTTAACCAGAAAACCAACACTATTAGTGCGTCTAAAATGTTTCTACAAAAGGCTCTTTGTAAGGCTACTAAGAGGCTTTACCAGTTAAACAATTTTGAAGAAAGTTTCTTTGTTCTAAAAATTGTCCATGATTATGAGTGCAAAGGAGAAAAGATCTGACTAAAATTGATTGCTAATGAAAATAGTCTGCCGATGGAAAAAAGACAAGATGAGCAGCTGGGAACAACTCAAGGCAAAATTTATTCGTTCACGGAATTGTAGACAATGGTGATAACCAAAACGGAGACAGTGGCCAAAGATAAGTTGCGCAAACTGCTTTAAACAAAAAAAGTAACGAGCGTTTCCTAGCGGAAAGTGCGAAGGAAGAAAGCTTCACTTAACGGTAGCAATAAGGTATAACGGTAGCTATAACGCTGCGAATAGCTTAAATGGCTTAACGTAGCTTAAATGGCTTAACAAAGGTACTTTACCTACGTCCGTACGTTAAGCCACATACCTTGAAAAATAAGAGTAGCACCTATTACCAGAGGTACATATTTGATATTGGACATCCATGTTATGATTAGTCGACAGGTGTCAAAACAATGTATCCGCTGACCAGTGTCAAATGACTATATTGCGTCAAGTCAAGAGCTCATCGCGGTGTTGTGTTTTTTTGAAATTGACCACTACTGGGTTTTCAATTGGATCGCGGGATCAAGCTAGGTTTTTACTCCGGTGCAATTTAACCCCTGACGCATTGTTGACTTTTCTTCCGACATATTCCTTGACCAATCGTTTCTTCCTAGTGCGACTTAAATCTCAGTTCAACATAGAATCGAATAACCTTGGCCTAATCTCGAAGAAATGAAACCCTCTACTCCCGCTTCTTAAAATCGCTTAATCTCTACAGTGACATAGAGCCCTTGCCACATTTCTATCCTCTTTATGTAACTTTCCAAGCCCCTAGTACATTCGAGGAGGCCTTACCGTCGGCATCGTTATCTTAACGTAACTGTCTATTATACATGTCTCCCTGCGCTGCTGCGATAGTATCAACAGCTAAACAAGGCTAAAATGAATTTAAGCATTGGAGCCCCCTCCCTGTCCCCTTTCTGATTTTTTTATTTATTTATTTATTTATTTTATTTTCTTATTTTTTTAAAAAATTTTTTATTTATTAATTTTTTTTATTTTATTTATGTTTCATTAATTTGTTTTCTCCTCATTGATGTAATTTGCTCTTGTTTGATTTCGCCGTAATGCAAAAGAAAAAAGTTATGTTTTGTTGAAAGTAATGTAGTTGTAGTGTAAGTAAGTAGTATAACTGTATTGTAAGTAAGGTGTGTACTTGTGCTGTATGTTTGATAGTGTAATGACAGCGTTCAATTCCAAAATAAAATACGAAAAATAAAAAAAAATTTAAAAAAAAAGTTTGATATATTTCGTACTTAAGGACGTTCGCTCGAAAATTTTCTACTCGATAGATTTTTTTAAAAACTTCTACTGCGGACAGATAATGATTTACTTGTTTCAGAAATGAACTAAAAATTGGGGGTCATATTATTACTTATTGGAGATAAGGCGTGAGATAACTAGTCTGATTTTGATAAATTGGCGCGCGTAATTCAGAATGGTCTGCAGTATTTTTAGGTTAAAATCTGAAAGATAAGTCAACAGAGGCAAACTATCCTAATAATATTTTGTATAAGTGAGTCTTTGGCGTTAATAATTTCAAATATTGCATCATTTTCAGAAACTTTAACCATTAAATTTGAAGCTGCCGCAGGGTTAAAAGAAGAGCGTTTTATAAACAATTCAGAATTCTACTCGATAGATTTTCTTCATTTTTTCGCAAAACGTAGAAAATCGGTAGAAAAAATGACCCATTGAAAGAAAAATAGGGACCAACGAACGTGCATGACGTGGCATGTGAATTTCGTGCGAAGCGAGGATGCACACAAACAATTAGCGCGAACGTTACAATCTTGGGTACACTTCTTCCTCCTTTCCTTTATGGTAAATTACGGTAATCAAGAGCTCCGCCTTTAGGCTTGGCTAAATCTATATATAAGCGGTTATTTATCGTTGTCAGACCCGTATGAAATTTAAACGTAAAATTTTAATCAAACTTTCAAAATTGTGCTCTTGGACGATGTTGCCTTACGTAAAAATCTAGGTCAATGTCGTGGACCACAAAGTCAATCTGGTAAATGGATTTACCTGCCCAAACTATTTTTCTGATTAAAAGCGTTTCTTGAGCTAAGTTTTTTTTTCACAAAATTAATCTAGCTTGGTATAGGTAGATATAGATGACCATTAGAGCAGGCTGCTCTTAACAAGTTTTCCAGGGGGGACTTTGAGCTTCTTAATAGTAAATGGTTTGATTCCCACCTTTCCATCTAAGATATTTTAAATCTGGCAGCCTATATTGTTCTTCGAACCAAAACGAAAAATATTTCTTACAGCTTGCTAAGGTTGGTGGCAATGTATAATCTACAAACGATGCATCTCACCTCGTTACAGTGCTCTCTTTTGATATTGATCTCTGAGACCAACCTTCTTCCAAGATTAGCAAAACCTTCCTACCAAGCAAGCTCTCTGTGGAGAACTGAATTAAGTGTTACCTGTGACTTTCCCTCCTTTTAAGACATTCTGACCAATAAACATATTGACAGCTTTAACTTAGAAAATATTATTATTGAAGTTCCGATGACAATTGCCAGGACCTGCTTGCACCTGTGAAGCATGGAGGAGCGCATGCCCAATAACATTTGTCTTGGGTATTTACTTATTAAAAAAATGTTACACCGAGCAAGAAAAACTGCAAATTTGTTCTAAGAATAGAAATTTTGAAAGTCTGAACATCAATCAGAAAGAGTTTCCTAACCAACAAATGTTCTGACATTCCCAAAGCCAAGTTTAAGGCTAGTGGTGTGCACAAAAATTACGACCAAAGACTACGATTTTAAACAGAAGAGAACAAAGGGCTACGCAGTGGGATCAATTTAACATGTTTGTCGTATGCAAATGAATATATGAAAGATCATATATTTGAACTGCGCAGAAAGATATGAATTTATGATTGATCATCGCAGTTGCACACTCAACTTAAGCACTTGTGAGATTAAAGCCTAAACTTTGAAAGAAAATTCTGGCCTGAACGGGATTCAAACCCTTGACCTCTGCTAGGCCATGGGTATCGTAAATTTCATGGGCTCGAATCCCGTTCATTCCTGAACTTTTTTCAGTCATAAATTGATAGGTTTGTCGTATGTTACTAAGGAAATTGCCCTTTGAGTTAAGTATTTCTCTTGATTGAACTTGGAAAACAAAATGCTATTGAAACTGCCCTTAATTTCTGTCCATTGTTTAGTGGTATCAAGCAGTTTCCATCTAATAATAGATTGTTTGAAAGAAATAAAGGGAAAACTGGCATGAAATAATTCGCTTTTCAAAAACGTCACTTTCCTTGCAATGCGGACAGTAAGACCCGTTTCAAAAATATGAACAGCGAACCATCCACCACGGATTTTAATTACTTTTGTTTGCTAAATCTGACGTTAGAAAGACCTTACCTTGGGTTGTAAGCTTGTGTTTTCGTGCAATGCAAGGTATAAATATTGTTTACCTAAAATAACTACTATTCACAATAGAATGTTAATGCTTATTAAAAGGAAAGTAAACTGGCATAAATTTGTCCTCTTGAAATAAAAACAACCAACTCTCCAGCAAGAAATTTTATTATTTTTATTTGCAGTTTCTGAATTGGGGGTGAGGGAAGAAAGTTTTCACATATGAGCTATAAAGGCAAACGCTCTTCTGTTGTTTAATCATTACTTGTCACGTATAAGCAACGATAAGATATCACTACTGGTTATCTGAAATAACCTCTTTCCAGCTAAGAATGAATCGGTCTCTGGGATAAAACTGGAACAAAATTTTCCGTTTCAAAACGCCTTATATCCCTGCCACGGAGACAATAACTCTGTATACGCTGACTGTATACGCTCTTCCGTTGTTTAGTAATTACCTTAGCGTGTAAGTAACGACCAGGTATCACTATTGGTTACCTGAAATAACTTATATTATACCTTCACCTTACAAAATGGATCGGTTCTTGAAGATACAAATGAAACTGGCAAGAAACTGGCCTTTGCGGGCAACGTTTTTCGGTACAGTGATGACAAAAACTTTTTAAAATAACCATCTCGGGGGTAACAACATATTGTACTACAAGGAATGTTTCATTATTCTTATTTGAAGAAGTTGAAAAGGTATAGAATTTGGCTGTTACTAATTTTGTAACTGTTGAACATGAAATTGACAACTGTGTAGTAGACAGGTATTACTGAACTGCCAAGACATCTGGTGTTGACATTTGCCCCTATTATGTCTTCTACATTTCTCAAAAAAAAATTTCGTCGCGCGAGAGAACGTAAAAATGTTTCTTTACGATACCAAGTTTAAGAGCAGTCCGGGCGATCTGGCTTGATATAAATAGCGTTCATTTCTTATGGGCTACATTCATGTACCTATGCTAAAACCACAATGCGTTCGAAATGTTCGATCAGATTTTAAGGAACGTGCTTTGTCTGCATAAGAAAGTTAGTCCCCGATATAAAAGTTGCTCAGACTTTTTTTCCAATTTTATTATGGTTGCGATTATCAGTAACTGGCCCATACTCTTATTCCTGTACATATACTCCTCAGTGCAACCATACTTTTAATAGTTTAGCTAGGCGAGATGGCGCAGTGGTCAGAACGTACGCCTACCTCCCATCAATGTGGCTCGGTATCGATACTGGCTCGGTGCCATACTTGTGCTGAGTTTCCCAAATCTCCAAATTACAATTTAAGCAGAATAAAGGACGCAACTGGAAACCAGTTAAGAGTGATATAGCTTCCTCTCTAAATGTTGTAATTTTATTATTTCTTTGTTTATGTAAGTAACGTTTGGATATCATTGCTGCTACTATGAATAACCAATTCCTCCACACATGTCCAATACACCCGCACTGTTACGGTCCGTAATTTTGATCCGTACGGACCGTAAAAGCAGTTACGAACCG
>OMLO01003434.1_pt1 | contig 13059 bp, 6 predicted proteins | sample 1674811 | NCBI WGS metagenome assembly OMLO01 (sample SAMN06265003, study PRJEB25207) | coral metagenome | isolation source: Coral host | place: Mexico:La Bocana,Puerto Morelos, Mexico | collected 2008-11-13
ATTCACTATTAAACTGAAGATGGCATAAGCATGCCGAAACATGTCTTTAAAAATAGTTGTACGTTTTCTTCAATATTAATTGATATCAATGTGGGCAGTGTAAACTAAACAAAGAAGAAATGAATATATTATATTAAAAAAAATTAAAATTCGCAAAATACTTAAAGGTACTTATAATTCAGTTTTTCCCATAATTTATGACCTAGTTATTACCAGAGAAAGTAATAATAACATTGACTTTTTGAGCTTGCTTCCTAAAATTTCCCTAAAAGCGGATAATTTGGTTTACTTGGCACCAGTTTTCCTCTCTTTTTCGCGTATTAAATGCTGCATCAGATTTTTCTACGTGTGTAGCGAAAAACGTTTGCAACCTTTAATAATGATCCAACTTGCTATTAACATAAAATCATAAGTTCCATGAAAGAAGTTAATTTTCACTCCCATAGCAGCGTTGCCTTTTGACTTCCACGGTATAAAGCAAGGTCATACTTACTAATCAAAGTTGTCCACGTATTTTCCGTGTCCACGTCGACCACACCAACAACCGTAATTATAAAGATCACAAACGCTAGTTTTGCCTGTGACATCTTTTATCAATTGTTCTACCAGATTTGTCCTTGCGTTGTTAGGTATACCTTGACACGCCCTTTTCTCTCCTTTCACTTCTGAAAAATACATTGTTGAAAAACTTCCAACAGTTTGGGAATATCGTGTGGATCTGTTTTTTTTTTTCATGTGGAGCTTTTTCTGTTAAGGTCAGAAACAACCCCCCCCTCCCCAACAAAAAAGATAATGTTTCTTAATTATCAAATATAGAAATTTGTAAGTTAAAAATGATCAGAGAAATAGTTTTTCGGTTTTTGCAATGAAGTCAAGATTATTTTCATGATGGAATTAATTCAGTCACTATCCGCTAACCCCAACCCAAGTCTTTTCGCATCAGTCGTGATTTAAGAGTAACATTTTGACAAGGCATTACGTTATCAATCAAAATACATGTTCCTGATTAGAGGGGCAAAATAAAAGAAAAATGTGGCTCACGAAAACAAAATCAATATCAGCTGGCGCTCACAAAAAATCGCAACTTACCCTGTCCCACACTTGTTTCTTTTAGTGGATTATATCTAGTAGTGGATGAGGCTCGACCTTGTTAAAGAGACAATTTTATATTAAAAAGTTTAACACGCTATTATCAAATGCTCTTATCCTTAAATACGTGATGAATAAAGAAGACACAATATTTTATACAAATGTTTAATGGATAAAATGAATAGATGAGAAAATAAATTAATTGACTTTCATAAAAATTTGAATAAGAAATGCGTCAAATTGAAAAACAAAAATTTCTAATTAATTAGAAAGCGCTTTGGATTTTATGTTGTAATCTACGTTTTCCTCCTTCATGTTTCCTTTCGTGCTGGTTTTTATACAATATTTAGAGCAGATAAGTTGGAAAAGGACAAACCTGTTAGAAACATTGCCCATCCTACAAAAAAGGCGAAGAAAATCTTCATCTCTTTCCTGTGTAAAGAAATGTGACAGGTGGTTTATGACGTCACGATACAACTTATCAAATCCAAATATTGTTAGTTTCACAAAGATACGGATATTTAACAGAGCTTGAACGGCAATAAAATATCGCTTTGTTGGCAGGAATTGTCCGAACATGACATGTTATGACATGCCAATATTTTACAGAGTAATGATCTTCTATTGAATTTCGATCACAAAACAGGAAGTCTAAGATAATTAAACTTAAGAAGGAAAACAGAACAAGAAACCATTTTCACACTATACTTAATAAACTGAAGTGAGTTTTTTATGCATCTGTTCTCTAATTGATGATATGCTGGAAAAAGATGAAATTTGTCAAAAAGTGATAGCGTCATCATTCATGGTAAGGGTAAACCAATGAGAGTGCGAGACATATGACACTTATTGTAAGTTGAGAAACTATTTAGATAATAGGTTGCCGCGTAACGTCGACAAAGATGATTCAGTTTGATTGTAACCCTATATGAATATATCTTAAAAACAGCATTTTTGTAGTTCGCGACTTGTAGCCTACGTTTGTAAAGACCACTGTTGCACTCGCACTAAATTGCCTTTTGGTAATTTTCCAGCTTATAGAAAAAAATTATACCAAGTTTGGATATCGCACACGGCCGAAGTCGTGATGATTATCGTAAGGAAAGTTTGTTCTTTCAAATGTGGCATAACAAGTCTATTGATATCTGTTAGATTCTTTTTAAAAAATTGTCACTGAAACGCTTTACTGGACGAACACAAGCGTTTTCGTACCTTCAATATAAATTGCTTCAGTTAAATTAGTTTTTTTATATATTACTTTGGAGTGATAACCCTCAACCGTCCGGACCTCAATGAGGTCAAGTGAGTGGAAGAGGGGTGATTCAAGACTAGATGCTGTCTTTATTTTTAGTTTGTTAAATGTTTACCATGCTTTTAAAATATCGTGATTTCACATCGGTAAATAAATACTTGTAGCATTAAAAAGTTCTGTTTGTCAACAGATGTTCTGATCCGAAATTGAATTTCTACCTGATTCTGTGCTTTAGTGGATGAAATATCGGATAAATATCACTTTTATTTTATTTGATTGAAAGTTTATAGATATACTGAAAACGGTAAGAACTTAAAAAAACGAAATCAGTATGAGAAATAATCAAATTCGAACATACCTTACTCAGGAAAACAGATAACTAAGATATTTTATGTGTCCCTCTGTTGGTGAAGTGTTCGATCCTCAGTGTCTGCTAAGCAGGCTAATGCCAGTTTCAGAAAATACCAAAAATAAGGTGACTACAAGCATTCAACCACCCAGACTCTTAATGTTTAATGATATGTCAAGAAATGAGATAGTTAAGAGTCAACCTTCACAACGAAGCAGGCAGAAATATTTTCAGGGATCCGCATTCCAGTTCTCTGTCGTATGTTGCTTGTCCTTTTTTGATTATGTAAGCTCTAGTAGTAGCTCGTTTTATTTTTGGGAAGCTTTTCTAGTCAACACTTGCGTTCCAGACATTGCATTTTGAATATGAATCACTATTTTGCAGTGTAATCGCTTGGGAACGCAAAAATGCTTCGTGACGTTTTCAAACACCGAGAAAAGATTCGCGTCGTAGTATTTTTAAACTGAGAAAAAAGAAGCAAACAGAAAATAAAAAGAGAATTAAAATCGTAAAAATACTTCATAATTAAGGGCACACCAGAAAAATTAGAGATTTATTTGAATAACCTACTGACGAATGATTCACAGTGCTGTTCGTTCAAAATTCTTGTAGATCAAAGCTTATGTTCTTGACAATCCTTTTCATTTCAGTTCAGTTCGACGAAACATCTAATTGACAACTTGCTTAGTCTGGTGCCCATTCTTCAATTTAACAAAGGCAAAGTCTTATTGACCTGACAAGAGGGCAAGTACCTGCTTATTCCACGCTCACTAAAAATTTATAAGAGCTACGATCAGGAACCACTCAAATGGTACACCAATTATCATTTAATATTATTATTATTTTGACACAACTAAACTTTTAAAATTTTCTGTCATTTCAGTATTATTCATTTGAGATCAATTTGAATTGCATTAAAGTGTTTTCACTTGATTAACGACCTTTCCCTACCATACTGCTGTCTTCATTCTGCTCTCTTCACTGCGCAGTTTGTCTTGCTGCAGGCAGCGTGAAAAGACACGAACCTAGTCAAGTTTTAACTGTGCAAAACCTGTAAACAATTATGTCACCTGTAAGGATAGCGTCATATTCTTGTGAACCTTCAGTAAGGTTAGACTACTGATTCGTTTGGTACATTTTCAGTCTAAAAGTCAAGGGACAAAGTTTGATCTTTAACTCAAGGTACAGAAGTATCATTTTACTTAGTAGTATTCGTTTTTAGTATTTTTCAAATGCTATGTACTTTTAATTTATTAACACATTTATTCAATCTGGATCGCAATTGAAAGTCAGAAAGTCATTAATCTAACGGTTTTACCTTGGTCTTTTTTAGTTTGGAAATAGTTATATTTCACTCCATCACTCCATGACTCCTTCACTTCCTGTTTGGAATTCCAGAGCGGGGTAACTCCAGGCGGAGGGGGGAAGATCAGAGACTTCTTTAAAAAAGACTAATGTGGGCGTGGTTCGAGACCTCTAAAAGATACCACTTAAAACAGAATAGGTTTGATTACTAGCCGCTGTTCACGAGAGGATCCCGCGCGCACTATTTTCGAGAATAGAGAAATAATGAGAGCGTTTCTTTTATTATTATTTCTTTAAGTGCACCCCAAAGGATACTTTGACAGCTAATAATACCGCAGACGCCGAGCATCTGTGACCTTTTCATATCGGAGTCCTCCCCGGATCTCTAGCATCGCGCTGTCCAAGACCGCTTTACAGTCGATTACACCGTGTCTAGTTAGTTATTCTATTATTATTGAATTTCTAGCGCAAGTGCTCAATATCTTACCGCAGAAATGAACTACATTGTAAACATTTTCGCACGAACGTGTTCATATAAAAAACCTGATCATATAAATAGCTCATTTCCCCAAGGTGTCTTCTTTTTCAGGTTTGACCATACTCAATTGCCGAAAACTGAGGAGATATTGAAAATCTCAAAATTGATGAGCTGTATGAATTTCCAATTATTATTCAGGTCGTAATTAAAAGTCATGGGCGAACAACAGACAGGAGAATAAAAGAGAAAAAAGGCATTACACAAGTCTGGAAGTTCAGCAGTCAATAATATCGCCTTGGAAATTCATATTTGGTGACCCAACAGGAACCTCGCCGAAAAGGGCTTAAATTTAATGTGCGGACGAGAGCCGTGCCGTCGTTGAGGTATTATGACTCGACGTTTGATTATTTTTTTCTCCCAAAAGAAAACAAAAAAAGGAAAAAAAAATCAGTGATATCGCCTGGGAAAATAAAGAACGAAAGAAAAATACGACAATTTATGAAAATCAGAATCCGATTATAGTAGCTTTGCTGATCGGACAAGAAACCATAACACAACGCGACTCTCAAGGCTCAACTGTTTAACACAATATATAATTTTACTTGTGAGTTGAATTTGCTTGATCATTTTCAAAACGTTGTTTTTCGGACAAAAAAAATCTTTTTTTGTTGATTTGAAAAACTATTTCCTACATAACAAGACGGTAAAACCTAATTGAATAAATAATCTGGGAGCCAGAATTACTTTATTTTTATCAGTTTTCAGATAAATTTAATTCCCATTTATCTTGTGTTTGGGCTGAGCCGTTCCTTTCTTGAGGTGCTCGTAAATTACAAAGCAGTTGGGTAAGAGACCACAAATAAAAATAAGACTTGAATTAAGATGAAACAGCAATTTAATCTTTGATTATTATTATCACTTTTTATTTTATTGTTATCATTAGCTATTTATTTTTCGTTCACTGCAATTTATGCGCATGCTTGTTTGCACTCCATTGCCATTCCGCTGACCGTTAACTTTCAGTCGGTGGATTAGACGCCTGTACTCTAGCTGCAAAACAGAGACGCGAAACTATTTTATTAAAGTAATTATACTCGTTTATCTTGTAAAATTGTATCCCAGTCCAGCATAATAAACATTTCCGAAAGTGTTATAAGTCAGTCAAGATGAGGTCCAAAAGAGATGTAAACAGTACATATTTAAACAGTATTTGTTTATTTATTTCTTTATTTCGCCGTCTCAAACAATTTTAAATTTTGTGTTTTTACTTGTTTTCTTCTCCATGTCTAACTTCATGCCACCTTTATTGACTTAACGTAGATTAGACATGGTTTATTTTCTGCACAGTACTTAAGATACTTAACATTTGCGAGCCAGTTTGCTAGACAGACAATTATAAATAATTAATGGATTATGATGATGGCCATTGGCATATTATTTGCTTAAGTCGCGATTGAGCTAGTATGGATCCTTAGCTTCAAGGAAGCTGTTCAGCGGCTGTTATGTAGATTTGTTTAACCCTCAAATTTCCAAGAGTGTAAAGGTTAAACAGTCGAAAGTGCCACATTTGGACAATTTGTATCACATTAAAACAGCGAAAACGGTATTTGAGAAATCATAGCATCCTCTTTTCCACTCGAGTCTGACTATAAACGAAATATCGAGAGCCTGCAAATAAGACACAGTTTAGGAATATACCTCAGCAATGGTGAAGTATTTTTCAACCTCTTTTCTCGTTTTGAATGTTTTGCATTTCAAACTGCGACTTCCTCTGGCTGTTGGTATGATTTATGGAATTCCATAAACAATACCGTTTAAATGATATATTGTACTGGTCCTTGAGAATTAAGTACCATGTTACATATTTGTCATTCCTTATACGGGAGTGACAGTGTTAAGCACAACGTCCAGATTAGAGCTACAACTTGTGAAGCTGGTGAAGTAGACCCAAGGTCAAAAAAATGCTGACACAAAAGATATATTTTACTTTTAGCAGATCTTTTTATTAGAACTTACCAGAATACCATTCACCAAGAGGCCAGGCGGGAATATCTTCATTGAACACTGCGGTTACCGTTTGGCCTCCCTTTTGAACCGTTACCTGATACATACACACAAAACGTTTTTTAAGTCCGCTTTCTTCACGTTTTTGAAGCACAAAGTAGGACAACATCAATGATACGTTCTAGTTTAATTCAAGCAACATAAATTAAAAGACGAGGGTGTGAGATAAAGAAACTGCCATAGAAGTGACCTCCCGGTGATGCGTTAAGTCTAGTAACCACTGAATTAGTGTATGGCGAGGCCATACCCTAGGGGGAAGGGAGGGAGCCTGTTGTAACTGACAAGCGTGCTACTTATATATTGAGCTTCGACTAGCAAGGTTGAAAAAGGAACCTGTCTGCATGGCGATCAATATTAAAAGATGGTAAATAAAATGCCTGTCAAAGATGACATGTTATCATGTCACTGGCGTGAACAAAGAAAACATTCGACTAAATATAACACCACAGTACCTTCTTAAGTGTCCACACACTATTTCCCTGGACTTTTCTACTTGCTGACAGATGAACCCTCCTCACCGTTCCCACATCAAGATCAGAGAACTCGGCTTTAATCACGAACAGGTCTCTATAGAAAACAAAAACAATCAACAGTCGGTCAAAGAATGCTCTGTAAAAACAAATTAATGCGTGATCCTTGATCTCTTAAAATTTGAAGTCCAGGAATATTTCGTTTGAAGCCACTTGCGACATTTAAACCCTTCTGAGAGAGCAGTAGCAGACGCTAGGGCTTGGGAAACAACGCTATGGAGGAACGCCAGGGTTTATAAATATCTACTTGCTGTATCAATTTTGGATAAATTGTAACTATAAACAGACCTGGGTGTTATCTTTTCTATACACATACTTTATACAGCATGTTAGACCTGACCTGCAGTCTCAGCCAAACCTGTATATCAAGACTAACGGCAAATATTTTAACTCGCTGTACTTGTCATACCCTTGCATTTCTGTTGTTGGCTCGATCAAGGCGTGGTCTTCAGTTTCTTTGTTATCTTGTCCTTCAATCCTAACTTTCAGATTGTACTCGTTGTTTACAAATGTCTCCTCAGTGAAAACTTCGATTGTGTATGTAACTGTGGAAATATGCAAAATGATTATACATACATACACAGTTTAATGAGACTCCCTGCCACAGGGCTTTTCAGTCACAAAGATAACTAATACATAATACTGGCAACTAAGAAATTAAGATTATGAATGTAGCTCCCGCAACTGAAAACTTGATAGACAACACAAGAGCCTCCTCTACAGTGGACCCCTGCCTTACGGCCACTCCTTTAACACACTCGCCTTGTTATGGCAGCCAACTTTCTTATCTTTTTATTTAAGGGAACACTTTAGTACGGTCAATGCGTAGATATGGCGAGACATTTGTGGCCCGACGTAGCTGGAATGATTACATAGCACTCTATTTTGCTTGAACTGAAATTGTAGTTATTTGCATTGTGCTGCTCACTAGCAGATGAGTAAATATTTCACGTTATCAGTATTGAAGCAACAGCCAGAATGTAAAATGGCATTGTAACGTTGCTAGGATACTAAACTAGGCTCGCCCCAATCTCTTCGGGGGGAGAAAACACGTGTTGTAGAGAGTCGGCCATGTTGTTTGGATTTTGTAGTGTCGCTGAATCGCTGAAGAAAACTTACTTCCTGTTACAGCATGATTGTAGGGCCTTTGAGTTAAGGAGCACGTCCAGCCCTCAAACAACAATGCAAGAAGAGAGATTATCGTACGTTACACAAGAATTCAACTTCTGCACCCCTTGGGCATAGATATTTTTTGTTTTTGATAAAGTGATTTGTGCCATACTTGAACAGTTGTTTCACGCTGATTGATATGAATCAAAAAAAACATTCAGTGTTACCTGGACAGCTTACAAATCGTTTCACTCGAGCTGCAAGGAGATCTGCGATGTTGTTAAGGTTGCTGGAAGTAAACTCTTCGTCTATAGCATCATCTGGCTCAGTGACGATGCCTTTTAGCTCTTGTATTCGTTGTGTGCTGTCACTGTTGGGAACAAGGACTCCAACTATATTGACGTTGTTATTGACTCTCAACAGTTTTGCAGCTTTCTCAAGCCTGAAGGTGTCCATAATTTTTCCACCCGCACCTCTACCATGTTCCGCTCTACCGTCTGAGAATATTACTAGAATCTTGACATTTGTTCAAATTTAAAGAGGCAAAATGAAAGCCATGGTTAACCGTTTGCCAATAACATAATTCAGTTTATACTTGAGGTTTGCTAACTTGGGGTGTTGGAACAGTGTAACACAAGGTCTCAAAATTTGTAATATTCTTCCCTTAGCTTTCAAATCCTAAATAGTACTGATTCAATTATGAAAAAATTGGCCGTGCACACCGGGAAATGAAATACAAACACAAATTACCTTTGCTGTGTCGTCGCCTTTTCTGTCATCTCGTCGATTTTGAAACTGTTTTAAGACCATTCTACTTAGGGCCCGTTTTAAAAGGTTTCTGGTACCACGTTGTCCATGATTGTATTCCCTGTCCATGTAACTGATTGTTTCGGTTGCGCTGCCAAAACAACTCATTCTCCTCGATTTAGCGTACGTTGCCAATGCAAATTTGAAGTCAGTTGACTCAGCTCCTAGAAGAGTCAGCAGCCTTCGCACCACGGTTTTTATGTTTTCAACTGTCGCTGTGGAGATACCCTGACTGTCTTGAATGAGAACAACTACATCGGCTTTGGTCTTGCAGGAAACACCGCCTGTAATTTGTACCACTAAGCATTAACACGAGCAGGGACCCTGATGACCTCCATTTTGTGAAGATCACTGGGAGCACGAATAATACTGATTCAGTCTCGGTGTTCTGACTGCTGATCAACCATGATTTGCTTGAAATAAGTTTTTCTTTTTTCCATTCATTTGTTATTAATTTTTTAACTGATGACGACTACAATCTTATATCAAGCATGGAGCATTTAACAATTATTTCACGGGAGTGCATTGAATACCAGATAAGCATGCAACAAGAAACTGAGTTTCGTATCAAACAAGCTCGATCAAAAAACAACAATGAACTGTTGCAATATTTACACAGCCTTTTAATCAGTTCAGTTCGAAATTGATGACTTTGTTCCTTTTAAATAAAAACATTTTGAAAGAAGGAATTTAAAGGTTAATAACTGTTGGAGAACGTTGGTTTGTTGAAATCGCGTACCACGTGTTTGTTTCTATTTACCAAATCAATAAGAAAAGAAAACATGTCCTTAAAATTACAAAGTTTTCATTTCAAGAGTCACAGAATAAGTACTGACAGCACCTGTTACAGCACATGATTTGTGTTGTGATGTTACCCATCCAATATTATTCGAGCTGAATGCATCTTTGTAGTGTTTCATGCATCGGACCATTTCCATGTCGCAGATACACACAGCATGTCTACAAGTGTTCGCCTCGACATCACGTGAACGATATTCACTCACTGGAGCTAAAAAACAAATAAACGTTGGTCACTGCGATACAAGTTGTAAGATAACCGCCAGTCATACGATTTTGATCACGGTGGGTGGATACCATTGTTATCTTTTCCATTCTACATTGTTTATATCTTATTTTATAACCGGAGTTGTTAATGTAATTTTATTATAGTTGGCTTCGAACGATAACTTAAAATAATATTTATACTTTCAAGTAACAATCTGCACAAAATTTTAATAAACTTACAGCATGTCAAGGTATCGGCATCGTATTTGAAGTTTCTGTTCATGTTATCTGGATTAGTACCACACTTGTCATTGTCTTGGAGTTCGTTCTCGCAAAAATCATGGACTTTGCAACAGCTATTTATAAAGTAGTACAAAAATGAACGACGAGAACAACAAGACGGGCAAAACGGAAAGGGCAAGGTTAGACAATGAAAGAATAGAAAGAAAATAGGAAAGGAACAGAAAAAAAAAGTAAAGATAAGAAATCCGAGAAAATAGAGAGAAAAGAAACAACTCGCTAGTTTTTCTTAGACCACTTGGGTTGAGAGCAAGCCAATCTTGATGTAATTAATGTGGTAGATTTATGTACGTACTAATCAAAGTTATCCACGACTTTTCCTTGCCCTCGGGGACCACACCAGCAGCCATAGTTGTAAACACCAAGAACTTCAATGTCACTAAGATTTGTCACATTTTGTACCAAATCTTTCAATAGAATTAATCTTGGTGTTAACACGTTGGACCTCTCTCCTTTGTCATCTGAAAAGTAATTTTTGCAAGTGTTTTGATCTTTTGCTAGTTATATGTTATTGTGTTTGTCCATTATTGTTTCTCATTCGGAATCCATGCCAATATTTCTCAGTAGTAGCTCATCGATATTTGTGTGGTAGTATGTGGCTAAGAAGATTTTGTCCGCCAACCCTGCCCTTTTAACAGGAGGATAATTCTGCCTCTTTTATGCGTACAAATGAACAATACTTACCGGCTTTGAGATCTGTATCGTTTAGTCGATCATGCAGTATTGATGATGCTCGGCCTATTAAAGAAAGGTACCAATAATAAACATTTTCTATCGTCATTGACTTTTCACAACCTCAAACACACAGACAGGAAATACACACAGTAAAGACAGACAGGAAATTTTTTTTTAGGTAAAAAATTCCTTCAAATGGTAACCCAAATTTGATTTCTTTTTGAAGCTGCTGATAAGCTCATCTTTAAACTGGAAGGGTCTTACCAAGAGTTGTAAGTTTTAGATGATCAAGATAATCTACTCAAATTTTATGGAAAGACAGTAATATAATTAACTTTTAATCGATGAATATGATGCTGCAGCTACGTTAATCATTTGTGGGCAACGGAAAAATTGTTTTGATCAGAAAGGTTTGATGTTGATGACATCATTAAACCGCAGTGAAAAGACAAAATCCCAAGTAGAAAATTACTTAGTAACAAAATAAAGAGTCACTGTTTTGTATAGATACTCTTAATAAACCATTACTATTTTATTATTATTATTTCTATTATTGTTATTATTATAAAGTAAAAAAAATATTATTATTAGCTGAACTTTTTTTTAGCAACTTTTTTTTAGGAGGTTAAAGCACTCGTATAAACTATTAGATAAATACATGACAAATTTTTAGGTGTGACAATAACAGGAATAGTGTATACTATACTAAAATGAAAAGCAAATATTGCAACCAATTCTTAACTTTTTCTTTTATGTTCTTGATCCTGACATATTTTAATAATGTTTCTAAAAGCTTTATCTATATAATCTTATTACCAATATGCAAAACCATGAGAAGCATTGCACATCCCATAGGTGAGACGATCTTCATTTCTGGGCTGTCTGAAAAACGATAATGAGTGACGTGCACTGGAGACAGTGCGGTCAGTGGATTTAATAAATAAATTACAATATCTAGAGAGGAAGCCACATCAGCGTTAGCTGGTTTTCATGCGGGTCCTCTCTCCTGGTCGAATTAAAATTTAGAGTGTTGGTTTTTTATGGAGGGAGGAAAACCGGAGAGTCCGGAGAAAAACCCTCTGATCAAGGCGAGAACCAGCAACAAACTCACCCACATATGACAACGGGCCGGAATCGAACCTTGGCCACATTGGCGGGAGGCGAGCGCTCTCACCACTGCACCACCCCTGTTCCCTCCCAGCACGAAAACTTTCATCACTACTTCTACAGGACGATTTACTGATTTGCGTTGACAGTACCAAATATCTACTGCCTCGCATTCTTAACTGAGGTTTATTCTTTGCAGCTCTAATGGAAATGCAACAATTAAAGACAAAACTCTCTTTTCCCTTGCTCTTTTTAGTGGATGATATATTGATAACTGAAACGGATAAAAACCATATCAAATTTCCAGAAAGGTTGGTAAATGCACTAAAAAATGGGACAAAAGAATGAAAGAATTTACTTACTTCTGACTTAAAACAAACGAAGTAATCTGTTTACCGAGATCTTTCCTTGGCATGAAGTTCTTCAGTTGTTCGTGAGCTCATATAGTTAATTAGCGCCAGTTTACAGCCACAATACATATTATATGGTACTTGTAAAAGACAAAGCGAGTTTAAATTTTAACGATGTGCAGAGTAAATAGATAGTTTAGACCCAAGATTCAACCTGCAAGTCAAAGTAGGTGGTAACATATGTTAAGGACCTGTGGTTATTTTCCAATGTTTTTGTGTATTCTGATTATCGTAGATGTAAAAGACAAATACTTCAGCTGTTGATCACGCAATACCAATTTTTTTCTTGAATGGATCGTGCAAATGAACAATTAAAAGGATCGTCATTTTAAACGGTTTATATAAACGACTTTTCACTAAAAAGATTATTCGCATCAGTGGTTACTGCGTGAAAACTGACACTAACCTGGTAAAGCGTACTGCGCAGGACCTGGAAACAATATACCACCAATGCAAGACTCGAAAACCCATTCTCGACCCCAGACCCTTCGCTTTTTGATGGCGCGAAGGCTCTGGGGAACTCTGCGTAAACGTAGCCAAAATCTGGCTATGCTGGCATCACAGCGCATGCTCAGTGA
>OMLO01003435.1_pt1 | contig 13058 bp, 10 predicted proteins | sample 1674811 | NCBI WGS metagenome assembly OMLO01 (sample SAMN06265003, study PRJEB25207) | coral metagenome | isolation source: Coral host | place: Mexico:La Bocana,Puerto Morelos, Mexico | collected 2008-11-13
GATCACTCTCTCTGAAATTTAATTTCTTCATACTGTTTTGTATTTTTTGTCCGACCAGACTGGCTTCTTGTCCGGTCAAAACTGGCCCTGGCCTGACAAATGACCTCCTTACAAACAAAAATTATTTGCAGGCTTGCTTTGGTGAAAAATATAGTTTACGATGCCCGCTCACCCATACCTGAACGTATCACATATTCGTGCGACAGATAATTTCGAGATTTGACATTTTCGCGCGACTTCCCGAGGTGAAAATCTTCAATGAACCACAAAATAGCTAAAAGTAGTCATTGTATTACGATCTTATTCACAGAGTCGAGAAAAAAAAACATTTCATTTATGATAAACCACTGAAAATGGACATTTTCTCTTTCAACTGAAATTGGGTCAATCATGGACAAAAGTCTTGGGGCAAATTTGTACTTTTGGCGCTTTTGCATACACGCCAGAGGCGAATACAACCTCAGTTGCTTACCCTCTCACCCTACCCGACATACAATGTTCAAAAACTAGTACCTAGAATTTCACCTGACTTTCAACATTGCATTGAGTGGGGAGGGGGGACGACAACGCGTTTTTAAAAGCACAGCAGCGCTTTTTCAAACTTCAGTCATTAAACACAGTTAATTTGATACATTACATAAGTACCGAAGGACGTTTGTCTACGATTCTAGATGTACCCATAAGCCTCAATTTTTTGCCTGCCTACCAAGCGCTGAACTTCTGAACTGAACTTGGAAAATGGATCGTCTGTAAACACAATTTTTATGCCAATGACTTCATTTTTTAATCCGTAACACCATTGAAAACATTCATGAAGTTATTCAGTGACGATCCTCGTCCGAGACAGTTATAAAGAAACTACGGCTTCTCGTCCAATCAGCGAGGCAAGTATAATCGGATTCTCATTTCCATTCCTAGGGGCGTAGCTTGCCTTTAAGCCATTAAGCACGGGCTTAACACTAATTTCTGTAAATATTTTTTTTAGTAGCCGTAAGGTCATATTTCCTTTTTCTTACCAATAGCAAATTACCGCTTTATTATTAACGTTTTATATACAAAATGCCGTAAGGTTATTAACAAAAGCAGAACTTTGAAATAGTTTTGCGCACGAAAATATAGTTTCTGGTTTTTTTTTCTATTTTTTTTGGATGTTGACAAAATTTGATGTAAGCTGGTTAGCTTGATACCTATGAACTGGTGAGCCTGTAAAGTACTGGTTAATTCAACTGCTGACTGACACCAGAATCGCATGTAAGAAAAAAGCATAAAATCCAACTGTGTCAAAATTGTCAAGCATTGTCGTTAATCTGAAACACATCAATGCCGATATATTTTCACTCTATCGTTATCTCATTGTTGGGTCCGGAAAGGTATCAGGACGACAGGCATAAACACAACAAGTTTTAATACGATCGATTCATACAGTTTACACACCCGACTCTCACTGCCTTGCTACCGCCTGTCAGCGGTCAGTTAGGACTTTATGTTACTACATCTTCCCGTTTTTAACTACTAATCAGTAATGTCAATAAAAATATCACTGTTCTCCAGTCCTAAATGAATACTAAACTTAGCATTGTTCAATGAGTCTTTCCGGTAATAGCTCTTCTAGGTCTAAGGCGGGTCAGCAACGGTTCAGGCTGTAAGGGCTCATTTACTGCTGGAAGGTCCTCAGGGACAGGCAGTTCTCCGTAGTCTTCTTGGCTGGTTCCAAGTTTTGAGGGAACCTCTGGACTAATCTCTGTTGTTGGCGTTGGTTCGTGGCTCTCATACCCCTTATTCTGGGGCGAGACTGGAGGTTCTCCCTCAAGAACTCCGTGTCATCCTCCGGTTCCTTTTCACTTGGTCAATTGAGGTCTGTATCAGACTTAAGTACTGACCCTCCTGCTTGCAGGTCAGGAATCCAAACACGGTCACCAAGTGACAGCTCCTCTCCCTCTACTACTCTGTCTCTGGTCACAAACGAATTTCATTTTTGGTCGGTACTCCCTCTCTTTTCTTCTGATGTGATCATAGTCAGAGATCTCTGGTGTCAGCTCATCCGGGTGACATGGGACTCAAGTACGTAGTTTCCTACCCATGCTTAATTGTGCTGGAGAGTAACCGTGATGCAAAGGAGCCTCTCTGTAATTCAGGAGAGTCAAGTACTCGTCACTTCTCTTATTTAAGACCATCTCCATAGTTTGGACCGTCCTTTCCACTTTTTTGTTGGACTGGGGATATGTTGGAGATGAGGTTATGTGCTGAAACTGCCCTTTAGTGGAAAAGTTGGTAAACTCGCGTGAATGAAACTGGGGGCCGTTGTCAGTAAATGAGATGTCCGGAATCCCATGTCGACACAAGAAGCTGCAGGATGGTCTAGGCAGAGTTCTTGGACATTTGACATATCTCTACATCTCTTGAAAAGTACTCTACAGCTAGGAGGTAATGTTTATTCTTGTGCTCAAAGGAGTCCACGCCGACTCTACTCCACGGTTACTCTGGAAATTCAGTACCTTTCATTGGATTAATGCGTTCTCTACGATATTTTTCACACATAGCACAGTTTTGCACAGCCTTTGTCATATCTTAGGAGATCCAGGCCACCACACCGAGGAGGCCGCAAACTTGCGCCAGGAAAGAGAAAACAAGGACTTTAAAAGATTCCCAGATTTCATACGTTGGGGAACTGGAATCGAGTTTCGTTGTTTCCCGGACGGAAGTGCCGCCATAGATATAATAATAAGAAAGCACACTGGATGGTACTGGAGCTGTGCCAGTGCTTTATGTAAAAACAATTTTCCCACAAAAGGTGTTACTTATTATACGTTACTCTCCGACCCTGAACTGGAGCACAGGAAGAAAATCTAATGACCAATATCCAGACGTCAAAAAAACAACTGTCGAGCTAAAACGAAAACTTAAGAGTGCAAGGAGATGGCTGTCTACGTCGTCCAATGTGAACAGTACTCCCATAAAAGCTCATACGAGCAGGATGCCACTTTCTTCGCCTCCAGTTAAAAAGGGACGAATTTCATCGTAGAAACTTCATGAGGAAAATGCCGCCTGAAAGTGCCAAGACGAAGTTGAAACACTTACGAAAGAGCTAGAAGAGAAAAGGAGGTGTATTGATAGTTTGCAACAGGAGCTGAGTGATAATTCACTGTATTATCAACAACAGCTTGCTGCAATGAAAATGGCAATGGAAATGAAAGAGTTTAATTATGAATCGCTTAAACAATTCCCCCATATTTTTTTTTGACTGGTTTGACAAAAACTGAATTTGATTGTCTTTTTGAATGTGTACAACCTTTCCTGGACACAATAATATATCCAGACTGCAAAGACAGTGAAAATTCATCACATCTGTAAGTTTTTTTTGCAATTTGCAGACATGCATTGCACCTTGGAGTGATGGCTTTGATGACTTTGTGGAGGCTGGGTACAGTGTGGAGGCAGGGCACACTGGTGATGACTGAATTATGAATTGAATATTACATTCTCAAGTATAACAAACACACAACAGTAAAGGTATGGATAGTGCCAGCTGGGTTCCTTATGTATTGTACAGATGCATATCCTGGAAGTATAAGTGACTCAGACATAACCAAACAGTCACAAGTACTAGATTATGTCCGTAAAGACTGTGATGACTGACAAAGGGTTTAACATAACAGATTCTTGTCATCGGAGGGATCGTCTGCACAACAGGCCCCCATGAAATTTAATTCACAGTTTGATGAGACTTGAGATGTTAAGAATTTTGATATTGGAACTCTCAGAATATATATCGAGAATTACATTGGCAGGGTTAGAGACTGGAAAGTATTGAACTGGTGCTGGCCAAGTACTAGAATTGATTTATTAGGTTATTGCTTTCAGATCTTTGCACATATTGTTAACATGGTAAGGAAAAACTGTTGGACCAAAGAGGCAAATAGCATTGCTGTGTAAAGTCTTTTGAAAAGTTGCATAGAAATATTGTCCTCCAAATGAATTTGTATTCATAATCTCAGAATGTATTTGTGATGTTTTGCTCCAGATATCGACTCACGATGTATGAGATAAACAATGATTTGAATCAGCACTCAAGGAGCTCGATTACAAACATGCCATAATGGTAGGAAAGACCTCGATGCCATAATTCCTAGCGACAAAACACAAAGCTGTAGACATCCAGTTAACACACGAACATTACAACTCCTTCCTCCTGGTTAAAAAAAAGAAATCCATACATAAATTAAACATAATTTGCAGTTGCGATAACATGATAAGTCAAACAGTATTTAAAGCTTGTTCCCAAGACCTAACTTCTTATGTAAAAATTTGAACCTAAGCTCATGACAAGGCACAAGAATATTTGGACAATCGGAAGGACGAATTATCGAGTTTGGCAACTGATGCATCGGAAAATACTCGCCGACGCCAAATCGAAGAAAGCGTACAACGCAAAGGCGTCGAAAAGCAAATTCAAAAGGATCAATTCAAGCTGGAACAAGATGTTGTGAAACAAAATGTTGTTTTTAGAATGTAGCTGTTTTCATTCTCTGTTAGTTGTTTGTCAGTTTGTTGCTTCCGTGCAAATTTGTTTGTGTAAGGGTCTGTTCGACCACACAGATGTTTTACGTTATTTATCTTGGTTTATTAAGAGCCCTTATTGCTAAGTTTAGTCTTCGTCAGTAGACATGTTTGGGTTAGTGCCTTGAAGCTTTGGTTATTCTGTTAGTCAAGTCTATAGTCCAAGGTAATTCAAGGTTAAGGACTCACTAGGAGTTTTCTAAGTTTAAGCTGTGTTGGTTACGGCCTTATGCGCCTACTGGCGCGACAAGAATTGATGATGAAGCTGTGTTGGTTATCTTTTCTAGTGTTTGTATTTTGTAGGTTTCCGTTTAAGCCTTGTGTTCGGTCGTACTCATTTGTTATTGGCAGTTCTCGCTCTGCGTTGGTTCTTCTAGTAGTTCCGTTTATATTCGCTTTCTTAAGTAGTTCCGGAGATGTCTCTGGTTTTCCAAGGTCACCGTGTCTTGCACCCAAAACATGTCTACAATTAAAATATATAACTGACTAGCTATCAGAGTTAAGATTAGAGAGAGAACAGATTGTAAAGAGGTGAGAACAGATTGCAGAGAGCACAGAGCAAAGATTAGAGCAGAGATTAGAAGGAGTCTTCGGAGAGTTGCTGTATATTCCAAGAAGTCACATTAAAAAAGACAGGTCTGAAGAACAGAGTCTTGGTATCTCTCGTTTGAGCTCAGCCCTTGCCTCCCACTATCCAACATAGTTGGTGGAGTATCCAACAAAGATATCACTCGTTCTAAAGAAGATTTAGAAGAGTTAAATCGTCAATATCGTAGTCGCTTATTAGAAGAAGAACAGCTTCGAGATTTGAAAGAATCGCCGGAAAAGTTTGAGCTTGGAGGGCTGAAAACAACAAAGTTTCACGAGGAGAAATCGACAGAGAATCGTTCAAGTACGCTATCGCTTGGCCAGGATATGTGGAAACAAGTCAAGCGTGTTTCAATTCCCGTATTCAATGGAGATAAAAAATTGTACGAAGGGTGGAAAACAGCGTTCATGGCATGTGTTGACAAAGCGCCCGCTACGCCTGAGTACAAGTTGCTTCAGTCGCATCAATATTTATCAGGCGAGGCGCTAAAGGTCGTGGAGCCTTAAGGACATTCTGCGGCGGCTTATGAAGCGTCCAAGGAAAGATTGGAACGAAAGTTTGGTGATAAAAGACGTCAGATCGCCCTACATTTAGAAAATTTGGAGAACTTTAGGCCACTTCGTCATGGATTTGCAAAGGACCTCGAGAGATTTGCATATTTACTTGACGTAACTGTGGTCATTCTAAAAGAGGCCAGTCGACATGATGAGTTAGGAAACAGATCGCTTTACCTCAGTTTATGTAAGAAATTGACAGAAGGAATGTTAGCGCAGTATCATCGGTGGATTTACGAACATGGCCGTTGGCAGTCAGTAGAAACACTGAGAGAGTTCATTATCCAAGAGTCAGAATTCCAGACTGTGGCATCTGAAACCATTCGTGGGTTGAGCAAACATGGGAACAAGAAAGATAATGGTCTGACTTTCTTTGGCAATACGCAGCAATTGCCAGGAAACCAGAGAAAAGTTGGATTTCGGCCATGTAAAGTCTGCAGTGGTCATCACGGAGTTTGGCGCTGGGAGAAATTCAAAGCTATGAGTCTTCTAGAGAGATGGGCAGCCGCTAAGAGCCTAAAACTGGGCTACCGTTGCCTAGGAGGAGACCACAGGGGTGGGATAAACAGTTGTAAGAAAACTCACAACCGATTGTTGCATCGAAACCCTGTACCGTGAGAGCGAAGTGATCAGGTGAACTCTCGTGATCAGCGGAAAAGATTGTGCAACACGGAAAAGCGATTACTGAAAAGCCCAGAAATAGCAGAAGCCTACTCAAAGAATATTATGCAGTATTTGGAGAAGGGCTACATTCGCAAGATCGGAAAGTTCAAGGGCCATCAGATGATACCCAACCTGATGCAGGCAGTCAAACAAATAATGGCATAGAGAGAAATCCAGTGGTCTTTTCTCCTCCCCAGGAGCCCGTTGAGCAGCCCACAGAGAGGTCACACACCACAGTGACTACACATGGCGTTCAACCAAGAATTGTGGCACTTCGGACCGTACCAGTGTTTCTAAAGAACGGCCATCGTAGAATTGAAGTGAACGCGTTACTGGACGAAGCATCCACTAAAACATATTTAAATGCTGACGTAGCTGCTGAATTGGAACTTCAGAACCCCAAAAAGTGACAGTTAATGTTTTAAATGGTCAGACTGAAACCTTCGAGACTACGTCAGTTGAGTTCAAGCTGGAGAGTATGAATGGTAATGTGGCCACCAAGATGAGTGCATTCACGGCAGAACGAGTCACTGGAAGTATGAAAGTCATTGACTGGCAAAAGCATGTTGGCAAATGGTCTACAGTTTCCAGATCCTGGCAAACGCCCAATTGTGGACTTGTTAATCGGAGTTGATTACGCGGAGTTACACTACTCATTCAAGGATGTTCGAGGCCAGCCCAGAGAACCAGTTGCTAGGCTTACACCACTAGGATGGACTTGTACTGGAACTGTTAGTGGGCTCACAGGGGGTGACCTACAGTCAAACTTCGTGCATACGCATTTTGTACGAGAATAGCACCCTTCTTCGAAAATTCTGGGAAATCGAGAATTCTATTACGTCACGTGAATGTCACGTTTTGAATCCTGACGAACATTGTGCGTTAAAGCAAGTTGAAAAATCCCTTAAGTATGTTGATGGACGATATCAAGTGGCAATTCCATGGAAGGAGGAAGATCCCAAACTACCAGACAACTACGGCATGGCGCTGCGCAGATTGTGCAACACGGAAAAGCGATTACTGAAAAGCCCAGAGATAGCAGAAGCCTACTCAAAGAATATTATGCAGTATTTGGAGAAGGGCTACATTCGCAAGATGGACCCAGCTGAGGAGAAACCATCAAGGAAATGGTACCTGCCACATTTCCCCGTTGTGCGACCCGACAGAGCCACAACTAAGACTCGAATCGTATTCGACGCTTCCGCGAAGTGTGACGGAATCTCTCTTAATGACGTCATCTATCAAGGTCCAAAATTGCAAAGAGGTCTGAACTATGTTTTGCTTCGATTCAAAAGACGACCTGTTGCACTCATATGTGACATTGCAGAGATGTATTTGAGAATTGAAGTCGCTCCAAAGGACCGATCGTGTCGACGGTTCTTATGGAGATCGATGGATCAGAAGAAAGAGCCAGAAGAGTCTGAATTCAACCGAGTAGTTTTCGGGCTTAACTCGTCGCCGTTTCATGTCCAGTTTGTCTCTCAATTTCATGCTGAGAGGCACAAAGATGAGCTGCCCTTAGCTGCCGAAACAGTGTCCAAGTCAACCTACATGGACGACAGCATGGACTCAATGTCGGACGATAGTCGAGGTATTGAGCTGTATAAACAGTTAGAAGAGCTGTGGAACAAAGCTGGAATGCACGCTCGTAAATGGATGTCCAATTCTACCAAGGTAGTAGAAAAGATACCAATCGAGGACAGAGCCTCCGATGTCGACACAAACGAGGATCCTTCGCCAACGGTGAAGACACTTGGAGTCACGTGGCTACCAGAAGAAGACGTGTTCACGTTCAAGGCAAATCCACCTGAGGAACCCTAGCACCACTTACCATTAGAGCGAAAATCATGATGCAGGAAATGTGGACCGCAGGACTTGAATGGGACGAGCTATACCCAGGAGAGTTGATCAACAAGTCTCGAGAATGGTTCTGTGAGTTGGAAGAATTGCCAGTGATCCAGTCTCCAGATGTTTACCATTTGGCCCAGAACAAGTTGCGCTCTCAGAAACTTTGCATACATTTGTAGATGCGTCGCAAGATGCGTATGGTACTGTTATCTATTTAAGAGTTGTCTATGAGAGTGGATTGGTGTCGACACGCTTAGTCGCAGCCAAGTCAAGAGTTGCTCCACTAACGACAACAAGTATCCCTCGTTTAGAACTGTTGGCGGCAGTCCTGGAACTAAGACTTACTGAGTCTACTCTCAGAGTTTTCAGTGGTGCACTGGGTCAAGCAGTCTTTTGGTCTGACAGTATGAACGTTCTGTGGTGGCTTAGAGGAAGAAGTCGGAGATTTAAACCCTTCGTAGCAAATCGTGTGGGTGAAATTCAAAGTTTGACGAATCCAAAACAGTGGTGCTACGTTTCAACCCATGAGAATCCTGCTGACTTAATTACAAGAGGAATGAGAATATCGGACATGGCCAAGGAGGGAAAGTGGTGGAATGGTCCCGATTTCCTTCAAAAAGAAGAACCACACTGGCCTGTCGATCGAATTGAAGCAGATTTAGTTACAGAAGAAAAAGAAATCAAGAAAAAGGCTCCAGACAGACAAGACAGACAAGACAGCTTACAAGCAAGAAACGAAGACTGGGCAATGGTTTCAGTTCACGATGATGAACAGTTGTGGCGTCTCGACCCAAAACGATTTTCAAGTTGGTCAAGGTTGATAAGAGTTCAAGCATGGGTGCGTCGTTTCATAGAAAATTGTAGAAGTTGCAAGAGAGAAACTGGAGAATTTAAGTCGGAAGAAATCGAAGATACTACGTTTTAGGGGATCAGGAGTGCACAAAGGAAGGCGTTTACCGATGAGTATTTAGCGCTTCAGAGACAAAGAGAGCTTCCAAAGAAGAGCAAGTTGCTCGGATTACGACCATGGCTTGACGAGGAGGGTCAAATGAGATGTGATGGACGCCTCAAGTATGCAGAATTCCTACCACATGACGCTCGCTTTCCGATAATTTTACCCCGGAACAACTTTGTGACGAAGTTGATTGTCAAACATCACGAGAAAGAGAATCATGCGGGAGGCACAGATCAAACGTTCGCGACTTTATCGATACGCTTTTGGATCATTTCCGGTCGAGAGGAAATTCGTGAATGGGAGAAGGAGTGCAACAAATGTCAAAAAAGAAAAGCTAAGGCTGCAAAGCAAGTAATGGCTCCTCTCCCACAGATCAGACTTCGATCTTCCTTGAGAGCCTTTGCACAGACTGCCGTGGATTTTGGAGGGCCATTCGTCATCGTACAGGGTAGAAGGACACGTAGACAAAAACGTTACTTGTGTTTGTTTATTTGCCTAGCGTCCAGAGCAGTCCATCTGGAAATGGCCTATGCACTTGACACCGATTCATTTTTTAATGCTTTCTACAGGACGGTCAACCGCAGAAGCCTCCCAATGGAGGAAACTTTGTTGGAGCTAACAAGGAGTTATGCGATTTGGTCAAAGAGCTGGACCAAGAGAAAATTACTAAATCAACGGCAAACCAAGGTGTAAACTGGAAGTTCAACCCTCCACTTGCACCTCACTTTGGAGGCGTTCATGAAACTATGATCAAAGCAGCAAAGCGAGCAATGAATGCTATTCTGGGCAATGCAGATATTACAGACGAAGAGTTAACGACAGCTTTTACTGGAGCGGAGGCACCTCTGAATTCAAGACCACTGACATACCAGTCGGCTAATCCAGAAGATGACGTTCCACTCACACCGAACCACTTCCTTTTCGGTCAGATCGGCAGACAATTCGTACCAGAATCAGTAGATCACACCGCTTTTAACACAAAGAAAAGGTGGAGAAGAGTCCAGGAATTAGTGAGGCATTTCTGTCATCGTTGGATTCGGGAGTGGATACCTGCTCTTAACATCAGAAGGAAGTGGCTGACTACTGAGCGAGATCTTCAAGTCGGGGACGTCTTGTTAGTCATTTCACCTAATACACCGCGAGGACACTGGCCCCTTGGTCGAATCACCGAAGTTTTCCCAGGAAAAGATGGGCATGTAAGAGTGGCCAAGGTTCAAGTCGGAAGGAATGAATTGACCAGATTAATTTCAAAGATGTGTCAACTGGAACTAGCATGAATTATTTCCGGAGACGCAAAGAGAAACTAACTTGAGAAGTTATTGCAGAAGTGATTGCAGTGAATGATGATGACGAGAATGAACAAAGAACTTTTGGACTTAAGTAACTTTAACGTTGAACTGACAGGAACACTCCTCTCGTTATCGACATTATCGTTGAATTGATATGCTACGGCATATCAATGAGGGGGAGAAGTGGACACGAGAGAATTTGAACTTATTAATTAATATATATGCGTGAGAATTTAGTTATGTCATATCCTTTGTCTTTTTTGTTTGTCTATTCAGCATAGTTTCGTTTGCATGCAATTTCCGCCAAATTTCGTATAACATTCACCGTCACCAAACACGTAGTAACAATCGTTCCGAACTCACAGTTAGGGGAGGGGGAGACTCCACTAACTATGTTCAACTGAACATATGAAAGTTCATATATTTGAAATGCGGAGGAATATGTGAGGAAATAATTAATCATCACAGTTATGCACTTAAGCAGTCGAGAAATTAAAGCCTGAAAAAGTCTTGTTTGCCATTTACAAATTTAAAACTATCAAAGAAAGGCTGATTGAAAATATTGGGTTTTTTCGAGATGTGCACGTAAATCATTTTACGCATTAAATTTAGGAAGAAGTGTAGCTGACTACAATAATACAAGAAGTGCTGTTTTATTTCGTCCAGATCGTCGCGCGCTCGATCGGTCACCGCTGACTAAAAACCCATGAGGTCTGGAGACGAGATTGATAACCCCTGGAAGACTAAAAAGGGATCGACTGAAAAGGGATAACTTATTTTCAGAAACTTCTTTGTCCAAAGAAGTTGATCACTACAAAATTATACATTAAACAAACAAATGTTTCCCAAAAGAGGTTAATGTTTGCGTTTGGGTGCTAGAATTGCGAAATGATATATAAAGGATATTGAACGGCGGCGCTGAAAGATTTAGAGGAAATTACATGACCGCGCGGGGAGTCGAATTTTTTCTTAGACTGCTGATGTGAGTGAGCTCAGCGAACGAGTGAAAGATACCACAGCCACGAGAAGATAAAATTCGTTTCCTCGCGCGGTCATGTCATATCGCATCCTTATCATTATCATAATTTATGGTCCCTTTACAAAGCGGGTTTCACTAGAGTCTCTTAACCAGCCGGTTGTCATCGAAATTAAATTCCAATCAGAAAATGACAGTTTGAAAAACTAACGCTAATAAAGGCTCGAAATTCAGCCATAACGTTTGCTTCATTTTGAAATAACACTCAGACGTATTTGTAAAAGGACCTTATTAGAATACGTTCTTCCAACGAAAAGGCCAACCGCATTCTTGTTTCGAGCGTTTGTTGCTACAGCAAAAAATCTAATGTCTTGTTTGACAGTTCTAGTCCAGATCCTAACTGTGAGAAAATTGTTTATAAAACTCAGTAAAACAGTGATGACGATGGTGCCTTTTATTACTCCGTCTCGGAGCATAGGCCACAGATGAAGCGCTTCCACCCTCCTCAGTATCTCTGTCCATCTCTTGATAATTTTAATAAGGAATAAACTGTGTAAAAATTGGTGATTGGACGTTCGCCTTTAAGGCCAGCTGATATGCTTTATATATTCATACATTAAACAGCTAAGTTTACAAACAGGCGTATTCCAATATGTGTTTAAAGGAGTTTTTAGTTTATCTACAGTTTGCGGTACAATATTTTAACAGATTACCCATAAATACCTGAGGGAGACGAAGGAAGTTTCATAGTGTACAGACGCTTAAGCCAGAAGCGACGGACATCACTTAAAACATGGTTATTTTAAAATTTGCCTTTCACGCCATGTTGTTCGTTTTGTATATCAGTCGTGGTTCTTCCTTTTTCTTGAATTCTGAAGGTTTTTCCGCCGGCTTCATTTACCCGGGAACAAAATGGTGCGGGATGGGTAAGTCGATTCTATATATAATAAATACAGAACGGACACGTTGTGAAAAGTACATGGTCGAAATTCGACATCGGAAACATTATATTTCGCGTATATGTTGCTTAATGATAATCCAGGAACTTTATAAGATCGGATCGAAACGATTCGTATCTTCACACGGAATTCCTCAAAACTATAATATAGCTTGTTTAGACGACAGAAATATATAATTTAACAAAACTGAAAATTTCGAATGCGGGCAGTGTATTCAAATATTCTGACTTAGGAGTCACGTGAGATTATTTTCCATATTTTCAGTTATTTCACGAAATTGAATTATGTTTTGTCAACATTTTATCGGAAATAGCCTTATACACCAGTTGAACAACCAACACTCCTGGTGTAAAATTGAATTCCCCTAACTACTATTGTAAGAAATATGCAGAGATCCAAAGCTCACAATTTTCCTCGAGCTACTCTCGGAAAACTGTTTACTTCTCGAAAATAAAATATACCCTCGGAAAATAAATCTTTGTAGATTTTTCGCTCTAAATGGAGGCTATTGTTTGTACATTTTTAGTCACTTTTCAAACTAATATTTTCATGCGTGTAGTGTGTTGAATCATTACTCCATGAGGTAGTCTCGCTTCTCAATTTGCATCGAGGCCGAGGGCATTTCTCGGCCATTTTGCCACATCTTTGGTCACAGAAGTGCTTAAATT